>Ga0075012_10006953_pt1 | contig 10184 bp, 10 predicted proteins | sample All_14_2_FD_71474 | JGI IMG/M metagenome (GOLD analysis project Ga0075012, IMG submission 71474) | Freshwater microbial communities in response to fracking from Pennsylvania, USA - Allegheny Zone_MetaG_DW_15 | ecosystem: Environmental > Aquatic > Deep subsurface > Groundwater > Drilled... | reverse complement strand
CTTCTGGCCATGTCGCCCCATTGGGAGCATCGCCCCAGCCTTGAGGCAGGTAGGTTTGCGCCACCGAGCTCGGGGAATGGGGCACACCGTGAAGAAGCTCATCGTCGTCCTTGCAAGTGCCGCCTTGCTGGCTGCTTGCAGTTCCAACACCACCGACGACACCTCGACTGAAGGCTCCGCCAGCGTCGAGTTGACGACCTGGGCGGGCCAGGTGTGCGCTGACATCAGCGCTCTTCGCACCTCCATCACCGACATCGGCGGTGCTGTGACGACTGGTGGCAGCAACCTGCAGACCAATCTTGCAAGCCAGTTCTCGCTGATTCAGACTTCTGCGCAATCCCTTCTCACCACCGTTGGTGACATTCCCGCGGCGGCCAGCGACAGCCCCGGTGCGCTCGCCATCAAGCAGACCAGTTCCGAGTTGCATTCCTCCGTTGCCGAACTCGGCACCAGTGTCGATGCGCTCGCAGATGCGTCCGGCATCGGCTTGGCGACTGCACTCGTCAGTGTCGGCACTGCCGCCTCGGCCGCCGGTCAGGCAGCTTTGGACTCGGTGTCCGCAATCAACATGGCGATTCAGGATCGTTCGGCCTCGATCGGCTCCGCCTTTGCTGCAAGCCCGGCCTGCACGGAATTGACGAAGCAGTCATCCCAGTAGCAGCAGCATGAGAGTCCAGGTTCGCGCCCCATCGAGCGCGCGCCGTTCACCGGGCGACTGGCTGACATCCGAATCTCCAACCCCACCGTTCGACCCCACCTACGGTGCTCGGATGGCCGACGCTCCTCGCTGCGGCGGGGCGACTGGTTGCCAGACACCGAATGTGGTCGAATTCCGAGCGTGACGACGGACGAGAGTGGAGCCGCCGCCGAACAGCCGGACGACGATGACATCGGCGACCGGGGTCTGCCACCTGATCGCCCTCGAGGCATCATCCGGCGAATCCTCTCCGGCTTCCTGTCCTATGGCGTCGTCATCATCGCCCTGCTCTTCTTGTTCAGCAAGATGGAAGGTGCGGAGAACACCGGCGATGCCTTCGCCCTGATCACATGGCAGCAGCTGGTGATCATCACATTGCTGGGTGTGTTCAATCTCTTCACCAACTGGCCGCCCTTCGTGGTGGTGCTGCGCGGACTGCGGCTGCGCGAGGCTGCAGTGACCAACACGGCCTCGGCTGCCTTGTCCAACACCGTTCCCGAAGGCGGGGCGATCGCCACCGGACTGAACTTCGCAATGCTCCGTTCCTGGGGCTTCGCCTTGGACGACATCACATCGGAAGTCATCGTGACCGGTGTCTGGTCGCAGATGACCAAGTTCACGATCCTTGCGATCTCCCTGGCCGCCGTCTCCTTCTACGGCCCAGCACCGGAGAACCTCATCGGATGGGCTGTCTTGCTGATCGTGCTGGTGGCATTGGCGGCCTTCATCCTTGGCCTCATCCTGAGAAGTGAGGGCTTCGCCCGGAAGTTGGGCTCGTGGACGAATGCTGCATTGCGATTCGTGCGCAAGTTCATCAAGCGACTCAAGCTCCCTGACATGACCCTGGAGCTGCCCCGCTTCCGCACGCAGATGGTGCAAAGCCTGCGCACATGCTGGCTGCGACTGACCTTGACCATGATCGCCTCGCAATTGACGACGATCTTCGTGCTCGGCGTCGCTTGCAGGCTTCAAGGACTCGATCAATCGACGATCTCCTGGTGGACCATCACGCTCGCATACAGCTGCGTCGTGCTTGCCTCGCTTCTGATACCGACTCCCGGAGGGCTGGGCGTTGCCGAAGTCGTGCTCGTGGCCGTCCTTGGCTACGGCTTGCCCGACTCGGCTCAGACTGCAGTGCTGGCGGCCGTGATCCTCTACCGAATCGCGACCTTCCTCGTCCCGATTCCCATCGGCCTGGTCACCTATCTCTACTGGCGCCGGTCGACGAAGTGGCGACGACCTGTCGACTCCAAGCGCATGTATCCGCAGGCCGCGTAGTCGTCCCGGGTCTACTCGGTGGTCAGCAGTGCGCAGGCTGCGAAGCCGCCGACTGCATTGCTCACCACTCCGACCTTGGGATTGTTGGGAAGCGCGCGATCACCAGCGGTGCCGCGAAGCTGTCGAGTCACCTCGATGAAGAAGTTGGCACCGTGGCGTCTTCCGACATTGCACGCACCACCATCGGTATTGGTCGGCAGCGAGCCATCCACGCCGGTGGCACCAGATCGGATGAAGGCGCCGCTTTGTCCTTCCTCGCAGAAGCCCAGCGCCTCCATCCACTGCATTGCGATGAAGGTGAAGCCGTCGTACAGGCCAGCTGTCTGCACATCCTTCGGCTTGAGGTCGGTTCGGCTCCACATGCGCTTTGCAGCCATCCATGGCGAGGAATGCGTCATCTCCTTGACCAGGCTGAAGTCGGCTGCCTCCGTCGTGCCATTGGCCCAGGCATTGAAGAACACCGGCTTGTGCCGAAGGTCACGAGCACGCTCCTCAGTGGTGAAGATGAGCGCACTCGAGGAATCGATCGGATAGTCACAGTCAAGCAAGTGCAATGGCTTGAAGATGTACCGAGAGTTCAGGTAGTCGTCCATCGTCAGCTCATCGGTGAAGAAGGCCTCTGACGGGTTCTTGGCAGCGAAGTTGCGCTGCGCGATCGCCATGGCACCGAAGTCCTCCTCGGTGCTTCCGTACTTGGCCATGTGCCGCTGCATGTAGAAGGCGGCCCAAGAGGGGCCGCCAACCCCGTACGGAGCCGAAAGCTGCGCTCCTCCCGCAATCCGGGCATGGGGATCGATCATGTCCAGAGTGGGGCCAGCAGCACCACGCTTCTGAATGGTGCGAATCGTGAGCACGGTCTCGGCAGAACCGGAAGCTATCGCGGCTATGGCGTGCATTGCAGCGACGCTGTAGGCAGCGCCGTCAACTGATGAGGAGTAGAAGCCCAGATCGGGAATGCCCAACATGGCAGCCGTCTGAGTCGAGCTCACATACTGGTTGAAGCCGCCGCTGTGCGTAACGATGCCGTCGATGTCCTTCGGCGTCAGTCCCGCATCGTCCATTGCCGCGGCACTCGCCTGAGCGGTCAGCTGCTCCAAGCTGAGCCCGGTGTTGCGGCCGACCGTGGAGTACCCGTATCCGACGATTGCGACCCGCGGCATTGTGGCCATGGATGTTCCTCCCTCAATGTTCGACGTCTGGCAAGTATGAAAGGGCGGGAGCCTCCGCTCCCGCCCTTTCATGAAAACGACCTACTGAGGCAGCTTGACCTTGTATACGCCCGCTGCGTTGTCCTGAACGATCTTCCGTCGCACCTCGGGAGTCAGATTCCGCGTGACATCGGCGAAGTGATCACGCGAGTTCGGGAACAAGCAGGTGGGATGCGGGATGTCAGTCTCGATCATCACATTGTCCACACCCACGTCATCCAGAATCTTCATCGCAGAACGCTCGAACCAGCTCATGACATAGACATTGCTGCGGAAGTACTCAGTGGGTCGGCGTGTCTGCAGACTCCGCTCTTGCTTGGTAGTGACCATCTCATCGAGCTGGTACTCGCAGGCCTCCAGCATGAAGGGGACCCATCCGATCCCGCTCTCGGCGGACACGACCTTCACATTGGGGTAGCGATCGAACATGTCACTCATGATGAGATTCGTGATGATGCGTGCATTGGACATGTAGAACTGCGTCGCGAGAATGGCCAGTCGCCTCTGCGGACCGAAGGATTGCCAGAAGATGTCTGACACAGGGGAATCAGTGATGCCCTGGCCTTCACCCAAAGGCACGACACTGCTTCCGATATGGAAGTTCAGCACCGTGCCCATGTCATTGGCCAAGGACCACATCGGTGCGAAGTAGGGCTGATCGAGATCTGGCAGACCGATCAGATGCGGCTTGTCAGTCAGCGTGAATCCCCGAATGCCCTGCTCGTGCAGACGCGTCATCTCCTTGAGCGTCAGATCCATGTCCCACACCGGGAGGATCGCCTGCGGCAGCAGCCGCTCGCCCGATGCTCTCTGCGCATCGAGCATGCCGTCGTTGTAGACCCGACTGACGATGTTGCGGAACTCGACGTCGTCGATGGACATCACCGCATTTGAGGCAAAGCCGATCGAGTTCGGGAACAGCACCTCGGCGTAGACGCCCTGGCGATCCATGATGTCCAGGCGGCCAGGCACGGTCCAGCTGGATGGGTCGATCTCCTCAACCGGCAGTGACAAGGTCCCCAGGACCTTCTCCATCTTGTTGTTGATCGTGCTGCCGCCGATGCCACACCAATACTTGCCATCGATGGTCCAGACAGTCTGGCCGTTGACGATCTCCCATTTGGGCATGCGGTCCTTGTACGCGGCAGGCGCACGAGAAGTCCAAAGGTCCGATGGTTCGCAGAAGTGACAGTCGGCATCAATGATCTTCAGGTCGCCCATGATCTCTTGTGTGTCTAACAGTTTCTCAGCCATATGAATGCTCTCCCCTGAATGTGCTGAATGAAAAAGTTCCTGGAATTGCTGGGATTTGCTGGCTCGCTCCACTTGCACTTCGAACCTAGCAATGCATTGGCGTGCACATCAGGGGTTAACGCCGTAAACATCGGCTCATCGGTTGCCGACAGGCAGACGAAAACAGGCAAATCCCGCATTCGCGGACAAGCCAACACCGAGCCTGGCGCAGAGCAGGCGGCCTGGCCTGCTGTTGAATGAGCAAGGTGAATCCAAGCGACCAATCCTGACCGGCATCAGCAGCGAACTGCAGTCATGCTGACACTTCTGCTCATCGGCCTGCTCTCGGGAATCATCACGGGCCTGTCGCCCTGCATCCTCCCCGTGCTTCCCGCGGTCTTGGCCACGTCAGTGGTGCCCGCCGGGATGCTGAAGCCGGGCGAGGTTCAGGTGCTGGATCGTCGACGGCCCTTCGTCGTGATCGGTGGTCTGGTCACGTCATTTGCGATCTTCACCCTCCTTGGCGGATCGCTCCTGAGCGCACTGGGCCTGCCAGCTGACCTGTTGCGAAACATCGGAATCGCAGCGATGCTGCTCGTAGGAATCGGTTTCCTCATCCCAGCGGTCGGCCATCTGCTCGAACGGCCATTCGCGCGATTCAGCCAGATGGGCCCCCGCAAGGGTGGCTCGGCGTTCTTGTTCGGCGCCACGTTCGGCCTTGCATTCGTGCCGTGCGCGGGGCCGGTCTTGGCCACGATCACCGTCTTGGCGGCCACCAATCAGGTGAACTTCGGTTTGATCGTGCTGACGGTCGCCTTCTCCGTCGGCGTGGCGATCCCATTGTTGGGCCTTGCACTCGCCGGTCAGCAGATGGCAGAGCGCATCAAAGCCATCCGCTCTCATATGCCTCTCGTACGGCAGATCACGGGCGGCATACTTGTCGTCACAGCCCTAGCCGTCTTCTTCGGTGTCTCCGATCAGCTGCAGCGGCTGGTGCCAAGCTACGTCGCCAGCGCACAGAGCTCGATCGAGGAAAACGCAGGCGCCCGTGAGGCGCTCGGATCACTGCAGAGCAAGACACAGACCACACAGGTGGCGCCAGAGCCGAGGAATGAGGGTGTGGCAGCTTTGGGGCCCGAATTGCCCTTTGCCGCGTGCGCTGATGATCCGAGTCAGCTTGCGAACTGTGGCCCCGCCCGGCCCTTCAAGGGGATTCAGCAGTGGCTGAACACGCCAGGCGGCAAGCCCCTGACGATGGAAGGACTGCGAGGAAAGGTCGTGCTCGTCGACTTCTGGACCTACTCATGCATCAACTGCCAGCGCACACTGCCTTATCTGACAGCGTGGGATGCGAAGTATCGAGACGCGGGACTGACGATTGTGGGAGTGCATTCCCCCGAGTTCGCCTTCGAGCATGAGGTCGGCAATGTCATCGACCAGGCGGCCAAGCTCGGTGTGAAGTATCCGATCGCGATCGACAACGAATTCGACACCTGGCGCAACTACGACAACCTCTACTGGCCCGCGCACTACCTCATCGACAAAGGGGGCGTAGTGCGACAGGTCCACTTCGGCGAGGGCGCCTACGACGAGACCGAGATGCTGATCCGCGAGCTGCTCGGCGAGAACGGACCGATGGCTGAGGTCTCGACGACCGCGCCAGCGCGCAGCATGCACGTCGTCAATCGCACCCTGGAGACCTATCTGGGTTCCGCGCGAGCCGCCTCCTACGGATCCCAGGATCTGATCGTCGGTGAGCCGCATGTCTACACGGGTAGCAAGCAGATCGACCCCAATGTCGTGGCGCTCGACGGTCAATGGACCGTCTCACCCGAATCCATCACGTCCGGGAAAGCCGCTCAACTCAGGCTCCGCTACTCAGCGGACAAGGTGTTCCTCGTACTGGGAGGTGAAGGCACCGTCGAGGTGAGCCAGCCCGGAGTGGCGACGAAGAAGGTGCGCGTGAGGGGCTCCCCCACGCTGTACACGCTGTCCGAGGGCTCCCGACAGGATGCGCTGCTGACATTGAAGTTCACGCCAGGGATCAGCGCGTACGCATTCACGTTCGGATAGTCACCAATCCAACGAACACGCGCCAGCGAATAGCTGCCGAAAGCAGCATCCTGCAGGCACCGTCGAAGGAGATTCATGAACCTGACCCGACCGGCAATTCTGTCCATTGCCACGCTCGCCCTCGCAGTGGGAGGACTCACTGCATGCTCAAGCACCGACTCCGACAACACGCCGGAGCCCGCGATGAGTGACAACTCCATGATGACCGACGCTCCGTCTCCGGCCATGAGTGAGGGCTCCATGATGGAGGACACGCCGTCTCCAGCGATGAGCGACGACTCCATGATGGAGGACGAGAGTTCGAAAATGGGCGACGAGATGATGTCCGACTCGCCAAAGGCAGGCGACGACGCCATGATGAGCACTACCTCGCCTTAGTCAGTCATGCTTGGAGAGCGCCTCGCAATGCAGTCCGATGCCCACGAGTCTGACGCTTCCGCAGAACACCTCATGACTGTCTGTGCGGCAGGGGATCCTGCAGCCTTCAGACTGATCTACCGGATGTTCAGCGCAGCTGCCTACGGCTTGGCGCTTCGCATCCTGCGCGACGAGCAGCTCGCGCAGGATGCACTCCAAGAGGCATTCGCACAAGTGTGGACGGAGGCGTCCGCCTTCGATGCCGAGGTCGCCTCAGCGCGATCTTGGATCATGACGATCGTCCACCGTCGCGCCGTTGACCGGGTGCGGCGTGAGGAGTCCGATAGAAGGCGTGGGGAGGCCTGGGGTGTCCGCCAGATCGACACCGCGCACGATTCGGTGGCTGAGGTCGTTGAGCTGCGGTCCGAGCACCGCCGAGTGCGCGCAGCCCTCAGTGCGTTGACTCCGCTCCAGCGACAGGCATTGGACCTTGCGTACATGCAAGGACTGACCCAGGCGCAGGTCGCACGGCACCTGGGCATTCCGCTAGGAACCGCAAAGACTCGACTGCGCGATGCACTACAACGACTGCGGCTGGAGATGGAGGTGACGGCATGACGAGCGGGAAGTTCGACCCCTTGAGCGATCCTCATGATCTTGTGACCGGCTACCTTCTGGACGCCCTGGACGCGCAGGAGCTTGAGCGTTTCACGACGCATCTGGCTCAATGCCCCGAATGCCGACAGGCAATCGGGGATCTCTCGGAGATCGTGGCCGAGCTGGCCAGCGCATCGCAGGTCGAGGCACCACCCGGCTTCGCGGATCAGTTGTTCGCCAGCGTGTTCGGCGAAGCGTCGAAGGAGCCCACTGCCGCCGACCCGGTCTTGGCGACTGTGACCTCGCTTCCCGGTCGTCGTCGGTGGATGTGGCCGGCCGCGGCCGCGGCGCTCTTCGTCATCGGCGCTGCGCTCGTCACGACCATGGGCCTGAATCGCTCTACTGATCCGCCCCGGATTGCGGCGCAGGCACAGTTGGCGCAAGAGGTGGCCGGGGCCGACGACGTCCACACGATGAACCTCGATCTGCCAAAGGGAAGCGCTCAGGTCTACATCTCACCGCACATGGGCAAAGCGGCAGTGATGGCTGACGACCTGCCCATGCCACCGCACGGCCAGACGTATCACGTGTGGACCTGGATGGAGGACGGCTCCCTGGCTTCGGCCGGGTCATTCCTCCCCGATGAGCAGGGAGCTGCCTCGCTGATCCTGAAGACCCGGCTCGATCATGCGACCGGATTTGCCGTGACCGTCGACGAGCCCACAGTTGTCCAGCCCACGAGCGCGCCCATCGCTGTCGTGATGCTGTGACCGGCGATCAGTCGTCAGCGGCAAGCACAGGCGTGTCGCGGCGCAACGTCTCTCCGCGGAAGAAGGCCGGGTGTCGTAGTTGCCAGAGCAACATCACCACGACGCCGAAGGCGAGCGAGCCGACACCGATCACGAACACGCTCCCGATCCCCCAGATCGATGTGCCGGTGTAGTCGGGTCCGAACATCTGGATCGCGCTTGCCACAAACGCAAAAGTCAGCATGAGTCCGCCCAGCAAGGGCATCACACACATGACCAGAGACGACTTGACACTGGTGAAAGCCTCGCCCCTGAAATACCAGACGCACGAGAAGCCCGTCAGGGCGTAGTAGAACGCGATCGCCAAGGAGATGGACAAGATCGTGTCCTGGAGGACCGAGTTCGAGACGATGGACATCAACACGTAGTAGGACAGGCCGATCGCGCAGGTCACGAATGTCGAGAATCCCGGAGTCATGTATCTGGGATGCACATGCGCAAACTGATGTGGCAGGGCCTTGTAGATCGCCATCGCAAGAGTCCCGCGCGCTGTCGGCAGAATCGTGGTCTGCGCGGATGCAGCCGCCGAGAGCAGCGTGACGATCAGGACGAACTGTGTTCCCCATGGACCGATGAGCGGCAGAGCGATGGCATGGAACACATCTTGTTGATTCGCCGGATTGTTCAAACCTGTGCCCGTGTCACCCAGTCCGGCGTAGGCCACTACTGCAGTGGTAACTGACAAGTACCCGAGCAGCAGAATCACAGTGGCGATCAATGCGGCTCTGCCGGGGGTGCGCTTGGGATCCTTGGTCTCCTCGTTGATAGCGAGGATTGTGTCCCAGCCCCAGTAGATGAACAGGCAGAGCAGAGTAGCCTCGACGAAATCCCCGAAGGGCATGCCGAAGGGACTGAACCAGTCCAGTTGCGGGGTGAGCGAAGCCGTGTTGCTGTGGGTCAGATACACGGCGCCGAAGGCTGCGATCGCCAGCAAGGTCATCGCCAAGTACTGGAGCCCGACCAGTACTGTCTGCACCCAGGCGGCGATGGTGATGCCGCGATAGGCGATATAGGCCATCACGACGATGAAAACGACGCCGACACTGGCAACTGCGAGCTGATTGTCGATCAGACTGTCCAAACCGATGATCTGGAAGAGGTACTGCCCCGTCACCTCGGCTGCGTTTCCCAGGAAGACGATGCCGGTGACAGCCACTGCCCACCCGCCGATCCACCCCACATGCGGGCCAAAGGCCTTCGTCGCCCAGGTGAAGGTGGTTCCACAGTCGGGTATCACCGCATTCAGCTCGCGGTAGGCATAGGCGGTGAACAACATCGGCACAAAGGCGATGAGCATGCACGCCGGCGCCTTGACACCGGCCACGGCTGCGACGAAGCCGATGGTGGCCGCCAACGAGAAGACAGGTGCGGTGGAGGCCAGCCCCATGACTGTGGCACCGATGACGCCTATCGAGCCCGCCGCGAGGCCCTTGTCCGGAACTGCATCGACCACAGGCGCAGTTGGTGAGCCGGAAGCCACGTACGTACCGTAGAGGTCAACGCAGCAATGGCCCAGCCGAGCACGCGCGATCGGTGTCCGCTGCCGTGTCCGAGTGGCAGCTGGTTCCACGTCCTCGTCTGCCGATCTCGCGCTCGACCGTGTAGGAATGCCGTATGGAATCAGGGCCAGTCCTCGTGAATTTTCAGGGCGAGGTGTATGCAGGCACGCTCTTGGTGTGGCGCAGAGATCGTGATCAGAACACCATGAAAGGCCTGGTGCGCTTCAGTCGGGGCGGCCACGAGGCGGAGCTGTGGTTTCCCTCGTCACAGATTCGTCGAACAGATCCCGACGATTCGTCGGTGGTGGAGGAGCAGTGGTCCACTGACGCGGTCAATCGTCTCATCGAGTCGATCGAACGAGACGGGACAGACGGCTGAACCAACCCGTAGGCTAAGAGCCCACAACCGCCGGTTCACGTGATCGATCTCGGG
>Ga0075012_10006952_pt1 | contig 10186 bp, 8 predicted proteins | sample All_14_2_FD_71474 | JGI IMG/M metagenome (GOLD analysis project Ga0075012, IMG submission 71474) | Freshwater microbial communities in response to fracking from Pennsylvania, USA - Allegheny Zone_MetaG_DW_15 | ecosystem: Environmental > Aquatic > Deep subsurface > Groundwater > Drilled... | reverse complement strand
CAGATATCGCGTCGGACTGTTCAGTACCTTGTTAGCAGCGACCTCCGGTTCGAGCTCCCCTGCACTTGTAGGTCCCGGTGAAACCCGCTCGTGAAGAACGCCAAGTTGATGGTGTCGCGGTAGCTGTGCGGCTTCCGCGACTAGGCGTTGAGCCTGCGCAATAATTTCGTTGACGGATTCCATCGTTGCCGTGCCACTCCTTCATACTATCATCATCTAGGGCCATCCGCATGTGCGATGTGCCGTCGCGCTGCAATAGGGCGAGCTCGCTCGCGGGCTGATAAAGTTTTCAGATCTTTTGAAAGAGGCGAATGCTTTCCCTATTTTCAACTGCACCGCCCCTCTTCCTTTCGAGATATTCCGAAAGAAAAATCCTATATATATAAGCGGGTCGAAGATCGATACGCTAACTATACTAGCGGAGATATACTCGACACTTCGACAACCGTTATGCTATTGTTATTTTCAGTCTTGGCTCGCATTCATGAGAGTTGCTCAACCAAGCCTCAAGTCAAGCCAAAGCAAGCAAGAGATAGAGATACCCATCTTCGTAGACGGTACCTACCTTGGTACCTTGCTCGGCTCACCTGTTCTTCTAACTAATTCCATCACCAAATGGACGGAGACTCTCCTCCTCAACTCGTTTTGCCTGTGCGGCGCTTCACTTCTCCGAAGAGTACTCAAATAGCTCGCAGTTTACTATTATATATCCTCTCAAACAGCAGCGCAGCGTGCAAGTTTGGTCATTCTTCGGTTGTTTCATAAAATGCTTTGATTTGAGGAGAACGAGGTGATCGATTCGGAGAAGACGGGAGGATGCCCGAAGGCCTAGATGGTCTCGCGACCCGGCCATTGGGATAACTCAAAAGTCCTCATTACATGCGGCTTATGGTGCTTCTGGCTTCCTGTCCAGTAGGTCACACGGTTGGTCACACATTCCCGAAACAGTCAGAGAGAGAGTCGGAAATACTCGCACATGGGCAGGGAAGCTCAGTTGCTGCCTCGCTCTATCTACAACTCTGCAAAAACCAGAATATCGTTTGTTCAATGCATTGAATCCCATCACCTCCTTCATCCCTACCTAACTCTTCAGCCCCGAAACACATCAATAATAAAGTTTCTCCCTCATCCCGTTCGAATCTGCGGATCGAAAAGTTTCGAATACGGATCCCAACCCCTCGTTCAGTGCGAAAGACAAACGCGACGACACACGCCAATGAACGCACATGCCCCTCAACGTTTCCGCAAGAATGAACGGGCTTTCTATTCCCGGACGGCTCCAAAGGAGTTCAGCTCGCGTGGATTTGTCGATCCCAGCAAGTTCAAACTCGAGTGCCATCAGACCAACTGCCACACCAGGACAGGAGCTATCGAGGGGTATCTTGTCTCCCAGATACCACCTTGGGTTCAAGCTACATACGCCAAGACCGCTGAAAAGGAACCAGGATGAACGTAACGCGCTGTCTGATTCCGCTCCCATCACCTGCAACACATGTGGAGCAGCTTACCCCAAACAATCACAGGCGTCGCTTAGACCTAGACGTGCGTCGTTAAAAAGGTATGAGAATGCCACAGTTGAACAGGCGGAGGTCGGTCAAGCGAGAGCGAAGTCATTGGAGGTTTATACCAACGGAGGACAGAGCCTATGCAACGCCGAGCTCGGCTTTCATCGAGCACGATCATCTTTGGTTGCTCTCTGTGTAGAGAATCCAAGAAAGGTTCTCATTTTCCGAACCTTGCGACCGGAGACAAGCCCTGGCGAGAGGCTCGTGATCCTTGGAGAATACCTGCATACCAACTCACAGACACGGCAGGAGCGCAAATACCATTCGCCGAGATACTTGGAGAACCAAGCAATCGACTCCGCACATCACAACGGCAAGGTACAAGACAGAACTGGCGAAGTGTTCATTTTCTTCGGCTCCTCTCATGCGCTCCGCTCAATCTTGCGTGAAAAGGAGGCTCGTCGGCTCAGGGAAGAGGCTCAGTTCTTCCTGCAAAGCCATCCAAGGAGGTCTCGACGACGTTCGCGCGGGGGTTTCTCCCCAGAACCCATTAAGGCTGGGCGTAGACGCACAGGGAGTGGCATCTTCCCGGTGTTTCTCGGCCAGAACGTTGATGCAGCGGAATGCAAAGAAGTTTCAGCCGGCATGGCCGTTCAAGGAGCCTGCCGAGCGATTACTTCAAACCTCATAAAGCCAATATTGTCAATGCTGCAACCCCTTCACCGTGAACGTGACGGCCATTAGCGGGGCATGATGCAACACCATTACCGGCGAGACCATTCATTTTCGTATTTTGCGGTCCGGTCGAAGAGCTGCTCCTGAAATCCTTTGATAATTAAATTACTCTAGTAGTTCCCTCCCCCCGAATGGGACATTCTTGCACATACATACTTGTACATGGTTCGTTAACTGAAATATCGCATGTAAACAGCACGTTTATAATCTGAGTAAGTATGCTTTCGCGAACGGGCTGCATGGGATAGAGTAGTGACGCTTTTATCCCTTTGAAAATTGTGCTTATAGAGTTTATGATGCGAGTACCCCCTACCACCTCGTGACAATCTGCCAAAGTTAGTTATAAAGCCATCAACATACTCACTCACTCACAACAAGAATGACCCTCACCCTTCTGGTCTTGTAAACGAACGATAATACAAGCTCTGTCAGTCAAAATAACCTGCAGGACATATTGGTTCCAGTCGTCCAAAACGTTCCAAACACAGTTGAATGGACTTCCACGCCCCCCGGAAGCCTCGCGGTGTTCGTTAATAGCAAGCAGGATAATCCCGGTGAGGGGCGGGTGACTCTTCTTTTGGTTTCGCGAAACAGAGAACGACGGTCGCTCGTTCCGCCTGCAATCAAGCACTAGTCTCTCACCGTGACTAAAAGACTCAATCCTACTTTATAATTAGCTGTCTGATTGCAGCCCCTCGCCTCCTCTTGCTTACGGATGGAGGCTGCACTCGGGATGCATCCGTACCAACAAGCCTCAGTTCAGTATAGACTTTGAGCGAACAAGCAGTGGAAAATGTTTGCGGCAATGGCCAAGAAGCGGCGGCTCGGAGAGGGGTTATCCAGGGGAGGGACCGCTCAGTCCCTGTCGAGCTCTGCACTTGAGGGCTACTCAAGAAAGACAACATCGTCGCCTCCTCCGCCGTCCTCTCCTCAGAAGCCTTCCAGCTCAAGCAGGAGGGAGAGAGACGAAGCACGTCAAAGCGGATCGGACTACAGCGTCAGCGACGAAGGCGAAGGCGAAGAGGGTTCAAAGAGACAGGGGGAGATTGAACAAGAAGAGTTTGGCAGGTGGCTGGATGAGGATATGGCTGCGGCCTCTCAGCAAAGTTTAGTCCCGGATGACTCCCAGGACTCGGTGGAGGATAGGAGATCAGGCGACGAGGAGCATGAAGGATCACCGAAAGCAAAGTCGAAGAAGAGGCGGAAACACGAGGCGGAGGAGCCAGAGAAATCAAAGAAGAAGAATCGAAGTTCGGCCTTGAAAGACGATGAAGAGGAGTCACCTGATACATCGAGTAAAGGGCAGAATACTCAGCTTTCAATGGAGGCTGAAGATGCCGAGGAAGAGGAGGAGGATCGGGATAGCGATGATGACGATAAAAGTGATCGTTCCGCCGCATCCTCACCCGCCGATGCCACTCAGGATAGCAAGAAGAAGAAGAAGAAGAAGCGAGGTCCCACGCAGTCCATCGAAGCCTGGAAGTCTACGGACGGGTTTAAGAACGCAGGGGTAAGGCGCAAGTGGATCTTGCCGAGGGAAGACGGAGAAGAGGGATTTTATGTTAATCTCGTGCGTAAATCAAGTGCGCCTATCGTCAAGGATCTCGCGGACGCCCGCCAGGTCGTCGAGTGGTTCAAGGAGACGGGCTACATCGGCGTGAAGGAGCGCGCTGATGGCAAGGGGTTCGATTCATACATCATCGTGAACGGGACGATTCAGGTCCTCAGCAACGTGTACGAAACTGCGGAAGAAGCGGCCAAGGCCCACGATGAGCACGTCATCGCCAACCGCCTCAAGTATCTCAAAAACTTCCGTGTTATTCGAGGGAACGTGGACGACCCGACTGAGGCCAAGCGGTTCAATCGAAGCGCTGATATTGACTATTCGCCCAGTGTCCACAAGGTTGAATTCATTCACAACAACATCATCTATACCAAAAACCTTTTGATCCGTCTTGCGGAGGACCCCAAGGTCGAGTCCACTGAAATCTGGCGGAACCTCGAAAAACTATTACAGTTCGTTACGTGGTGGGGAGTGGGCTCTCAAGTGTTTATGCGGTTCATCCGTGACGCTTCTGATGCGCTGCGGGTAGCGTTCCGCATCGGAGACAGGCAACTGAGACGAGAGGCGACGGGAGCAGTCAGTCCGCACGAGGATATGGCCCCGGGAGAGCGGGAGCAGCGGGAGGAGTCAGTGAGGAAGAAGCTTTTAAAAGAACGTCTACACTGGGTCGAGGGCGTGTTCGAGCAGCTGCAGCACATGTATATTACCCTGACCCATCGGCGGTACCCGAAACAAGCCCTGGAACCATTGCGATGGGGCGTAGAGGTGCTAAGGCATCACGCCTCATTGCTGACAATGACCAAGAGCAATGAAGCTAAGCTGGAGGCGTTTGGGGACAGACTGGAGGAAATGGAGAATCATCCGTTGTGGAAGCACCACTCTGACTTTTACTGCCTGCGCGGGGAGTACCTTCTCTCTCTCCGCACCGACGTCTCTCGGATGCGCCAGGCCCAGCGACTGTTTGCCCGTAGCCTCAAGCTCGATCCGAACAACTCGCGCGCGATGCTGTTCCTCACCACGAGCGAGCACATCATCCACGAGGTGCAGTCGGCAACCATGGACGATCAGTTGGTCTCCATTTCGCAGAGGACCACGCAGGACATGATGAGCCAGGAAGAGCTGCACGAATCATCGGACGATGAGGAGAGTGACGGGGACAACCAGGGGGATCGCAAGAAGAAGAAGAAGAAAAAGAAGGCGACAAAGGATGCTGATTCCGATCAAAGCACGATGGTAATGGTGACGCAGCGGATCAACGAGGCGATTCAGAATCACCCCGGAAGCGTCATGAGCTGGCTCGCTCTGGAAGGTCTATTGTTCGTCGAGACGAGCGAGCTGGACACCAAAGAGGTCAGGGAAAAGAAGCGCATTTGTCTGATTAGACTCATCGAGCTCCTCCCCACACTCAGCAGCAAAGTGATCGAGAGACTCGACCGTCTCTGGGGCCTCACCAAGGGAAGGCGACAGGAGAAGATTGTGGACTTCTTTTGGACCCTGGTTGTCGTTGCCGAGAGTCTGACTCAGAAGGAATGCCCTACCTATTTCACCCATTACTCGACGCAGAGTCTACCAGTGTGGGAATACCTAGTGACGTGCTTGAAAAGCCTCCCGAGCGGAACCATTTCATTTGATGAGAAGCGCCAGAGACTGTGGAGGCGGAGGTTCTTTCCCAATACGCTTGGGTTCATGGTGGATCCGTTTGCTTTCTTCCATGATCGCGTCCACTTTAGTCGGCATAACATTGCGAAGTGGACCCCTGGGATCAGGCCCCATCATTACCTCGGGGCTTTGCGCGCCATGGTGGCTCTGTTGACCGGCGTCGAACCGAGCTATCACACCGAGGTGGTTAAGAAGATGGGCCGGGTTTTCGTGGAGGACCTCTGCCCGGAGCAAGCGATCCAGGCCTGTGAGCGACGCGCAGATGCATCCTCGTGAATCGAAGTCGGCATACGCGAAGCAGATGTTCTGTTGATTGATTGTATTTAGTGAACATGCATGTATCATATTTTTTTACAAACTCCAATGCTGATCAGTTAAGGAACTTCATTGCTCCTGACGTTGGTTGGTCGGTACAGCTTTTCGACCGGCCTCTTTGAGGGTCGAGAGTGATTGTTCCCCATACATCGCGAACTGCAGCGACTGTGCCGAAGATGACGATTATGCAGAGGGCGACGAGTGACGATGTCGTTGGGACAAGATGGCAAAATACCTCCAACTCCAACGCTGCGACCAACACCGGAGCAGATACCGCGGTAGAGGACCGGAGCTAACGGAGCTGAGGAGGCGGAGTTTGAAACAGCAACCAAAACTCATTCAAGAATAACCGGTCCGGGTGTCCCTGGATTACATGGTCTAACCTCCGTTCCTCCTCTTGTTTCAGCTCTACGCGCCCCGAAGAAGGCAAGTCCTCTTTCACGCACCAACCAAAGTGTTTCGTCCGTCTGGCATTTACCGTTGATTACACTCGTAGACACCACAATACGATGGGGGGCAATCCCATAGGGCACATTGTGCCCGGGACGGCGCTGTTGTGTCTCGCCTTGTACCTTTTGTTCGTTCAGGTTTCGCTGCACCGCGGAAAGTACTCCAAATCGCGGTTGATTCTCCTAGGCGGTCTTGGCTACACCGCGCTCGCTTGCGTGGGGATGGGCGTGGAGATTTACGGGGGCGCGCAATACGGGCGACCGTTCCAGGCCAAGGAACACATCACCATGTACGCCCTGTTCGCGTTTGCTGGCGGAATTCACGTTAGCGAGGCGGTGGGGAGACTTCCGGACGAGACCTGGCGAGCGTCACTTGGTCTTGCCATGCTGGGCGTCGGACTGCTCTTCTTCGTCCATTCCCAGATGCAGCTCATGGAGGAGCACAACCCCGTAGAAAGCTTTGTGCATTGGCTCCTAGCGATGAACTACTTTGCAACCGCTTCGTGTTTTTTTCTCTCTTGGGGACTGGAGCAATGGAGAAGCGGGTTTCTTCTCACCGCTGTGGCCGGAGTGCTCCACCAGACGTTTTGGTTCTACTTTCTAGCAGATGTGCTGTACTCTGGAGAGTATGGCGACATGGGTATGCACCTCCCGATGGGCGATGCGACTGCCTATTTTGTGTGGGACTTTATCCTCGCGCTTGGAATAGTGACGATTTTCGAGTGCCGATTCCGTACGACAACCCTCCCCAGTGCCGGTGCCCGGTCCATCCACTACTCCAAGGTCGTGGACGAACGTGGTGGACTTGATATGGCTTGAATATGGTGACACAGCGTCAGTAGATTTCGGTAAAGATCGAAAGATTGCAGGCCAAAGAATGTAAATTACTTCCAGAATTTGCTCCAAGAAACGATGGTACTACACAAACTGGTTGGGATCGTTCTCGCCTTCGTCAACGTCATCTTGTCCAATATACAATAGCTGCCCGCTCCTTGTCTGGTTGAGCGGCTGGGGCTCCTCGTCGTATTCGTCTTGGCCGATGTTCAAAAACTTTGTCGGACCAGCAGCAGCCACAGCAGTTTCGTCCTCTACAGAGCCGCTGGCTGAGTTAGACGACCCGCCGAAGATGCTTGTGGCCGCGGTTGAGTATTCACCGGATTCCGCGCCCTCCCCGGTCTGTTCTTTACCGGCCTGCTGCAGCTGATACTCGCGCTGTTCGTACGTGAGGAACCCGCTTGGGTCGGTGAGAATGGTCACAATTGTGCCCCCGTGCCCGCACTTGATCAAGTCGTCAAAAGTGATGCGCGCGGTCCCGCCCCCATTCGCCATGTCGAACACCTCGTCTTTCACATCTTCCGCTTTGATGTCTCCCCCGACGTACATGTGCAGAACGTCAAGACCGAGCGTGTCGAACACGGCCCGGATAAGCTCCAACACGTCCTGTGCGGTTAGGTACCCAAGGTCGTTTGCGTCTAGGAGCTCCCAAAAGTACTTGATTGAGGCGGGATGCTGACGGCTCTGGAACGCGAGGACGAAATCGAGAAAGTTGCGGAAGTCGAGCTCAGCGTTGGGGTTGTTGGGGGCGCGGGCATTCTTCTTGGCAAAGACCCTGTCGACGATGAGCGGGGTGATGCGTGGAAGCTTGTCAAAGTCAAAGCTCAGTCGCATGAACTCTTGCTGGTTGAGAAGCATGTTTCGATCTGAATCAAGCTCGACAAACTTGTTGTACAATCCGTACACGTTCCTCGAGTGGAACCAGCTGTCTTGCAGCACGTGGCGCTGCTTAAACTCGGTTAAAATGGGCGAAGCCATGAGGTCTCGGATCGCCACGCGCTTCTCGTGCTCGAGGAAGAACATAAACTTGCGCACCACGACCGCGACGTAAAAGTCAATGTGGTCGTCGGGGATTTCTCTAAAAAATTGGTCAAAATACCGGACCAGTTGCATTTCGTTGAGGTAACCAGTTTTCGCCTCATCCAGCGTCACGAGCTCAAAACGAATCTTTCTGTTCTCTCGCATCTCAACCACACAAGAGAATATCGGATCGGCAAAGACAAACCCATCATAGTTCTTGGGAAACGCAAAGTACATGGTTGGAGTAAATAGTTTCCGGAAGACGGGATGGACGTCCGCGTCCTTGCCAAGAGCGAGAAACGTCTCGAACGTCATGCACTTGCCCGCGAGATTCGGTGCATCGTCCTGCGGCGTGCTCACCTCGCCGAGCTTTTTGAAGAAAGCGTTAAAGTCCTTCTCGTCCAGCTTCACCTCCTCCTCCTTGCGTTTGAGGAAGAGTGTCCGGGCCACATTCGTGAGTCCCGTCCCGCCCGGCCGCTGAGCGCTCTTGTTGACGTAGAACGGCGGAATTAGGTCCGACAGCATCTTTCCCAAGAATGACTGAAGACCACACCTGTCAAACAGCTTTCGCTACCTATATTGCGACCTCTACTTCCCAAACGTTCAGCGAAAACATTCAATTTGAGTCCTTCGTTGAAAGTTTCCTTATCGTAAGTATAACCCACTCTAGGTCTCAATGCAATGTCCTGTACCTTTGCGTCCCACTGTTCACCCTCTCTTCGAGAGCGCGCTGGATACGAATCACTGAACAGTGACCGTTAAGGCACTCTATATTCTCCGTCCCCAGACGATGGAAGGAGGCAACAAAGAATGAAATATGATATGCTCGGATGCATGTAACTCAGGAGCATCGCTATGGGAACATGTGTACACTATTTGGACCGAAGAGCTGTACGTTACGCAAACAAAAATAAGGTCGAAGCTTTGTGCGGTCACTCCAAAGAAAAATCAAGCGTATTAACTAGTGAACGATGAACCCAAATGCAGTCCGAACGAGGCCGTACTCGCGCCGCAAGTCAAGACGACCGGAGTTTAGTCTAATAATACCTTGAACACGTAACAAAGGTTTAAATAGTTGAATCATGTGGGCCATCGATTCGATATTGCATTATAATAATTCGTTATTCGATTTCAAATTGAATCGTGAGTACCGCGGTACCAAATGCATCCGAGATGTACCGCGGTAGATGGAACACGATAGGCAACAAGAACAACGAATGACAATGTCGAAGCAAGAGGAGCTGCTGGCTATTCGGGACGGAGCGCCGAGGAGAGATATTGCACAAACTCATCTTTTTCAAGTGTGGGAGGACTATTGTGTCATAAAAGTAATAAACAAATCTAAGCAAAAGACAACGCAAACCATTTTGGGATCAAGGGCTTTGGAAAGTGAGCACACGTGAACAAGGGTTTCCTTCACTCCTGAGTGATCACATGTGTCGCGTCCTTACACCGCGATGAGCCGCTTGAATAGACGGGAGACTCCCCAGCTCGAGCGTTTCTTGGACTTTCCGCTCGTATACTTGTATCCCAGCCCCTTGCGGATCACCTGGTCAAACATGGTTTTCAGCCCGTGCTGAGTGATTGCGCTTGTTTCAAAATACCCCGCAGCGCCGATTTCAGCGGCTAGTGCGTTTCCTTGCTGGGTCGAGATTGGCGCCATGTTCCGGTCAAGTAACATCTGAATCGTCTCTGGGTCGTCTCTTAAGTCGTTCTTTGTGCCAACGAGGATGATGGGGACGTCTGGACAGTGGAGACGAATCTCGGGCACCCACTTTCGGGCGATGTTCATGTAGGACGCTTGCGAAATCAAGCTGAAGCACACAATGAACACATCAGTGCTTCCGTATGATAGCGATCGCTGTGTTTCGCCTGGTTAGTTGGATGTTCTTCCTCGCGATAGTTTCGAACACTCACAAGGCGATCAAAGTCTTCTTGTCCCGCAGTATCCCAAAGGCCAATGTTGATAGCCTTTCCGTCAACCATGACGTTTGCGGAATAGTTATCGAACACCGTGGGTTCGTAGGCAGTAGGGAATGAATTGGTCGTCCACGACACAAGTAGAGCGGTCTTACCTACGGCACCATCGCCACTTCACGTTGTGC
>Ga0075012_10006950_pt1 | contig 10186 bp, 5 predicted proteins | sample All_14_2_FD_71474 | JGI IMG/M metagenome (GOLD analysis project Ga0075012, IMG submission 71474) | Freshwater microbial communities in response to fracking from Pennsylvania, USA - Allegheny Zone_MetaG_DW_15 | ecosystem: Environmental > Aquatic > Deep subsurface > Groundwater > Drilled... | reverse complement strand
AGCTGATTACGATGAGGATGAAGGGGGAGCGGAACACCTCGTAATCGTAATCTTGCCCGTAATCATAATCGGTGGCTGACGTTTACGCCAAGGCCCCAAGAACCCTAAGTTAAGGCAAAACCACTCTCCCGCTCACCTTCGGTTCTTGGCGCGAGAAACAAGATGCGTCGGTCCAGACGCCCTTAGCGGCTGTTGCCGGCCTTGCCGGCCACCGCCCGCCTGCGGAAGTCCAGCTCGAACGGCTTCACCCAGCACGCGCCGCACCGGCACCTTTCGGGACTGCCGCACGTGCCGTCCGCGTCTTGGAACGCCAGAGGCTTGAGCGAGGCTTCAACCAGCGCGCGCATCTTTTTATACCCCTCCTCCTCACGGCTCTTCCAGCCCGGCACCTGTCCCCAGCCGCCCGCTTCCGCCGCCAACGGCGCCTTGAGGATGCGGCTCTCGTCGATGCACCCGTTGTTCACGAGCGCCTCGAAGGGCTGGGCGGACAGCGCTTCGCCGAAGCAGGCTTTCACGTAAGCGCGCAAGGCCTTCTCGCCCTCGGGGTCCGCCACGCGGTTTTCCGGCCGGTTGAAACTGTAGTTGCCGTATAACTGCGCGTTCACGTCCAGCCAGGTGACCACCCGCTCCCAACTCGCCGGATCGAGCTCCGCGCCCTTTTCCTTGCCGTGCTTTCTCAGCCAAGCGGGCAAACCGCTCACAGGCGACAGATAGTCCTTGGGAGCCGATGCGGATGTCTCACAGTTGCGGTCCATCATCTTGTAATACTTCGGGTTTCTCACCAGATAATCGTAGGACCTGCCCATGCGCAGCTTTCCGCCCGGATACCTCTCCGTCTCACGCTCGAGGTAGGTGCCGGTCAAATTCACCTGTCCCTCGGTCTTCTCAAGGCCGTGGCAACGGATGCACAAGCGGTCCCATACAGGCTGTACCGTCGCCACATAGTTCAAGCCGCCCGCCGTATCCGGTCCGGGCACAGGAGTCGGCTGGCACGGCCTGATGGATGCGTAATTCACGGGCGGCGGCGACTTCATGCGTTCCTCGTGACATCCCGCACAACTCATGCGTTCGCCGTCCTGCAAGTAGATGAACGAGCGCATGTTCATCACGCACATTTTGTCCGCGTCAAGCAACTGCAACTGCACCGGCGTTTGCGAAGGGATCGTAAAAGCCGCCGAGCCGTCCGCGTTGACCGGCACGGTGCCGAGCACCCCTTTGGCCACCTCGTCCATCACCCAGCCCCGGTGCGGCACCCGCGGTGTCGGCTGGTTGAACAGCGCATTGACGCGCAGATACTTCACGCTGTTCGACCCGATCGGGTGAAGACTCTCGTATACGTTCTGCACGTAGAACGTGCCGACACCGTCCGGGCCGTTCTCCGACAGCGTGGAGGGCAGAACCGGCGGCACAGGGCGCGGACGCACGGGAATGGGCGTGAAGCACGAGACGTTCCCCTTCGGCTTGTAAACCCGTTCGCGGTAGGCCTTGCCGTCGTGGTGGAACACGAGATAGATGGCATACGCATCCCAGCGCTGCCCGCGTTTCTCCGCGCCCGCTGCAGAGCCCGGCGAGTGCCCCTGATGAACATGCGGATACGGCGACCACGCCGCGAAAAAGAGCTTTTCCGACAGCGGATACGGCGAGGCATAGGTCGCCATGTCGAAGCCCTCTGACTCGGGATACCGAACCTCGGGGGTGAGTTTATAGACCGGCCCGGGGCCCTCCGTGCCTTTCAAAGGGTCAATCAGGAGAATGCTGCCTGCCGTGAAAGAGTGGTGAGCCGTGGCGGTCGCCATCACCTTGCCGCTGCCCGGGACCGGACGCGCCTCCGTGATCGATTGAGGAAACGGCGTGAGGTTGCCGTAAAAGTTCGCGGCGCCCGTCCCGTCGGGCTTCATGCTCCAGAGTTTATGGAACTGGCAGTCGTTGCGGTTGACATACTCCCACCGGTTATAGATGATCCGCCCGTCGTTCAGCACCGCCGGGTCAAGCTCGTTCGCCTCGCCCCAACTCAGCGCCCGGATGCCGGAACCATCCAGTTCACCGCGGTGGATCAGAAAAGCCGGCGCATTGCGGCCGGCATGGCAGCGCGCAATGTTCTGGCTGCGCGTCGAGGTGAAAACCAAACCGCCGTCCGGCAGATAGTGCGCGTCGAAATCTTCGACCATCACCGTGTAGTGACCGTTCCTGCGCGTCCGTTCCCACGGGTCTTTCGCCGTGCCCGTCACCTGCCTCACGCCACTGCCGTCAACGGCCGCCTCGTAGATGAAGAACCGGCGCTTGACGGGATCACTCTCCGAGTGGTCGCAGTAGCCGAACAGCACCCGTTTGCCGTCGTAAGACAAATCGGGGTGTTGGGTGGCCCCCGGCGGAAGCGCGTCGCGCGTCAGCCAGCGCTCATGCGGCGCGTCGCCTTTCCAGTTCTCGAGCACCATCAGGCCCGGCGCAATGCGGCTGTTCTTGCCGATGTACTGATCGACATTGTGATAGTAGAGCGGGATGTGCCGCACATCGATCAACAAGTCCTTGAAATCCGCCGCCGGATGGCTGAACAGAATCCTTTTCCGCAGCACCTCCAGCTTGTCGGCGTGCGCACGCAACGCTTGTACCCCCTTCTTGCGCTCCACTGCGGCGTCCTGCTTAACCGTCTCGATCTCGGTGCGAAAGGCATCCGATTTAACGCCTTCGGATGTCATGAACGCGCACAGCGCGTCGAGCTGCGCGACCGCACGGTCCAGCGCGTCATATTCCTGCCGGACTCTCAGCGCGTCGAGATAGAGCAAGAGCCACTCCGGCTCGCCCCCCTCCGGCTTGGAGGCCGTCATCTCGGCCAGCCGCTTGGCCAGCCCGGGCTCATCGCCGCACGGAGCCAACAGGGCGGCCACCGCCTCGCGGATGACGCCCGCGCCCGGCGTGCGGATCCACCGCGCCAACTCAAGCGTGCCGCCTCCGGCCGCCAGCTGCCACGCGCGACCGAGATCGCCCACGCTCTCGTTGTCCATGTTGCTCTTCAGGATCGACTGCACCTGTTGCTTGTCGAAACCGCCCTGCACGCGGAACTTCGCGTAAGCGCCCGGCGACCCGCTGCCATCCGAAAGTCCGGCCTTGGCCTCGAACTTCACGTATTTTTTGTCGAGCGCGTAACTCAGGAAACTGTCGACGTGCGCAAAGAGGCCAAACGCCATCTGCTGTCTCGCGATCGAATAGAAGGGCCCGTCACCCTTGTTGACGCGCAGGTCGCTCCACCCCAAGGCCACCACCTGCGGCTGCAGCTCGGTGAGGCGGGTGGCTTTGCCCGCCTGATCGATGAGAACAGGCTCTCCCCAATACGCATGCCCGCCCCCGTGTGTCCCTTCCGCCACGAGGCAGAGATGGTCAAGCCCGGTCACATCGACCGACACCATGGCCGGCGTGTCTCCCCAGCCCACCTTGGCGCTCTCATACGGCTTGAACGTCGTGGGAAGACGCGTCTGGCTTTCCGAGCACCGCATCAGGCCTTGCTGAAAAGTGGCCCGCACGGCCGTCAACCCGCGGATCAGTGTTTCCGCCCCCTCGCCGTCCGCCAGCAGACCTCCGTCCATGAGACAGCACAATGAAACAACAACGCCCAAAATCCCCCGCATAAAAATCCCCTTAAAAAAGCCCCTTATTATTGCGGCCAACTTATCACAAAAATCGGGGCACTGCCAACGTTAGCTTTCTTTGATGGCCACCGGATTTGGCGCAACACAAGGGAGCCCACTTTTGCCTCGCTTTTGGATACAACACTTTCGGGTGCCGCAGCTGCGGCGTGGACCGGCGGTTGAGGCGGAGCACTCGTCAGAACGACGCGGCAAGGCGGAGACCTCCGACCAATTGGGTGCTGGCGTGGGTCTCGCCGGCGTAAGACGTGCGGGCCGCTTCGCGCAGGCGGCGGTGAAGCTGCTCGCTCGCCGCCACGTACGGCGAAAGACACACATGGTCGGTGAGATGCCAGTCCAGCGCCAATGTCAACCAGACGTCTTTGAACGCGCTGGCCTCGAAACCGGCATCCGTGCGATTGCGCTTGGCGTTACCGAACCCGACTCCGCCACAGACAAAGAGCGAGAGAAGGTCGACTTCGCGTCCGCCAGCCGCCCCGATCAGCGTGAACGCGTGCCCACCCTCGGCCGCCAGATAGATCGCCCCGACTTCGTTATCGATGTCGAGTTCCGCCGACACTGCCGGCTTCAGCCAGAGATCAGGAAAGGCGAAGCCCGCATGGGCAAACTGGGTGTCCGGGTTGCGTTCTCCGCGCGTCTTGCGGACAGGCGGGTGATATTCGTAAACATAGCCGACGAATCCTTCAACCGACGTGAACAGAAATGAATAGTCCTCTGAGGAAAAGGTCTGCCCATACTCCGGTCCGAAGGCCAGCTCCTGATACCGTCCTTTGCGGTTGCCGTAGCCGCCATGCTGCCGCCCCCACTCCGTCGTATCGTAAATCATGGCCGAACCGAAAGTGAAGCCGCGCCACCCGACCGCCGCCTCCAGCGTGACGATCGGATCGCGGTTGTCTACAAGCCCGTAAGACAGTTGCCGTGTGCAGAAGTCGACCGCGACCTCGAAGGCCGGCCATTCTTCGTTCGGCACACACCCAAGGGCTTCAGCGCTGTCGGCCATGGCGGATTCATCCGCCATGACAGACTGGATCAAACAGAGGCCGCACCAGACGGCCAGCGTTACGATTCTTTGAGCTTTCATTGTTTCCTCATTGACCCAGGGCACCGACCACCGGTCCCCGAAAACCTCACTGCATGTGGATCCTGCGCGTCCTCCCGATCAGCCAGAACCCGCCGAACATGGCGACCAGCAGGAAGCACGCGATCCCGATCCATACAGCCTGATAACCAAGCGTGAACTGATAGTACAACGTGGCTACGCTCCAGCCAAGCACCGTCAGATAAACCATGAGCACAATGCCGTAGAAACGGCCCAGCTCCCGGAAGGCCGCGCCCATGGCAGCCATGCACGGCACATAGAGCAGAATGAAGAGCAGATAAGCGAACGCCTGACGCGGGCCTTTAGAGAAATGGGTCCGCATACTCCTAAAGACCGACACGTCGGCCGCGAGCACTTCAGCCACCGCTTTCTCGTCCCCTGAGACAGAGGCGAGTCCCAGCGGATCGGCGAATCCGGCAAACACCTTTCCGAGATTCGAGGGTATCGTGCCGAACGCCGCGGCCAGCCCGCCCCAAAGACTGTACGCGTCGTCCCCTCCCGCCGTCCCCGCTACAGATGCGCCACCCTCCGCGCCTTTCTCAATCTGCCCATAGAGTGACGTCAGCGTGCCGATAACCGCCTCTTTGGCGAAAAGCCCGGTGAAGATCGCAACCGCCGCAGGCCAGTTTTCCCGCTCGACGCCCATCGGCGCGAAAACCGGCGTGATCGCCGTCCCCACCGTGCAGAGCAGCGAGTTCTCGGTGTCCTCATTGCCGAACGTTCCGTCGCGGCCGACCGAGTTCAAGAACCCCAACAGCAACACCATGGGAACGATCACCTGCCCCGCACGGAAAAGAAAGACCTTCAGCCGATCCCACGTGTGCAACAGGATGTGCTTTATGCGCGGCAGATGGTAGGGAGGCAACTCCATGATGAAATGCGAGGGAGCACCCTGAAACAGGGTCCGCTTGAGCAACAGCCCTGTCAAGACCGCCAGAACGATGCCGCTCAGGTAGATCCAGAAGACCATCCGGCCGGGATTGTCGCCAAAAAACGCGGCGCCGAAGACCACATAGACGGGCAGCTTGGCCCCGCACGACATGAACGGCGTCATGAAGACCGTCAGGAACCGGTCGCGCTTACTCTCCAGCGTGCGTGTCGCCATAATCGCCGGCACCGAACAGCCGAACCCCACCAGCATCGGCACAAACGATTTGCCCGGCAGGCCGAGCCAACGCATGAACCGGTCCATCACGAACGCGGCCCGCGCCATGTACCCCGAATCCTCCAGCAACGAAAGGCAGAAGAACATGAAGAAGATCGGGGGAATAAAAGTGGCCATCGTCTGCAGGCCAGCGCCGATACCGCCCGAGAGCAGCGCGACTCCCCAGCCCGGCGCACCGGCCTTCTCCAGCAGCACGCGCGTGCCGTCCACGAACAGCGTGCCGCCCGCCACGTCGAAGAAATCGATGAACGCCCCGCCCACGGTCTGCGTGACCCAGAAGACCAGATACATGACGCCCAGAAAGAAAGGGATGCCAAGCAGACGGTTGAGGATGACCTTGTCGGCTTTGGCCGTGAAGGTCTCCCGCAGCTCCGTGAACCGCACGACCTCGCGGCAGAGGCCCTGGATCACGCCGTATCTCGCGTCCGCCAACAGCACGTCCGGCGACTCCTCGAGGACTTGCTCGAGCCGCCGGACCGAACCGGCCACCGTTTCGCTCGCCAGATCTTTGAGCGCTGCGGCGCGCTGCGTCACAAGCGGATCGCCTTCCAGTAACTTGATGGCCACCCAGCGGGGCGGAACGCCAAGGGCTTCGGCAGTCAGCGCGCTGCCCGACTCGAGAATCCCGATCTCGCGCTCAACCTCATCCGGAAACTCCGTTTTGAACCGCGTGACGACCGGCCGCACGGCCGATTCCGCCACTGTTCTCGCAAGGGTCTGGATGTCGCGCTTGTCGCGCGCGTTGACGCCCACGACGGGGCAACCCAGATGCTGGCTGAGATGGCCGAGATCGATGGCGATCTTGCGACTGCGCGCGATGTCCATCATGGTCACCGCGACCACCACCGGAACACCGAGCTCCAGCAACAGCAGCGTGAGATACAGGTTGCGCTCGAGATTGGTGGCGTCCACGACGTTGAGCACCAGATCCGCCGAGTGCCCCAGGATGTACTGGAGAGAAACTTTCTCGTCCTCGCTCGCAGCCGTCAGCGAATAGATGCCGGGCAGATCCACCAGCGTCGCCTCGCACCCGTCGGACAAACGCGCCTCCCCCTCTTTTTTCTCCACCGTGACGCCCGGCCAGTTGCCGATCCGTTGCCGAGCACCCGTCAGCGCATTGAACACCGTTGTCTTGCCGGAATTCGGGTTGCCTATCAGCCCGATCTCAACCGTTTGTTTCATCGTGCGCCTCCTTCCACGGCCCCATGCCGTCTAGACCGCCTGGATCTTCAAAACGTCCGCCTCGCTCCGCCGGAGCGACAGGTGGAACCCGCGTACCTCCAGTTCCACAGGATCACCGAACGGAGCGACGTTCACCAGTTTCACCCTTACACCCCGCGTCAATCCCAACGCCAACAGTTTGGCGCGATATGCGGCATGCCCCATGTGATAGCCGGTGACCTCCACGACCTGCCCGGGCAATACGTCCCTGAGTGTCATGTCGACCTCCTTCCTTTGTTAGCTACGTCTTAATTTATTAGCTTTGACTAACTTTTGCAAGCGAAAACGGTGTCCCCTCCGAAATGAGATCAACATGGACACCGCGGCTAGCCCGGACCCCAGGTGCCGGATTCAGAAACAGCCACGAGGACGAATCGCCGTGGCGCGTCAAGACCCATCGGGAACGCCGGGCCAGCGCGGCACGCGCTTACGGCCCGTTTTTCAAACGCCCCTACTTCACCACATACGGCACGCTCTGCGTCACGGCCATCACCGTCTTGTTCGTGTCGCCCTGCCGGTAACAGCCCAAGATGAGTTGGCCCTTCTGCCCCGCAGGCTGGTTCGCCGGATCCATTTTCAACAAGACCGCCGCCCGCTCCTGACGGTTGGTGCGCTGGACGCCCTGAACTAAGAACCCCTTCGGCGGCCACACCACCGCCGGCACGTATTCCCCGCCGAACTGCGCCGCCAACGTCGCGCTGAGAACGGTCAGCCGTACCGGCTCCTTGCCGGAGACCGACACCGGTCGCCCCGGCAGGACCTGCACATGCAGGGCATGAAGATTCGGAGCCGCCTTCGCCGAAAGCTCGCCGAAAGATTGTGCCTCGGAATGCCCGTCTCGTTGAAAAAAACGCACGGGCACCGCCGCATGCTTCACCTGCTGCCCCCCGATTTCCGCCGAGGCAGTGAGCGACAGCCCAAACACGGTCCGCGGAAAACGGACACCGTCCGTCGACACCGTCATCAGGCAAGACGTCTCACCCGCCGGAATCACGCCGCCCTCACACGCGATGCTGAGCGGCGGGAAGTCGAGACCGACCCGCACTTCGCCTTCAAAGCCATGCACGCGTTGCAGGCGAATCTTCACCAGGGCGCTGCCGTCCGGCGGAATGTTCAGTGAAGACGGCGTCATCCAGACGCGAAAATCGGGCCGCGGCGGGCCCACGCGTAAGCGGTAGAAGAACGCTTCGCCCGAGCGGCCCTCAGCATCCGCCACCTCCACCTCATAGGGGCCCTCCCCGGACAGCTTCACCGGCACCGACGGATCACGCGCCTGAAGCGCCGCCTCCTCTGTCCCGCCCGTTTCATACGCCTCCCGCGCGACCGTCTCGCCGCGGCCATTGCGCACCGTCACCACCGGTTTGAGCGAAGAACCCAGCGCCGCCGCAGACGCATCCACCCAGACGGTCTCGCCCTGCGTCCCGTTGAAACGGAACACGTCGCGCGCATCGTCGCGCTCCAAGAGGCCGTTGACCACACACGGCACCTCGACCGGCTGCGCGTTTGCGGACGCGTCATTGGGCTCTTGCTCAGACACATCCGTCTCTTCCGACAGGTCGAACCGCAACCCCGGACGCACCAGCGCGTCGCCGGCCAAGGCATCCAGGCACAGCGCGCCATTCTTGCCGCCCGTGAAAAGCCGCACGCGCTTCTGCGGCAGGTTATAGCCTTCGAGCTGAACATTCAGGCTCTCTCCCGCTTTGGCGCCCGGCGGCGAGAATCCCGTGACCAAAGGAAGCTCGCCGAATTTAATTCGGTACACGCAAGCATCGCCGCCCGCCGCGCCCGTCCCCCCCACCTCCAAGGCGTAAGCGCCGTCCTGAGGAACGTCGAAAACCAGAACCGGCACGGCTGACGCATCGTACGCAGTGACTCCTTCACACGGTTTTCCCGCCGCGTCCGAAAAAGTCAATACGGGGCGGAAGCCGCCGCCCGGCAAGACCTGCGCTTCGGTGAAGGCGACAAGCTTCATCCCCGCCGTAGCCTGGAACCGGTAGCGGTCCCGCCCCGAGCCATGCAGGCGGCCGTTCAAACAGACCGGCCATTCGGCCACGGTCATCGCCCCGCCGGCAGCCCGGTTGGTGACGGGCTCGCTCAGCTCAGCCAAGTCCGATATCTCAAGACAGACCGGCTCACTCAACCCGTTGGCCGTGGCGACACGAAGCGACCGGACCCCCGGCAAGGCCTCCTTGGATACAACCACCTTAAACCGGTAACGGTCCGGCATGACCCCTGGAATCGGACGCCCTTTCCTGTTATACGTGACCGTGCGCACCGGGCCCAAAAGCGTCGCCTTAACCCCTTCACCGCTGACGACCGCCTGGATGGCCGCCTGAACGCCCGGCCCGCCAGCCTCGACTTCGAATTCACTGCCGGATCTTCCTCCCGCAGGATAGACGAACTCCAGGACCGGATCGGCGGCGAACACAAAACTCACGCCGGCCACCCCAAAAAAAAACAGCATCCTCCTCATGGCCCCTATCCTTTCGCTGCCTTCCCCCTACTCACGCGAAACGTTGCGCTTTCGCAAATGGCTCGCTTCCCGCCCCAGTCCCTGCCTCAGCCCACGTTCGAAAGCGCCGGCTTTCCGATGGCATACACGTTGAATCCCAACCGATGCGCCGCAGCATGATCCACGCAGTTGCGGCCGTCGAAAAGAAACGCGGGCTGCCGCATCCCGGCATACACACGCCCATAGTCCAGCTCGCGGAAACACGTCCAGTCCGTCAGCACCGCCACGGCGTCCGCATCCCGCGTGGCCACATAGGGGTCGGACTCATACGCGACCCGGTCCCCAAGATCCGCCAGATCCTGCCGCGCGTTGCCCAACGCCTGAGGATCGCAGACCACCACCTGCGCGCGCTCCTCGACCAGCATCCGCGCCACGCGAATCGCCGGGCTCTCGCGCGTGTCCCCCGTGTCGGCCTTAAAGGCGAAGCCCAGCAGCGCGACCCGCTTGCCCGCGACCGTGTTGAACATGGACCTCAGGATATTCCCGACAAACCGGTCCTGCTGCCACTCGTTCAGCGTCACGACCTGCCGCCAGTACGCCGCCGCCTC
>Ga0075012_10006949_pt1 | contig 10187 bp, 7 predicted proteins | sample All_14_2_FD_71474 | JGI IMG/M metagenome (GOLD analysis project Ga0075012, IMG submission 71474) | Freshwater microbial communities in response to fracking from Pennsylvania, USA - Allegheny Zone_MetaG_DW_15 | ecosystem: Environmental > Aquatic > Deep subsurface > Groundwater > Drilled... | reverse complement strand
GATCGACTTCTGCTCCAGGCCCGGGGCGGGCACCGGCACCAGTTCCAGCTTGAAGCCGAGTTCGTCGGCGTAATTCTGCAGAACCGGGTTGGGCTCCTTGCCATAGGGGATGTCGATGAACACATGGGCGATCTTCTTGCCCTTCAGCTTGTCCTTGCCGCCGGCTTCCTTGGCGAAGAACTGGATCGCCGCCGAGGCGCCCGACCAATAGGTGACCGGCGCGTTGAACACCCAGGGGAAATACTGCCCCACCATGGCGGAGGCGCGGCCATAGGCCATGGAGAAAATCACCGATTTGTCGGGTCCGGCGCGGTCGATCAGGGCATAGGTGATGCCGGTGGAATAGGGGCTGAAGATGGTGCCGCCCTGCGCCTTCAGGCGGCCATAGCATTCCACGCCGCGTTCGGTGTTGTACTGCGTTTCGCATTCCTCCACCTTCAGCTTCACGCCATTCAGGCCGCCATCGCGGGCATTGAGCATGGCGATATAGTCATGGAAGCCGTCGGCGGTGGGGATGCCCGAGGGGGCGTAAGGCCCGGTCCGGTACACCATCGAGGGAATCAATTGCTCCTGCGCCGAGGCGGCGACATGCGCCCCGAGCAGAGCCGCGCCGGCCGCAAGGGCCAGGCCAAGCTTCTTCATCATCATGTTTCTTTCCTCCCATAGACCGCCCTTAAACGGGCGGATTGCCAAAACTCTAACAGACTTAAGCACGCCTACCAAAGCTTGGATTGTTGCGATTTCAGTATGGAAACGGCCAGATGCGCAGCTTTTCCTTGGCGATCTGCCACAGCCGCGCCAGGCCATGCGGTTCCACGATCAGAAAGAATACGATCAGGGCGCCGAACACCATCACCTCGGTATGCGCGATGGCGGCGGTGGACATGTCCAACCCGATCAGCGGCGGCACGCGGGTGAGGAAGATCGGCACCAGCAGGATGAAGAAGGCGCCGAGGAAACTGCCCAATATGGATCCCAGGCCGCCGATGATGATCATGAACAGCGCCTGGAACGACAGGTTGATGTTGAAGCCGTCCGGCTCGGCGGAACCGAGATAGACGAACAGATACAAGGCGCCAGCGATACCGATAAAGAAGGATGAAACGGCAAACGCGCTCAGCTTGGCGACGATCGGCCGGATGCCGATGATCTCGGCGGCGATATCCATGTCGCGGATCGCCATCCAGCGCCGGCCGGGATTGGAGCGCACAAGATTTTTCGCCGCCAGCGCCAGGATGGTCACCACGCCAAGCGCAAACAGGTATTTCTCCATCGGCGTGTTGATCTCCCAGCCGAACAGGGTCATGCGCGGCACGGTGATGACGCCGGAGGAATTGTGATTGGTGAACCAACCCACCTTGGTGAACAGCCAGGGCAGAAAGAATTGCGCCGCCAGCGTGGCCACCGCCAGATAGAAGCCCTTGATGCGCAGGCTGGGCAGGCCGAAAATCACCCCCACGGCGGCGGCCACCAGGCCGGCCAGCACCAGCACCACCAGCAGATTCAACTCCGGCACGCGGAAAGCCAGATTCCAGGCCGCCACCGCGCCCACCCCCATGAAGGCGCCGGTGCCCAGCGAAACCTGGCCGCAATAGCCGGTCAGGATATTCAGGCCCAAAGCCGCCAGCGCCATGCACAGGAAGGGGATAATCAGCGCGGTGTAGAGATAATCGGTGGCCACGAGCGGAATGCCCACGAAGGCCGCCAGCATCAGCAGCGCGAAGAACCAGCGGTCCTGCTTGATGGTGAAGATCGCCTGATCGGCGGGGTAGCTGGTTTTGAACTGGCCGGCTTCACGATACAGCATGATGCTTTCCGCCCTCAGACACGTTCGATGATGCGTTCGCCGAACAGGCCCTGCGGCCTTATCAGCAGGAAGCCCAGTGCCAGCACATAGGCGAACCAGTTTTCGATACCGCCGCCGAAAAACGGCCCGATATAGATTTCCGCCAGCTTTTCGCCGGCGCCGATGATCAGGCCGCCGATGATGGCGCCGGGAATCGATGTGAAGCCGCCCAGGATCAGCACCGGCAGCGCCTTCAGGGCCAGGCTGACGATGGCCGGCTGCACGCCCAGTTTGGAGCCCCACATCACGCCGGCCACCAGGGCCACCAGGCCGGCGATGCTCCACACGATGATCCAGATGGTGTTCAGCGGAATGCCCACCGATTGCGCCGCCTGATGGTCGTCGGCCACCGCGCGCAGCGCGCGGCCCACGCTGGTGCGTTGGAACAGCACCAGGGCCACCAGCAGCGAACCGGCCACCAAAGCGGCCCAGAGATCGAAGGCCTGGATCAGGATATCGCCATCCATCAGGAAGATCGGATCGGTGGGCAGGCCGATATCCAACTGGCGCACATTGCTGCCCCAGATCGACTGACCGAACCCATCCAGGAAATACGACACACCGATGGTGGCCATGAACAGGATGATGCCTTCCTGGTTCACCAGATGCCGCAGCACCAGCCGCTCCACCGCCCAGGCCAGCGCCACCATCACCAGCACGGTGAGCGGCAGCGCCAGCCAGACCGACAGGCCCAGCTCGATGAAGCCGACGAAGAACAAGGCCGCGAACAGCACCATGGCGCCCTGGGCGAAATTGAACACGCCCGAAGCCTTGAAGATCAGCACGAAGCCCAAGGCCACCAGCGAATACATCACGCCCGCCATCAGGCCGCCGATCAGAACTTCCAGGAAGAATGCCATGCCTGCCCGCTCCGCCTAATGCTGCCGGTTTAATGTTGAACGCCGAGATAGGCGTCGATCACTTCCTGGTTATGCTTTACCTCGTCCGGCGGGCCGTCGCCGATCTTGCGGCCGTAATCCAGCACCACCACGCGGTCGGAAATATCCATCACCACGCCCATATCGTGTTCGATCAGGCAGATGGTGGTGCCGAATTCGTCGTTCACATCCAGGATGAAGCGGCACATATCCTGCTTCTCTTCCAGGTTCATGCCGGCCATCGGTTCGTCCAGCAGCAGCAAGGTGGGTTCGGCGGCCAGCGCGCGGCCCAACTCCACGCGCTTCTGCAAGCCATAGGGCAGGCGCCCCACCGGAATCTTGCGGATCGCCTCGATCTCCAAAAAGTCGATGATCTTTTCGCAGAAGGCGCGGTGCGCGATCTGCTCGCGCTCGGCGGGGCCTTTGTAGAAGGCCGAGGCGATGATGCCGGAATGCATTTTCAGCATGCGGCCGGACATGATGTTGTCCAGCGTCGACATCCCCTTGAACAACGCGATGTTCTGGAAAGTGCGGGCGATGCCCTGGCTGGCCGCCTCATGCGGCTTCATGCGGCTGCGCGTCTGGCCGCGGAAGGTGATGCTGCCCTGCTGTGGATGGTAGAAACCGTTGATGCAGTTCAGCATCGAGGATTTACCGGCGCCGTTGGGGCCGATGATGGCGAGGATTTCATGCTCGCGGATATCGAAGCTGATATCGGTCAGCGCCTTCACGCCGCCGAACGAAAGCGAGATATTCTCCACCCGCAGCATCACATCGCCGAGTTTCTTAGCTGTTGCGGTCATCGGCTCAGCCCGCCTTGCGTAAAGTGGTGGGGGCCGGGGTGGCGAAGCTTTGCGCATCCGCCACGGCGAGGTTGGCCTTGAAGCTGCCCGTGCGGCCATCCTCGAAGGTGATTTTCGCATCCACGGCGATGCTCTTGCGGTCGGAATACAGCGCCTCGATGATTTCGGCATAGCGGTCGGCGATGATGCGGCGGCGCACCTTGCGGGTGCGGGTGAGTTCGCCGTCATCGGCATCCAGTTCCTTATGCAGGACCAGGAAGCGCTTGATCTGGCTGTCGGCCATCGAGGAATCCGAGGCCAGGTCGCGGTTCACCGTTTCGATGCAGCCGCGCACCATGTCGTACACTTCGGGCCGTGCCGCCAGATCGGCATAGGAGGTATAGGCGATGCCGTTGCGCTCGGCCCAGGAGCCGACCGCGCCGAGATCGATATTGACGAAACAGGCAACGAAATCGCGCGCGTCGCCGAACGCCACGGCTTCCTTGATCTGTGGAAAGAATTTCAGCTTGTTTTCGATGTATTTCGGCGCGAACAGGGCGCCGTTATTCAGCCGTCCGACATCCTTGGCGCGGTCGATGATGCGCAGATGGCCGTTATCGGCGAATACGCCGGCATCGCCGCTATGCACCCAGCCATCCGGCGTCTTGGCTTCATCGGTGGCCTCGGGATTCTTGTAATAGCCGACGAATACGCCGGGGCTGCGGAACATCACTTCGCCGGTCTTGTCGTCGATCCGCACTTCCACGCCGGGCGCCGGCTTGCCCACGGTATCGGGCAGCACGTCGTCGTCGGTATGCATGCAGAGATAGACCGTGCACTCGGTCTGGCCGTAAAGCTGCTTGAGATTGATGCCGAGCGCGCGGAAGAAATCGAAAATATCCGGGCCGATGGCTTCGCCGGCGGTATAGGCCAGCCGTAGGCGATTCATGCCCAGCACGTTTTTCAGCGGCCCATAGACCAGCACTTCGCCCAGGCCATAGAGCAGCCGATCAGCCAGGCCCACCGGCTTGCCTTCCAGGATCGGCCGGCCCACCCGGCGCGCCAGGGCGATGAAATACTTGAACAGGCCGCGCTTGATCGCGCTGGCATCTTCCATGCGGATCATCACCGTGGTGAGCAGATTTTCGAAGATGCGCGGCGGGGCGAAGAAATAGGTGGGGCCGATCTCGCGCAGGTCGGTCAGCACGGTTTCGCCGGATTCCGGGCAATTGACGCAGAAGCCGGCAATCGTCGCCTCGGCATAGGAGATGAAATTGTCGCCCACCCAGGCCAGCGGCAGATAGGCCAGGATCTCGTCGTTTTCATTGATCCGGTCGAAGGCGATGGCCATGTTGGCCGAGCGCACCACATTGTCGTGGCTCAGCATCACGCCTTTGGGGCGGCCGGTGGTCCCCGAGGTGTAGCAGATCAGCGCCAGGTCGCCGCCCTGGCCTTTGGCGATCTCGGTTTCCAGGAAATCCGGGTGCGTTTCGGCATGCTGGCGGCCATCGGCCAGGATGCCGGCCATGTCGCGCAGGCCGGGCTGGTGGTAATGCCGCAGGCCGCGTGGGTCGGTATAGATGATCAGGTCCAGCCGCGGCAGGCGTTCGCGCATGCCCAGCAGCTTGTCCACCTGCTCCTGGTTTTCGGCGATGGCGAAGCGGGCCTCGGCATGGTCCACCACATATTGCACTTCCTCGGCCACGCTTTCCTGGTAGATCGGCACCGGTACCGCGCCGAGCGCCTGGATCGCCGCCAGCGACCAGTACAGCATGGGCCGGTTGTCGCCGATGATCGCCACCTTGTCGCCGCGCCGCAGCCCGGCCTGGGCCAGCCCGCTGGCCATATGCCGCACCTGGCCGGCCACCTCGCCCCAGTTCCAGCTTTGCCAGATGCCCAGGTCTTTTTCCCGCATGGCCGGGCGGTCGCGGCGATGCAGCGCATTATGCAGCAGGTATTTCGGGATAGTGTCTCGGCCCGCCGAATCCACGCCGGCCTGATCCACGCCGGCCTGGCTGTCTGTGCCATGCCCGGTTTCGGATACAGGTCGGAATCCGGGTGTGATCTGCCCCTGGTTTCCCAAAACGCCGCCTCCCTGGTGGCTTGTGCGGACTCGGGTCCGCATCATTTGTGCGCCTATGTGACCGCCCAGGCTTGCCGCCGTCAAGCTCCGTGGCGAGAGCATTTGCCGTATCCGCCGGCTTGGCTCTCCATTGCCGCAGCGGTAAAGGCTTGAAACCAGTGCGAGGCCCCTTGAGTAGAATTCACGTTGGAGATGAAGGGAATTCGCCGGAACCTCTTGGCAAAGCGCCGGATTTACGGCACGAATCCCGCGACGACCTCTCCCGGCCCTTAAAGCCCAGCCCCGTAGGAAGGAGCGCCCCGTGAAACGCCCGAAAAAGTCCGCCAGCAAGAAAGCCCCTGTTTCCAAGAAGCCGGCTTCCAAGAAAGCAGCCCCCAAGAAAAAGGTTGTGAAGAAAGCCGTGAAGAAGGTGGTTAAGGCCCCTGCCAAGAAGGCTGCGGTCAAGAAGGCCCCCGTGAAGAAGGTCGTGAAGAAGGTCGCCAAGAAGGCCGTGAAGAAGGTCGTCAAGGCCGTGGTGAAGGCGCCCGCCAAGAAAGCCCCGGCCAAGGCGAAAGCTGCCGGCGCTGCGCGTGCGGTCCCGATCGCGGTAGGCCAGGATACGCTGAAAACCCGCAAGACCCTGAAGGTCGGCAACAAGAGCTACGCCTATTACAGCCTGAAGGCCGCCGAGAAGACGCTCGGCGATCTCTCGCGCCTGCCGTATTCGCTGAAAGTGCTGCTGGAAAACCTGCTGCGCTATGAAGATGGCCGTTCCGTCACCGTCGACGACATCAAGGCGGTGGGCAAGTGGCTGAAGGATCGCAAGTCCGACCGCGAAATCGCCTATCGCCCGGCCCGCGTGCTGATGCAGGATTTCACCGGCGTGCCTGCCGTGGTGGATCTGGCCGCGATGCGCGACGCCATGGCCAAGCTGGGCGGCGATACCCGCAAGATCAACCCGCTGTCGCCGGTGGATCTGGTGATCGACCATTCGGTGATGGTGGATTATTCCGCCGCTGCCGGCGCCTTCAAGAAGAATGTGGACCTGGAATACGAGCGCAATGGCGAACGCTATGCCTTTCTGCGCTGGGGCCAGTTCGCGTTCGACAATTTCCGCGTGGTGCCGCCGGGTACCGGCATCTGCCACCAGGTGAATACCGAATATCTGGCCCAGACCGTGTGGACCGGCATGGATGGCAAGACCGAGGTGGCCTATCCGGACACCCTGGTGGGCACCGACAGCCACACCACCATGGTGAACGGCCTGGCCGTGCTGGGCTGGGGCGTGGGCGGCATCGAAGCCGAGGCGGCCATGCTGGGCCAGCCGATCTCCATGCTGCTGCCTGAAGTGGTGGGTTTCCGCCTCACCGGCAAGCTGAAGGAAGGCACCACCGCCACCGATCTGGTGCTCACCGTCACGCAGATGCTGCGCAAGAAGGGCGTGGTCAACAAGTTCGTCGAGTTCTTCGGCCCCGGCGTGGAAGACCTCTCGCTGGCCGACCGTTGCACCATCGGCAACATGGCGCCGGAATACGGCGCCACCTGCGGCTTCTTCCCGGTGGATGAAGAAACCATCGCCTATCTGAATGCCACGGGCCGCGATCCCGCCCGCGTGAAGCTGGTGGAAGCCTATGCCAAGGCCCAGGGCCTGTGGCGCAGCAAGAAAGCGCCGGAGCCGGTGTTTACCGACACGCTGGAACTGGATCTCGCTTCGGTGGAATCCTCGCTGGCCGGCCCCACCCGCCCCGAGGGCCGGGTAGGGCTCAGCCGCATCGCTGGCGATTTCAAGGAACTGCTCGGCACCTTCTACGGCAAGAAGACCGGCCAGGATTTCCGCGCCAATGTCGAGAAGGCCAATTTCGATCTCGGCCATGGCGATGTGGTGATCGCCGCCATCACGTCCTGCACCAACACGTCCAACCCCTCGGTGCTGCTGGGCGCCGGCCTGCTGGCGCGCAACGCCATCAAGAAGGGCCTGCGCACCAAGCCCTGGGTGAAGACCTCGCTGGCGCCGGGCTCGCAGGTGGTGACCGATTATCTCGCCAAGGCCGGCGTGCAGAAGGATCTCGACAAACTGGGCTTCCAGGTTGTCGGCTATGGCTGCACCACCTGCATCGGCAATTCCGGTCCGCTGCCTGACAACATCTCCAAGGCGGTCACCGACAACGATTTCGTCGTGGGTGCGGTGCTTTCGGGCAACCGCAACTTCGAAGGCCGCGTGCATCCGCTCACCAAGGCGAATTACCTGGCCTCGCCGATGCTGGTGGTGGCCTATGCCCTGGCCGGTAACCTCAAGATCGATATCTCCAAGGAACCGCTGGGCTTCGATCCCAAGGGCAAGCCGGTCTACCTGAAGGACATCTGGCCCTCCAACAAGGAGATCGCCGCCACGGTGCGCAAGTATGTCACCGCGCAGATGTTCAAGAAGCGCTATGCCGACGTGTTCAAGGGCGATCCGAACTGGCGCAAGATCAAGGTGGGCACCGGCCAGACCTATGGCTGGGACAACAAATCCACCTATGTGCAGAACCCGCCGTATTTCGACGGCATGAGCAAGACCCCCGCGGCGATCACCGATGTGAAGGGCGCGCGCGTGCTGGCGGTGCTGCCCGACAAGATCACCACCGACCACATCTCGCCCGCCGGTTCGATCAAGAAAGACGGCCCGGCCGGCAAGTATCTGATCGAGAATGGCGTGGCCTATGCCGACTTCAACTCCTATGGCGCGCGGCGCGGCAATCACGAAGTGATGATGCGCGGCACCTTTGCCAATATCCGGCTCAAGAACGAGCTGGTGCCGGGCACCGAAGGCGGTATCACCAAGTATCAGCCCACCGGCGAGGTGATGTCGATCTACGACGCCGCCATGAAGTACAAGGCCACCAGCACCCCGCTGGTGATCTTCGCCGGCAAGGAATACGGCAACGGTTCCTCGCGCGACTGGGCGGCCAAGGGCACCATCCTGCTCGGCGTGAAGGCGGTGATCGCGGAAAGCTACGAACGTATCCACCGGTCGAACCTGGTGGGCATGGGCGTGCTGCCGCTGCAATTCCTCAATGACATGACCCGCTTCGATTTGAAGCTGGATGGCACGGAGAAATTCGACATCACCGGCATCGCCACCGATCTGAAGCCGCGCAAGAAGCTGCCGATCACGATGACCCGCGCCGACGGCTCGACCCAGACCTTCGAAGTGCTTTGCCGCATCGATACGCTGGACGAGATCGACTACTACAAGAACGGCGGCATCCTGCAGACCGTGCTGCGCAATCTCGCAGCCTGATCCTCAGGGCATCCAGAACGGAAACGGCCGGGGCAAAACCCCGGCCGTTTTTTTATGGCGCATCGGGAAAATGCCGGCAGGCATCCATGCGTTCATGCCATTTGCTATTTGGTTCGCTTTCACCTGCTCCAAAAAGCGTCACCACCGGGCTTGTCCCGGTGGTCCATGCCTGATGCAACAAAGCCGCTGAACCATGGATGCCCGCAACAAGTACGGGCATGACGAGCAGAGTGGACTATTAAATTCTGCTGCTGCGCAGGATGCCGATCAGATCGGTCGCTGCCGCGGCGGCAGGCCGGTCAACCGGAAAAAGCCTTACTTGATGCCCAGCAATTCCACTTCGAACAGCAAGGTGGCGTTCGGCGGGATCACGCCGCCGGCGCCGCGCGCGCCATAGCCGAGGTCCGGCGGCACGATCAGGGTGCGGCTGCCGCCCACCTTCATGCTGGCCACGCCTTCGTCCCAGCCCTTGATCACGCGGCCCATGCCGAGCGGAAATTCGAACGGTTCGTTGCGATCCTTGGAGGAATCGAATTTGCGACCGCGTTGGCCGTTCTCATACAGCCAGCCGGTGTAATGCACCACGGCGGTCTGGCCGCGCAAAGGCTGCGCGCCATTGCCCTCGCGGATTTCGATGAAGCGCAGGCCGGAAGCGGTGCGCTGTTCGGCATTCTGGGCGGCGGACTCATCGGTCATGGCGGGCAACAATCCTGCAAGAAGGGAAGCGACAAGGAAAAGGCGGCGGGACATACGCATGGCCGGCTCCGGTTGTGTTGGCTAAGGGGCGGCGGCGCTTCAGCGCACCGCCATCAATTCGATCTCGAACATCAAGGTTGAGCCGGCGGGAATGATGCGGCCCATGCCCTGGTTGCCATAGCCCAGATAGGGCGGCACGATGATCCAGCGCTTGCCGCCCACCTTCATGTAGCGCACGCCTTCATCCCAGCCCTTGATCACCTTGCCGCCGCCCAGCACGAAGGCAAAGGGCTCCTTGCGGGCGCGCGAGGAATCGAACATGCGGCCGGCTTTGCCGTCCACATAGAGCCAGCCGGTGTAATGCACAACAACAGTCTTGTCCGGCACGGCTTTTTCGCCATCGCCGACCTTTTCCTCCCAGACCTTGAGGCCCGAGGCGGTTGCGCTGAATTTCGCTTCCTGTCCTGACTTGCCGCCAAGACCGATGGCACCGAGAATCTTATTAAACATACCTGCTCATGACTTTTAAGAGTTGCAAGCATCACATACCGCAAGGCGGCGGGCTTGGCAAACTTCAATCGGCGGTAGCGGCAGGTTCCGCTTTTTCCGCTTCCAGGCTTAAGGCATTGATATTGCCCAA
>Ga0075012_10006947_pt1 | contig 10190 bp, 11 predicted proteins | sample All_14_2_FD_71474 | JGI IMG/M metagenome (GOLD analysis project Ga0075012, IMG submission 71474) | Freshwater microbial communities in response to fracking from Pennsylvania, USA - Allegheny Zone_MetaG_DW_15 | ecosystem: Environmental > Aquatic > Deep subsurface > Groundwater > Drilled... | reverse complement strand
TTTCAGGCTCTACGTACGGCACATAGCCGCTTTCCACGTCGTGGCTGGTGGGCGTGGGGTGGACAGTTTCGGGTTGCTTGGCTTCAGGGATGTCTGAAACCTGCGAAAGAGCGGCTGGACTCAACGGGCATCTCCTTGATATTTGTCAAAGAGAAGATAGTCCGATGCTGGTAGCTCCACATCATGGTTTTCCCTGCAATACCCGCATGGGTACGGTCGTGCGCACCTTTTCAGTGCAAGGTGCGACGGCATTCCTCGGGGTGGCTGCGCAGGTGCAGGGCCAGTGCCGCATCCAGCGACTGGATGTGCTTGGCAAACCACCGGGCCAGTTCCACGGCCATTTGCCTGACCCGGGCATGCTGGCCGGTCCGTGCCATGGCCAAACCTTCTCGCAACACGTTTAACACCACCCGGTGTTGCAGTGAGTGGCTGGATTCGCTCGAAAAGTGGGTGTTTTTCATCCAAGTGTTTTCGCGGTCAAACAGTGTTTGCGCACAGTCCACCAGACGTTCCCACTCCAAAGTCAGCAGGGCATCGGGGCAGCGCTCCACCCGGGCCATCTGCTCCACCAGCGACCGGTGCAGATCGTCAATGGGGGCAAAGCCCAGCACAAGTGTGTCGGTCCAGTTCAGGGTGGCCATCAATGCCTCCAAAGTTGCAACGCAGTGCGTTCAGCTTGCCATCGAGGGGAGGCCAGGGTCTTGATCCAGCGCAAAAAAGGCCACCCCCAGGCCAAAGGCAGCTGCACCGGCTTCGGTGGCAGTGGCGATGCCCGATACACTGCCAAACGCACCCACTTTCAGCCCCTATTGCCTTCCGCTTCCTCACATGCCAAGCCCTACCTTCCTGCCACCCACGGTGGCCCCTGAACAGCTTTTGTCCCACCTGCGCCAACAGGGCTTTGCCGTGATGGGGGCGGGCAGCGTGGCCCAGTGGCTGGGGCCCACCGTGGCGCGGGGTCTGCATGACCTGGGCGCGTTCTGGAACGATTTGCCCGCCGATCAGTACCTCAAGGATGGCGGACGTTACCGCCGTCGCCGCCATGGGTCATTTGTGCTGAACGGTCAGGACGTGCAGGCCGTCCCCCACCGTGCCCACTGGCAACCCTTGTCTTACAACGCGTTGCACGGGGGCATGGAGCGGTGGTTCGACCCTCTGCAGCCCGAGCTGGCCAACCACCCTTCGCTGCAAGGCCTGCTGCTGGCACTGGGGCAATGTGTGTCCGACCTGAGGGGGGCCCAGACTTGGCACGTGGAGGTGCATGCCTTTCGCATTGACACCACCGATGGCATAGGTCGCCCAACGCCCGAAGGGGCGCACCGGGACGGTGTGGACGTGGTGGCCGTGTTCATGCTGGGGCGACACCAGATCAAAGGTGGTGAAAGCCGGGTGTTCGATGCACAGGGGCCGAGCGGACAGCGCTTCACCCTCACCGAGCCCTGGTCTCTCTTGCTGGTTGACGACCAGCGCGTGATCCATGAAACCACCCCCATCCAGCCCGTCGATCCCGACCGTGAAGGTTGGCGGGACACCCTGGTGGTCACGCTCCGGGCCGGTGGTTTTCTGGAAGAAAAAAAGGCATAAAAAAGCCCACCAGCGCTTTTCTGGTGGGCATTCATTGCTTCCCTTTCAGGAAGGTGTGCAAGGGTGCGTTTTACATGCGCTCGAAAATGGCTGCAATGCCCTGACCGCCGCCAATGCACATGGTCACCAGCGCATAACGGCCCTGGATGCGTTGCAGTTCATACAGTGCTTTCACCGTGATCAGCGCACCCGTGGCCCCGATGGGGTGGCCCAGCGAAATACCGGAGCCGTTGGGGTTGACTTTGGCCGGGTCCAGGCCGAGGTCGCGCGTGACGGCGCAGGCCTGCGCGGCAAATGCCTCGTTGGCCTCAATCACATCCAGGTCGGCAATGGTCAGACCGGCTTTTTTCAGCGCCAGTTGCGTGGCGGGCACGGGGCCAATGCCCATGTATTTGGGATCCACACCAGCGTGGGCGTAGGCCACCAGGCGGGCCATGGGTGCCAGGCCACGGGCCTTGGCGGTGCCGGCTTCCATCAGCACCACGGCAGCGGCCGCGTCGTTGATGCCAGAAGCGTTGCCAGCCGTGACCGTGCCGTTTTCTTTCACGAACACCGGCTTGAGCTTGGCCATGTCGGCCAGCGAGCAGTTGGGGCGGAAGTGCTCGTCAGTGGTGTAGGCCACATCGCCTTTCTTGCTTTTCAGCATGACGGGCACGATCTGGTCTTTGAAATAGCCCGCTTCGGTGGCGCGTTGGGCACGGTTGTGGCTTTCCACGGCAATCGCGTCTTGCTCCTCACGCGTGATGCCCCACTTGGCGGCAATGTTCTCGGCGGTCACGCCCATGTGGATGGTGTGGAAGGGGTCGTGCAGGGCGCCCACCACCATGTCCACCATCTTGGTGTCGCCCATGCGGGCGCCCCAGCGCATGTTCAGGCTGGCGTAGGGGCCACGGCTCATGTTTTCGGCACCGCCGCCAATGGCGATGTCGGCGTCGCCCAGCAAAATGCTCTGGCTGGCGTTGACGATGGCCTGCAGGCCCGAGCCGCACAGGCGGTTCACGTTGTAGGCGGGGGTGCCTTCAGCGCAGCCGCCGTTCAGCGCGGCCACGCGGCTGAGGTACATGTCCTTGGGCTCGGTGTTGACCACATGGCCAAACACCACATGGCCCACGTCTTTGCCCTCTACGCCCGCACGGGCCAAGGACTCGCGCACCACAGTGGCCGCCAGTTCGGTGGGCGGGATGTCCTTCAGGCTGCCGCCATAGGTACCAATGGCGGTGCGAACACCGCTGACTACAACAACTTCTCGGTTCATGCTTGGGTCTCCAGGGGTTGAAACGGGCTGGCGGCTGCCAACCCCACTATTGTGGACGCTGTGTCTGGCTTGGCCCTTGCAGCCGGGCCAGCACTTCAAAGGCCTGTCCTGAGCGGGTCTGTGCCGGTGGACTGTTGACGGCTGCGACCCGCGAGGAGGGGCGGATCAGCAGCATTTCGCCCATGGCATTCGGTTGACCCGTCAGCGCGGTGATATTGACCTGGTGTGTCACCAGCACCACGTTGTGAGGGGTGCGCATGGCTTGCACGAAACGCACCACGTCTTCCGTCTGCCCCGTCCTCTGCCGGTCGTCTTCAAAGAACGAGTTCAAAGGGCTCCACACCCGGTAGCGCCCGAAGGCCAGCTGGGCGGTGTCCTTGCAGCGGCACCATGCGCTGGTTCGCACCTCGGCCACCTTCACGTGGCGCTCAACGAACCAAGCTCCCCATTGCCGGGCCTGGGCCCGACCCATGTCGCTCAGGTTGCGTTGGGTGCTGCATTGTTTGAGATCGAACCCGGGAGGATCTCCGATGCCAGGCGCCGTTGCTGCGTGGCGCATCAAAGCCACGCAACCCCCTTCTGCCAGCAACTGCCAGAACCGGTGCTCGTCAGCGGCGGCTGCGTTTGGGTGCCCAGCACCGAGAAGGCTGCCGCTGGCCAGCCATCCCAGGGTTTTCAACCCCCACGTGCGTCGATCCATGGGGTGTGTGCCACCGACAGGGGGGCCAGACGGTGCGGTCTGAGCGCGCGAATGCAGGTGTGTGGGCATGAACGTTGGACAGTGCTCGGTCGGATGGTCAGGTGGTGGTGCAGCAGGGGTGAACAATTTGAGTCAGAACGGTGCGGGGATGTTCCATTCCATCCATTCTCCGCTGGTGGGGTGGGGAAGGCCCAGGCAGGTCGCGTGCAGCAGCAACCGGTCAGAGGCCGCCTGCGCCCTGCCACTGGCGTAGAGCGTGTCACCCAGAATAGGGTGCCCCAACGCCAGGAGATGCACCCGCAACTGGTGCGATCGCCCGGTGACCGGGGCCAGCAACAGGCGGGTTGTGCACCGCTCCGGGTCCCGGGAGAGCACTTGCCAGCGCGTCAGGCTCGGCTTGCCGCGTTCGTGGCACACCATGCTGCGCGGGCGGTTGGGCCAGTCAACGATCAGTGGCAGGTCGGTGGTGTGCCAGCCCGCGTCATCGTGGCCATGAGCCTCTTCGTCCACCAAGCCGTCCACCACCGCGATGTAGCGTTTGTGTGTCTGGCGTTGTGCAAAAGCCTGGCTCAACGCACGCTGGGCAGGCAGGCCCCGGGCCATCACGATCAGGCCGCTGGTGGCCATGTCCAGGCGGTGAACCACCAGGGCATCGGGCCAGCGTGCCTGCACGCGGGCGCTGAGGCAGTCGGCGCCCTGCGGCCCCTTGCCAGGTACCGACAGCAGATCGGCCGGTTTGTTCAGCACGATCAGGTGTTGATCGGCTGCCACCACTTCCAGCGGGGCATCGTGTGCACTCCCCGTCTGAGCGGCCTGCGGCCATGGTGCACCTGCCTCAACCATGCAGGGCGTGGCGCAGTTCCTGGGCTTCCACACTGCGGGCCGCACCGAAGCCTGCCACCTGGCGGGCAGAAAGCAGGTGCAGTGCCACCAGGCGGAAATCGGGCAGTTGCGTCATGGGCTCGGCCTCGGGAAACCTGGCCAGGTAGGCCTGGCGGCAACGCTGGTGAAGGGCATCGCCCGCCACAGGCGTTTCGGCATGCACTTGCAGGGTCACGCGGGGCAGGGCGTGCACGGGCTCTCCGGCCACCTCGGGTTGCATGACCATGAACGACGCCAGCGGCTGGCGCTGCAAGTTGGCTGTGTGGGCGGCCAACCCGCTCAGGTGCAGCACCAGCAGCGCGCCCTCCGGCTCAATGGCGTACGGCACCATGGACACGAAGGGCAGGCCGTCCTCCCCCTGTGTGCCCAGTGCAGCCACTCGCTGCCGTGCCAGCAGCTCACGCAGGGCACGGGCCAAGCGGCTTTCGTGAGGTGTGGGCGAAACAGCGCAAGCGCCAGGGCTCGGGGTGTCGGATGGGGTCACGTCGAATGCCTGGGGTTGGTCGGGGTGGAGGCCTGGCCCGGGACAAGCCGCTTCAGCTTTCGCCAAAGTGCACACCGAGCTGGCGGGCCGTCTGGAGCAAGGGCTCCGAAGGGGTGATGCGCCTGTTTTGCGCCGCCACGCGGCTGAGGTCCACGCTGCTGAGGGCGCCGCTTTGCAACGTGACCATGCGGCCAAATTCACCGCTGGCCACCAGTTCAGCCGCGTGCACCCCGTATTGGGAGGCCAGCACACGGTCAAAAGGCGTGGGGCTGCCCCCGCGCTGCACGTGGCCCAGCACGGTGGCCCTGACCTCGCTGCGCACCAGCGGTTGCAACTGGTTGCGCAAGGTCATTGCGGCCCCACCGAGCCGGGGCTTGCCCACGTCGGTGGGCGCAGGCATGTCGTAGGTGACTTCGCCGCCCTGGGCCTTGGCGCCTTCACCCAGGCAGATGAGGGTGAAGCGCTCCAGTGATTCCCGCTGGCGGCACACCTGTGCCACGGCCTGGATGTCGTAGTCGATTTCGGGCAGCAGGATCATGTCCGCCGACCCGGCAATCCCCGCTTCGAGCGCTATCCACCCGGCATTGCGCCCCATGGTCTCCAGGATCATGACCCGGCCATGGCTGTGGCCGGTGGTGTGCACGCGTTCCAGGGCATCGGTCACCGTGGCCACGGCCGTGTCAAAGCCAAAGCTGCGCTCGCACCCTTCGATATCGTTGTCAATGGTTTTGGGCACCCCCACCACTTGGAGACCGCGCTCGGCCAGTCCGTGGGCAATGGTCAGCGTGCCGTCGCCGCCAATGGCCACCAGCGCATCCAGGCCCAGTCGGCGTGCGTTGGTCAGGGCCTGCTCGGTGCTGGCCTCGCTGTCGAGGGGGTTGAGCCGGTTGGTGGTGCCCAGGATGGTGCCTCCCACGCCCACGAGGGCCCCCACGTTTTGCCAGTCCAGGGGTTGGGTGCGGCATTCCATCAAACCCGCGAATCCGTCGTTGATACCGATCACCTCGGCCTTGCACTGGCGCAGCAGGCAGCGCGTCACGGCCCGGATCACGGCGTTGAGGCCGGGGCAATCGCCCCCACCCGTCAATAAGCCAACTCTCATGGTGTGTCCAATGGTGGTGAGGAAGCGAGTGTCAGCGAATGACGATTTCCGCCCGCCGGTTGCGCGGTTCGGCAACGTCGTCGGCGGTGGGGACCAGGGGCTCGCGTTCGCCGCGCCCGATCGCAGAGAGCAAGTCCGGGTTGAAGCCCCGGGCATTGAACAGGTTGGCAATGGCCTGGGCGCGTTGCAGCGACAGCCTGTCGTTGGCCTCGGCATTGCCCACGCGGTCCGTGTGCCCCACCACCAGAATTTCGCCGCCCGCGCGGGCACGGGCCTGTTCGATGAGGCGGGGCAGTTGCTGTTCGGACTCGGGGGTCAGGTTGGAAGACCCAGGCAGAAAACTCAGCACGAAGGTCTGCGGCGAGGGCGGCTGGATTTTCAGCACATCGCCATAGCGGGCCTGCACCTCGTCCACGGTGGCAATGCGTTGCGTCAGCTGGCCCTGGGCGCCGAGTTCGGCCAGTGCAAACGCCTTGTCCAGCGCCTGCACTTTGTCACCCGATGTCACCTGCACCGCAGTGGCCACGGGCTGGCCTGTCGCGTCCTTCTGGGGCAGCAGCACCACCCGCAGCGTGGGCGGTGGCGGTGGTGGTGGCGGAGAGGCGCAGCCCGCGAGCACTGCCGCAGTCGCCAGCACCGAGGCGGTGCGCCAGCGGGCCGCTGTCAGGAGGCTGGGGGTGGCCATGGGCGAGGTGGTGCGTGTCATGGCTGGGCTTCCACGATGAAATCGGTACCGCGCACGCCGATCACGGCCGTGGGCGTGGTCACCTTGACCAGTTCGGGGTTGGTTTTGCCCATGATGCCGGTGATCATGCGCACCGTGCCATGCAGCAGGTTGAGCAGCAGGCTGCCGTTCTGGCTGGTGTTTTCGTAGGCGTAGTGGGTCAGGTCCAAGCTGGAATTGGGGCCTACCGACACCACGGTGCCGTCTCGCAGCATGGCCGAGACGGCGCTGTTGCGGCCGGTGACGATGCGGTCTCCCTCCTGCAGGCTGGCGCCTGGCACCGCGGGCAGGCTGCGCGCTTCGCGGATGAGGGTCACGTCGCCCTCCATGTTCTTGAAAGTGCCGCTGCGCTCGGTGGCCCAGGTGTTGCCAGCGCCTGCCGCCACCGTCAGGGCAAGGGCCAGTGTGAGCCAGTGTGGGCGTGGTGTCGGGTGGGTCATGGTGTTGCTCCTGGAGAAGGAAGGGATGCGCGGTGAAGGGGCGTCCGAATGCCAGCCGGGATGATAAGTGTGCCCGGCGCCAAAGCCCTGATTGGATCAGGGTCAAGGGCCTTTGAGCGGTTTCGAAATGACTTGTGACCCGTGTTGATGCACTGAGGCGACAATACCGCCCCTTTTTGCCCACATTGTTTTTGAGATATGTCACTGTTTGAAGTCAAGCCCGCGACCCTGCGGGATGCCAAGGCCATTGCTGAAATCCATGTGCTTGCCTGGCGGCACGCCTACGACGGCCTGGTGGATGAAGACGACCTGAAAGCTCTGTCCGTTGACAAGCGACAGGCCATGTGGCGCGAAGCCATCGAATACGCCGAGCCCCAGGTGCTGGTGGCCACCGATCCTTCGCAGAAAGTGGTGGGGTTCATCGCTTTCGACCGCTCCCGCGACCCCAAGACCAAATCCACCACGGGCGAGATCTGGGCGCACTACGTCCATCCCGACATGCTGGGCATGGGCGTGGGGCTGGCGCTGTGGGACGCCGCCCGCGATGCCTGCGAGGAAGAGGGGTTCACCGAAGTGACGGCCTGGGTGTTCGTGCGCAACGAGCGCGGCATGACCTTCTTTGACGCCGCTGGCTTCAAGCGCGACATGAAAACCCTGCGCACCACCCCGGTGGGCAGCACCCGGCTGGAAGAGGTTCGCACCAAATTCAAGTTGAACTGAAGGCACCGAAGACAGCGCTGTATTTTTCAAGCCAAATTGGCACCTTGTGCTTGATGTGTATGCCTGTCAAGCTATGGTTTCAGGCGGTCACCTCGTCTGGCAGCAGCATGGCCAGCCGCGTGCTGACTTCGTCAGCCCGTGCAGGGCCGGCCACGTCTTCGATGTGCGCCAGCAGGTCGCGCGCCACGGCCAGCATCGACTCCCGGTCTCGGGCCTGGCGCAGCCGCTCGCGCAGCAGCAGCGCCAGCGGCGGGTTGCGGCGCGAGAACAGCCGCTCCGTCAGGTCGAACAGAAACATGCGCGTCGTGGCCAGCGACCGCTTGCCGTCGAAGGTGTCGGCGGCCACGCGGCCCGGTCCGGCGTCCAGGGCTGACACGGCAAACCCCGAGTCCACCGGTGGCGCACTGCGCTGCTCCGGGCGGGTGGGAGCCCGTTCAGTGGCCGCAGGGGCGGGCCGTGTCGATGGCGTGGCAGGCGGTGGTGGGGCCTTGTTCAGGCGTTCAAGGTGGCCGCTGCGCACCAGGGTGTCGATCAGGTCGGGCTCGGTCTGGACCATGGCCAGCAGCTCGGCATCGGTTTTTCGGCCATCAGCCAGCAGCAGCAATGCCCGTTCCTTCAGGCCCAGCGTGCGTTGGCGTGACGCCAACTCCAGGACTGCCTTGTCGGTTTTCTGTAGGTGCATCTGTCATGGCACGGCGCTTTCGCGCTTGCCCCGCGGGTGGTGAGAGCGCCCCAGTCTGCTGCCCGTCTGTGACAAGGCCATGATGACCCTTCTGCCTCAGGTGGCTTCCAGGCTTCTGGCCATGGTTTTGCCCAGCTCCACGCCCCACTGGTCGTAGGCGTTGATGCCCCAGATGGCGGCTTGCGTGAACACCTTGTGCTCGTACAGCGCCACCAGCGCGCCCAGGCGTGACGGGGTCAGTGCGTCCAGCCACAGCGTGCTGTTGGGCACATTGCCCACGAAGCTGCGGTGCGGGGCCAGGGCTTGGGCGTCGGTCTCGGACAGTCCTTCGGCGCGCAGTGCCACCACCGTGTCCGCCTCGGACCGGCCCAGCGCCAGCGCCTGGGCCTGGGCGCGCAGGTTGAGGTTGACCACCCGGTGGTGCTCGGCTGCCAGCGGCAAGGCGTCCAGGGGGGTGTCGTCGCTGAGCACACCAATGAACTCCACCGGCACCCGGTGCTGGCCTTGGTGCAGCAGCTGGAAGTAGGCGTGCTGCCCGTCAATGCCCAGGCCACCCCAGACGATGGGGCCGGTATCCACCGGGCAAGGCTGGCCATTGAGCAGCACCCGTTTGCCGTTGCTTTCCATGTCCATTTGCTGCACGAAGGGCGGGAACTTGCCCAGGCGGCTGGGGTAGGCCGACAGCAGTTGCGTGGGGCAGCCCAGGAAGTTGCGATTCCACACGCCCAGCAGCGCCATCAGCGCCGGCAGGTTCTGCGCCAGCGGTGCCAGCCTGAAGTGGCGGTCCATGGCGCGGCCACCGGCCAGAAAGTCGCGGAACGCCTCCGCGCCGATGGCCAGGGCCAGCGGCAGGCCCAAGGCCGACCAGACCGAATACCGGCCACCCACCCAGTCCCAGAACGTGAAGGTGTGTGCTGCCAGGAACCCCGCTGCCGCCGAGCGCTGCGGCGACGCGGTGATGGCCACGAGGTGTGCACCCTGCTGCGCGGGGGGCACACCGTTGTCGGCCAGCCAGCGCCGGGCCGAGGCCGCGTTGGTCATGGTCTCCTGGGTGGTGAAGGTTTTGGACGACACCACCACCAGCGTGCGCCGGGCGTCCAGTGTGCGCAACACGCTGTGCAAGGCCCAGGCGTCGGGGTTGCTGACGCAATGCACGCGCGGGGCAGGCGCTGCGGCTGAGCCTGCGGTCCAGCTGGCCAGGGCTTCCATGGCCATGCGTGGCCCCAGGTCGGAGCCACCGATGCCAATGTTCACCACGTCGGTGAAGGTGTCGCCTGTGCAGCCGCGCAACTGGCCGCTGCGCACCGCGTTGGCGAACTGGCACACGCGGTCCAGCTCGGTGTGGACTTGCCGCTGCACCACGGGGCCCCAGGGGGCGTCGTCGCCGCAGGCGCCGGGCGCACCGCGCAGGGCCACGTGCAACACGGGGCGCCGTTCGGTGGTGTTGATGGCTTCGCCCGCCCACATGGCCTGGCGCTGGCGCGCTACCCCGGCCTGCTCGGCCAGTGCCAGCAGCTGCGACAGCACGGTGGCATCCACGGCCTGGCGGCTGAAGTCCAGCGTCAGCCCGGTGCCTTCGGCTTCCACAGGGGCCGGGCGGCCACTGGGTTGCGCCAG
>Ga0075012_10006944_pt1 | contig 10192 bp, 8 predicted proteins | sample All_14_2_FD_71474 | JGI IMG/M metagenome (GOLD analysis project Ga0075012, IMG submission 71474) | Freshwater microbial communities in response to fracking from Pennsylvania, USA - Allegheny Zone_MetaG_DW_15 | ecosystem: Environmental > Aquatic > Deep subsurface > Groundwater > Drilled... | reverse complement strand
TTTGCCTCGCTCCTGAATGACCAAAGTCGTTGTTTTCCTGATTTATCTCTACCGCTGGACGCTCAAGCCGTTCCTGCACGTTCTGTGCGGGGGCGGGTGCGGCTGTCGGTACGAGCCGAGTTGCTCCCAGTATTGTCTGGAGGCGGTGCTGCGCTTTGGCGCGGCCCGTGGAGTTTGGATGGGCATCAAACGCATCGCGCGATGCCACCCCTGGGGAGGTTGCGGGTATGATCCCGTGCCGGAAATTTTTAAATCACGCTGCTAATGGACCGCAAAGCTTGGATCGCCATCATTCTCTCCATCGTCGGGCTCGGGGTCTGGCAATGGTATTACGTCAACACCTACTCGCTGAAACCCGGGCAGACGCCCCCGTCTTCGGCGGCAGGAACCGCTGAGGCCACGGCCACGCCGGCGGCTCCGCCTGCCCTGACGGCCGCCGCACCCACCCCGGCCCCGACTCCGTCGGCGCCCGTCATGCAGGCGCGCAACGAAAGCCTCTTCACCCGCAATGCGGAGTATGTTTTCAGCAACGACAAGGGAGGCATCGAGCGGGCGGTCCTGCTGCTGCACTTCGGGGAACAACAAAAAGCGGTTTCGCTGAACGACCACAGTTCCATGCCCATCGGGGCGCTGGGAGACACGCCGGGCACGGCCTGGGGAGGCTTTGCGATGACCACCGATCCCGGCAAGAGCGAGGCGGTTTTTACCCGCACGGATCCGGATGGTTTGCAGATCACCAAGCGGTTCATCCTTTCCCAGGATTCCTCCAAGACCGATCTGTATCTGGTTCGCCTGGAGGTGGAATTTCAGAACACCGGCCAGGCCGCGGTATCGCGTCCGTCCTATTTTGTCAGCACGGGCGGAGCCGCTCCCATTCATGTGGCCGACATGCCCATTTACACCCGCTTTGACTGGATGCAGGCCGGCGACAAGATGGCCAACATCGATGTCAATTGGTTCAACGCCAGCTCGGTGCCGCTTCTGGGCATTCCGCTGCGGGACGCCCGGAGCCTTTATCTCGAAAGCAAACCCGACGTGGTCTGGGCCGGGGTGGCCAGCCAGTATTTTTGCACCATCGTCACGACGGAGCGGACCAAGGGCATCTCGGCCTGGGCGTCCCGATTTGACACCCGCAAGGTCAATGAGGCCCCGGTCTATGGCATTCAGGGGGGGCTGGGCATGCCGGGGGTGACCCTCCAGCCCGGGGAGACGGCCAAGGAGTCGTTTGTGATCTACGCCGGGCCCAAGGAACTCCGGCGTCTGGAGAATCTCAAGGAGGGCCAGGACGCGGTGATGAATTTCGGCATGTTTGGCCTGGTGAGCAAGTTCCTGCTCTGGGCCATGAACGGGCTCAACGGCATCTTCCACAGCTACGCCATTGCGATCATTGTTCTGACCATTCTCATCAAATCGGTTCTTTGGCCCCTGCAAAACAAGGCCACGAACCAGATGCGGAAGATGGCGTTGCTGTCACCCAAAATGACGGAAGTGCGGGAGAAGTACAAAGACGACCCGCAGAAGATGAACACGAAGATGATGGAGATGTACAAGGAGTACGGCGTCAATCCCTTCAGTGGCTGCCTGCCCATGCTCATCCAGATTCCGATCTTCTTTGGTTTTTACACCATGCTGGGCAGCGCGATCGAACTGCGCAACAGCCAGTTTTTCTGGATCCATGACCTCTCCCAGCCCGACACGGTCTGGCACATTCCCGGCATCAATTTCCCCATCAATCTCCTGCCGCTCATCATGGCCGGCACCATGGTCTGGCAGATGGCCATCTCGCCGAAAACCGGGGATGCCATGCAGCAGCGCATCTTCTATTTCATGCCGATCATCTTCCTCGTGTTTTGTTACAACTACGCGAGTGGATTGGCACTGTATTGGACAACTCAGAATCTTTTCTCTATTGTGCAGCTTTATCTGACACGGAACAAACCCCTGCCCACGCTGGAAAAGAAAAGCGTGGTGACCAAGCGGGAGGCGGACGCCGCGAAGAAAAAGAAAAAACGCCCCGGCCAATGAGCACACACCTCACCCCACGCGAAACTCTCGACACCATGCTGGGTTATCTCGGCTTTGTTTTTGAAATCGAGGAACAGCAGCGTGACGGGCACGAGGTTTTGCAGATTCTCACCCATGATGCCGAGGCCCTGATCGGTCGGCGGGACCAGACCCTTGACGACCTGCAGTTTCTGCTCAACCGGGTTCTTCAAGCTGCCGATCCCAAATCCCCGCGGGTGGTGGTGGATGTGGATCATCACCGGGCCATGCGTGATGATGCCCTGGTGGCCAAGGTGCGCCATCTGGCCGAGGCGGTGAAAAGCGCGGGTCGGCCCATTCAGACCGAACCGCTGAATTCCTATGACCGCTACATCGTGCACAACGTTTTTAAGGACGATCCGGACGTCATGACCTGGAGCCCGTCCGACGACGCCAAACTCAAGCGCATCACCCTCAAGCTGCGCCAACCCAATCCGTAACGTTTTTTGGTTTTGCCCATGACCATCCGGCACCTCCTGCTTCTTCTGTGCACCGCGTTTGGCACCCTGCGCGCTTCGGAACCGGTCATTGCCTCCCAGGCCGCGTTGCTGTTTGATGCCAACACCGGCCTGGTGCTTTACAAAAAAAACGAAAACGCCCGCCGGGCCGTGGCCAGCACCCAGAAGCTGCTGACGGCCCTGATCATCGCCGAGTCGGGGGATTTGTCGAAACGGGTGACTATTCAGAAATCGGACACTCTGGCGGAGCCGACCAAGCTGTATCTCAAACCCGGCGACACCTACACCCGGCGGGAGTTGCTCACGGCCCTTCTGGTCAAGAGTCCCAACGACGTGGCCTGCGCCCTGGCCCGGGATAACGCGGGCAGCGTGGAGGCCTTTGCCAAAAAAATGAACCAACGCATGGCCCGGTTGGGGGGAACCGCCTCGAATTTTGTCAATCCCAACGGCCTTCCGGCCAAGGAACAATACTCCACCGCCCGCGATATGGCCCGGGTGGCCCGGGCGGTTTATTTTAATACGGAATTGCGCGAAATCATGCGCACCAAAAACTACTCCTTCCGTCATGCCAGTGGAAAAACCTCGCCCTTGACCAACACCAACCGGGTGTTGCGCACCTATTCCTTCTGTAATGGGATGAAAACCGGCTACACCCACGCGGCCGGACATTGCCTCATTTCCAGCGGCACGCATGAGGGACGCGATGTCATTGCCGTGGTCCTGGGCGGCAACAAATCGATCATCTGGAACGAATCCGCCTCCTTGCTGGCGCACGGTCTGGAACTCAACAAGGGGGAGATGGCTTCCCTGCGGGTTTCCGCGGCGAAGTAGGGTTTCTTTTCTCCCGTGGCGCGGCATTACACCTTGGAACCGGCCGCGGGCGCTCCCGGCGCGATTGATTACGCGGCGGAGTTGAACGAGCAGCAACTGGCCGCCGTCACCTCTCCGCCGGGCGCGTCGTTGGTCATCGCCGGAGCCGGCAGCGGCAAAACCCGCACCCTGACCTACCGCGTGGCCTGGTTGCTGGAACATGGCGCCCCGCCCCGCAGCATTCTTCTACTCACCTTCACCAACAAGGCGGCCCGCGAAATGCTGGAGCGGGTGGCGTCCCTGCTGCCCAGCGGGGCGGAGGGCATCTGGGGCGGAACGTTTCATTCCATCGGCAACCGCATCTTGCGACGTCATGCCGAGCGCATCGGTTTTCGTCAGGGTTTTTCCATCATGGATCGCAATGACCAGGAGGAAATGATCGAGGGCATCGTGGCCCGCGAAGGACTGCGCACCACGGACCGGCGGTTTCCCAAAGGTGAGGTGCTTGCCGATGTGTTCAGCTATTCGGTCAATACCGGCACGCCGATTCCGCAGGTGTTGCTGGCCAAATACCGGTACTTCATCCCGCTGGCGGAGCAAATTCAGCACATCCAGATCACGTATGAGGCGCGCAAGAAGGAGTCGAATGCGATGGATTTCGACGATTTGCTGTCCAAGACGCTGGAGCTGCTCCAGACCTGCGAGGATGTGGCGGCCCACTACCAGCAGCAGTTCCGTCATGTGCTGGTGGATGAATACCAGGACACCAACCGCATCCAGTCCGAATTGGTCGAGGCCTTGGCCCGCCAGCATGGCAGCATCATGGTGGTGGGGGACGACGCCCAGAGTATTTATTCGTGGCGGGGGGCGAATTTTGAAAACATTCTGCAGTTCCCTCAACGACACCCGGACGCCCGGGTTTTCAAAATCGAAACCAACTACCGCAGTGTGCCCGAGGTGCTGCACCTGGCCAATGCCGCCATTCTGGCCAACGAGAGGCAGTTTCCCAAAAACCTTGCGCCGGTGCGGAGTTCGCATCCGGTCAAACCGGCTCTGGTTCCCCTGGCGACCAATTCCCAGCAGGCCGCCTTTGTGGCCCAGCGGGTGCTGGAACTCCACGAGGAAGGCATCGCGCTGAACGAAATGGCGGTTTTGTACCGTGCGCACTACCACTCCATGGAAGTGCAGTTGGAGTTCACCCGCCGGGGCATTCCGTTTGCCATCACCAGCGGGCTGCGGTTTTTCGAACAGGCCCACATCAAGGACGTGTCGGCCTTCATGAAGTTTGCCATCAATCCCCGCGATGAAGTGGCCTTCAAACGCATGGTCAAGCTGCTTCCCGGTATCGGGGCCAAATCGGCCGAGTCCCTTTGGAAACAAGCCTCCGAGGTCCTGGCTGGCCAGCCAGCCTTTGACAGCCTGCATCATCTCAAGGTTCCTTCGAAGGCGGCCAAATCCTGGGAACAACTGGCTCATACCATGGTGGAACTGGCTCCCGGCGGGGCTCAACTGACGCCGGCCGCCATGATCAAGGCCATCCTTTTTGCCCTCTACGACGACTACATGAAGGACAAATTTCCCAACTACGACGCCCGTCGTGACGATCTGGGAACTCTGGCGGATTTTGCCGGACAGTTTGAAAACACCGAGGAATTCCTCAGTCAATTGGCCCTGCTCGGATCGGTCGAAACGGCCGATGCCTTGGGCGGAGAGGAGGACGGGGAAAAACTCACCTTGTCTACCGTGCATCAGGCCAAGGGACTGGAATGGAAGGTGGTTTTTGTGCTCTGGCTCACCGAAGGCATGTTTCCCAGTGCGCGCAGTTCCGAGACTCCCGAAGGATTGGAGGAGGAACGCCGACTCTTTTACGTCGCGGTGACCCGCTGCAAGGATGAGTTGTATCTGACCTATCCCGAGATGCGGCTGAATGCCGGCTACGGGGACGCGTTTCAGCGTCCGTCGCGGTTTTTGTTGGAAATTCCCGAACCGCTGATGGAGCCTTGGGAGGTGGCGGGCAGTGTCTTTCCCGCGCTGGGGGAGGGGAAACGCAAGGCCCCGGGATGGGATAACGAGACGGAAAACTCTTTTCCGGACGACGAACCGTTTTAGCGGCAAGGCCGTTCGGGAGATTACGGTGCTTTGCGGGGAGATGGGGACCCCGCAGCCCCATCAGGCCAAAGCGCCCGGCCGGGAAGGAACCCTCCGGTGGGCGGCGTTGCCAACGCCGCGGGGAACGGGGGGGGCGTTTTGGCGATGATTTCGGGGTTGCTTTTCCCGCCTTGCACAGCCACGCTGAAATTTCCTTTCGAATATTCCCTATGAGCGCCACCGCCTCCGCCACCAGCCAACTCGACCAACTCAAGAAATTCACCACCGTTGTTGCGGACACGGGAGATTTTGAATCGATTCGTAAATATTCGCCGCAGGACGCCACCACCAATCCGACCCTGATTTTCAAAGCGGTGCAGCAGGACGAGTACAAACCCCTTTTGGAACAGGCCATCGCCGACAACCGGGGATCGTCTCTCTCCGGTTCCGATTTGCCCAAAAAGGTCATTGACGACCTTCTCATTGCCTTCGGCCGCAAGATTCTTGCCATCGTGCCGGGCCGTGTCTCCACCGAGGTCGACGCCCGCCTGTCCTTTGACGTTGAGGCCACGGTGGAAAAAGCCCGTTATCTGATCGGGCTCTACGAAAAAGCCGGAGTGGGGCGCGAGCGGATCCTGATCAAGATCGCCTCCACCTGGGAAGGCGCGCAGGCCGCCGCCATCTGTGAAAAAGAAGGCATCCATTGCAACCTGACCCTGATGTTTTCATTGGCCCAAGCCATTGCCTGTGCCGAAGCGGGGGTCACGCTCATCTCGCCCTTTGTGGGCCGCATTTACGACTACTACAAAGCCACGACAGGCAAGGAATACAAGGGTGCGGAGGATCCCGGGGTCCAGTCGGTCAACACCATCTACAACTATTACAAAAAATTCGGCTACAAAACCCAGGTGATGGGAGCCAGCTTCCGCAACACGGGAGAGATTCTGGAATTGGCCGGTTGTGATTTGCTGACCATCGGGCCGGAATGGCTGGAGGAACTGCAAAACACCCAGGCGCCTGTCGAGCGCAAGCTCAGCCCCGAAGCCGCCAAGGCCGCCTCTATCGACCGGGTGGAGATCACCGAAAAAACCTTCCGCTGGCTCCTCAACGAAGAAGCCATGGCCACGGACAAACTGGCCGAGGGGATTCGCAAATTCGCCGCCGACATCGTCAAACTCGAAGGTATCATCGCCAAAGCGCTCTGATTTTATGATCAAAAAACTCCTGCTCCCTCTCGCCCTGTGCGCCGTTTTGGTGCCCTCCGCCCCGGCCACCACCCCGGCCGTGGACAACCCCGGGGCTCTTCCCATTTTGCTGGGGCTGGACCCGGTGCGCTCGGAGTTGAAACTGGACTCGCTCCAGCGGGCCGTGCTCGACTCCCTGCGGGGAGAATACAAAACCGCCGCCCGGAAATTGACCAACCCCATGCCCGCGACGGCGGAGGCCCGGGCTGCAGCCGAGAAGGAATGGGTGACATTGACAGGTCGCTACAACGCCCGGGCTCTTTCCGTGCTGAACTCCACCCAGCGCAAACGCCTGTTGGAAGTGGAACACCGGCTGCTGGGTGCGACCGCGCTCTATACTCCCTCCGTGCAGAAGAAGGTGGCTCTGACCGAGACGCAGAAAAAGCAGGTCGAATCCATCCGGCTCAAGGGTACCGATTATGTGGGCAAGGTGAACCGTCAGTTTGAAGAAGGAAAAATCGGATACCATGATCGTCTGGACCTCCTGCGGGCTCGCCGGATCTCCCAGGGAGCGGCCCTCATGAAGATCCTGACACCGGAACAACGCAGTGCCTTTGTTGCTTTGGGCGGTTCCAAACTCGGCTCCAAGATCTAACCGTCGGCGGATGGTTCCGACGGGCCGGGACCCGGCGCAAAGCCGCGGGTATTTCCGGAATATTTGGCTGTGACGGATTCGCTCTCATCCTTGCCGTCGGCCCGTCGAAAGATTTGTCCCTGGCGGGACGGTCTCCTTGCTGCGTTGGTGGTGTTTGGGTGTTTTGCCGGGAGTGCATTTTGGATTTATTACAAGGCCCGTAACAATGAGATGGCCCACCATCAGGAGGTGGTGGAATCCGCCGCCTGGCGGGCGGCCGACAGCGTGGACCCCGATGTGATTCTGGTGGAGGACGGAGCCAACGCGGCCTCCGAGGGGAAGGCGACCCTGGCGCGCCTCCGGGCCATCGAAGAAAAAGAATCTCCCATCGCACGGGTGACCCTCCTGCGCCCCGAGGGCGACGAACACCTGCTGCTTTTTGACACCGATGCGCCCAAGGGGCCTGCGGAGGATCCGGCGGTGATCAGTCGGGCCCGGGCGGAAAAGCTTGTTGCGGAGGAAGTGCCTCACGCGGCCGGTGTGGTGGCGTCCGGTCAGGGGCGCACGGTGGTGCGGCCCGATGGCACGGTCAAGGCCTACGCCCCCATTCGAGACACGGCGGGCAAGGTGGTGGGAGTCGCCACGGCGGAGTCCGCTCCGCACACCCTGTCGGAAGGCCTGGCTGCCATTGGCTGGGCCGTGGTTTCGGCGCTGGTCGTGGGCGGCATGCTCGCCGCCCTGGCTTGGCTGGTGGTCTATTCGGTTCGCTCGAAATCCCAAAAAACCCTGGAACACCTGGCCCGCGCTGAGCGGGCCGATCGATTGATCGTCGATGCCATGGGGCAGATTTTTTACGAGCACAGGCAGGATGCCGACGGGCTTTCGTGGCGGGGTGAGTTGGAGCGCATTGTGGGGGTGTCTTCCGGAGGGCTGACCCACGGACTGGACTGGCAGGAACGCATTCATCCGGCGGATCGTGAGGCCTTCCGTCAGGCGCGAAATCTGGCGATTTCCGGGGGCAAGCATTTTAGTGTCGAATACCGGATGCGTCGGAATGACGGCGACTCCATTTGGTTGCTGGACCGCGGAGGGTGGCTGCCCGGAGAGGGGGGGCAATCCGGCAGTGTGATTGGGGTGATTCTGGATGTGACGGCTTCCCGAGAGGCAGCGCGGCGTTTGCGGGATGTGGTGGATGCCGCCGGGGAATATATCTGGGAGGTGGATGCAGGAGGACGTTACACGTACCTCTCCAGGCGCGTGCGGGAGGTGCTCGGATATGCCCCGGAGGAGTTGCTGGGACGCAGCCCCTTGGATTTGGTGTCTCCCGATGATCTGGCCGCGGTTCGCTCCCGGTCGGAACATCTGGCCGGCCGACAGACGGCATTCCGGGATTTTGAACACCGGGTGATCCGGGCGGATGGAAAAATCATCTGGCTGAGCATCAATGGTGTTCCCGCCTTTAATGCCGACGGTGTCTGGTCCGGGTACCGCGGGGCCGGGCTGGATATCACGGCCCGCAAGGAGGCGGAGCAGGCCCTCATTCGGGAAAAGGAGGTGGCCAATGCCGCCGTGCAGGCCAAGAGCCAGTTCCTGGCCGTGATGAGCCATGAAATCCGCACGCCGCTCAACAGCGTCCTGGGTTTTGCCGATCTTCTGGCGGTTTCGCCGCTGAATCGGGAACAGAAGGATCAAGTGGATTTAATTCGTCGCAGTGGAGACGCTCTCTTGGTGCTGCTCAATGACATCCTGGATTTTTCCCGCATTGAATCCGGGGGATTGGCCCTCGATGTGCAGGATGTGGACCTGCGCGCCTGCCTCCGGGAGGTGTTGGATCTGTACCGGCCTTCGGCCGCGGCGCGTGGGCTGAAGCTTTCCCTGGAGGTGAGCGAGGATCTGCCTGGGGCGGTTCGCACCGATCAGGCTCGCCTGCGGCAGATTTTGCTCAACCTTGTCGGCAACGCGGTCAAGTTCACCGAAAGCGGGTCGGTCACCTTACGGGGTTGGCGCAAGTCCTTGGTTCGACCGGGGTGGGTTGCCTTGGTTCTTGAGGTGGACGATACGGGAATTGGCATTCCTCCGGAAAAAGTTGATCTGCTGTTCCAGCCGTTTTCCCAGGTGGATTCCTCAGCCACCCGGCGCTTTGGCGGAACCGGGCTGGGACTGGCCATTTGCCGCAGGCTGGCCGAGTTGCTGGGGGGCGAGGTGGGCCTCCGTCGATCAGGTCCGGAAGGCAGTGTGTTTTTTTTGGAACTGACCGCTGCGATTTCTGAGGATCCGGCCCTTTCTCCCCAGAGTGCGGATCGTGGGGACGAAGCCGGACAGCAACCCATCGGATCCAAGCGGTTTCTGGTGGCCGAAGATCACCGGGTCAACCGCCTTCTCATCGGGAAAATGTTGGCGTCCTTTCATCTGCCCACCGACGAGGCGGAAAACGGCCGGGATTGTGTGGAGATGCATGAACAGCATCCGTACGACGTGATTTTCATGGACGTGCAGATGCCTGTGCTGGACGGGTTGGAGGCCACCCGGCTGATCCGGGAGAGGGAGGCTCAGGATCCGGCCCTGCCGCGGACGTTGATCATCGCCCTGACCGCGGACGCCATGACCGGCGACCGGGAACGCTGCCTCCAGGCGGGGATGGATGATTATTTGAGCAAACCCATCCGTACCCAGGCCCTGGCGGCGGTGCTGGAACAGCATGGGTTGTTGGAGGGAAAAAAATCTCCGTCCGCCGATTCGTGAATCGCCGTTTTCGGGATGAGGAACGTCTCAACCGGGAACGGACGATGGATCAACAAAGAACAGGGGCTTGGGAAAAAACGGGACATACCCGAGGAGTGGGCTCGAATCGGCACCTAACCCGAGTTCCGCAGTTTGAGGAGGGCGATCTCGCAACCATGCGGGTTGGCGGGGATTTTCAGGCGATTTTCGGCACTACATTTCGATAATCTTGGCTTGCCGGGGGAGTTGGAGAC
>Ga0075012_10006940_pt1 | contig 10194 bp, 13 predicted proteins | sample All_14_2_FD_71474 | JGI IMG/M metagenome (GOLD analysis project Ga0075012, IMG submission 71474) | Freshwater microbial communities in response to fracking from Pennsylvania, USA - Allegheny Zone_MetaG_DW_15 | ecosystem: Environmental > Aquatic > Deep subsurface > Groundwater > Drilled... | reverse complement strand
ACTCCCACTCGCTGCGGGCGAACGCCGGCCACGCGTTAAAGTAGCCTTGCACCCGCACCGGGGGCAGGCGTCGTCCGGTGGTAGCGGCCTCCTCGAAGCGCGCCGCCACGTCGTCCAGGGTCCAGGGCGTGTGCCGGTCAGCCATGACTGCGCCCTCCGTACAGCCGCTCACCCAGCCGGCGCACGAACTCGCGCTCGACGAAGTCCAGTCGCTCGTCCTCCTCGGACACCACCAGGATGTGCTGGTCACGCCAGCCGCGTTCCTTGATGGCGTCCAGGTCCGTGGCCTGGGGCTGCAGACGCCCAAGCGGGCAGCGGTAGTGCTGTGCTGGAATCTTCACGTCACACCTCCCGGGCGTTGTCGCAGGTTTGGATGGCCCAGTGCAGCAGGGCCAGCGCATCGGCTTCGTTGTCGTCGCTCGGGGCGTGACCTCGGGCCCGGACCGCTGCGATCACCTCGTCCTTGGAGGCGTTGCCTTTGCCGGTCGCGTGCTTCTTGATCGTGCCCACGGGCACGCCCTGGTACGGGATCTGGTGGTGTTCACACCACGCGGTGAGCTGACCCATGAAGCCGCCGTAGGCGTGGGCGGCGTCCACACCGGCGTGGCGGCGGACTTCTTCGAAGACCACCTGGTCGATGCCGTCGGTGCATTGCTTGAGGTCGGTGAGCCAGCGCTTGAAGCGCAGAAAGCGCATGCCGCCGCCTTCGAAGCGTTGGGGTTTGAAGCACTGGCTGCCACTGGTGATGTGGCCGTCACGGCTGGCCAGTGCCCAGCCGGTTTGTGTGCCCAGATCGAGGGCCAGGAGGGTCGTGTTCATGTCGTTTCCGTGTTCCGGACCGACGCACTGACGCAATTGACTCTTCAGAGGTAAATCCCTCATCACGTCTACGTGAACGAAACTTACGTTCACGTAAGTCAAAAGCGTCAGTCGGTCACTCATGAAAGGCAGGTGGGCGGGTTTCAACGGTCTGCGTAGTGCGGCGGCGTGGGTGGGCTCACCTTCAGTCCGATGCCCCGAAACCCACGCAGCCCGATGCTGTTGCGCCACTTCTCGATGCCGCGGGTGATCAGGAGGTCGGCAAAGCGCCGTTGTGAGCCCACGAACTCGCCGGCCTCATCGGCCCATTGCTTCCAGTCGTTGAAGAGCTCGGCGGTCAGCGCTCGGGCGTTGGGCAAGAGGACGCAGCGCTCCTCGATCCACCGCCCCATGGCGTCCTCCCCTTCGAAGTACTCCGAGGTCGCGTCCTGCACCGATTGCGGCGGGCGCAGCCCGATGCGCTGCCACTGCATGCAGCCCTCGAGCGCCCAGGCCAAGATGCCGTCGCGCTCCTTGAGCAGCTTGTCCTGGAGCTGGCGGTCGCGTTTGTCGCGCGGGATCGTGACCTCGAAGGGGATGAGGTGCATGCGCCGGCGCATGGCCTCGTCGACGTTGCGAATGGCCGGCTTGTGGTTGCCCGACATCACGAGCTTGTAGGTGGGCGAGTAGGTGAAGTTGTCCTTGTGCATGAAGCGCGCCGTGATGCGATCGCCGCCGGTGATCTCCTTGATGCGCGACTCGTTCCAGCGCCGGCCCTGCTCGGTCTCGGTGGCCGTGACCACGCGTGCGCCGCGCAGACCGGCGAGGTCGGTCGGGTGGCGGTCGTTTCGGTTGTCCATGAAGGTCTCCATGGGCGCGTTGGCGGCGTAGTCGCCCAAGAGGGTGACGAGCGTGTTGACGAACACCGACTTACCGTTGCTGCCCGTACCGTAGAGAAAGAACATCGCGTGCTCTTGGGTCGAGCCCGTGAGGCAATAGCCCACGACCCGCTGCAGGTAGGCCTGGAGGTCCTCGTCGCCGCCGGTGACCTGTGCCAGAAACGCGCGCCACAGCGGACACGCGCCGCGCGGGGAAGCCGTCGTGATCTTGGTCATGCGATCCTGGCTGTCGTGTGCGCGTAGCGCCCCGGTCTTGAGATTGACCACGCCATCGACGGTGTTGAGCAGCCAGATCTCGGCATCCCACTCTTCAATCGTGGCGGCGTGCTTTGGGTCGCTGCGCGCGATGCGCTCGACCGCGGCGATGGTCGAGGCACTGGCGAGCTTGGCTTTGAGCCGTGGGCTGTCGGCACGCGCTGCGGCTTGGCGGCAGATGCCGCGAATGAGGTGCTGCACGTAGAGCAGCAGATCCTCATTCCAGCGCTGCCCCGTCCAGGTGAGCCAGCGCCCCCAGACCGCGACGTAGCGCCAGTCTTGGCTGTAGCGCCGGGTGAATGCCGCTGCCAGCCCGTCCTCGGTGCCCCAGACGGCGGCGCCGCCGCTGGCCCCCGGCTCGTCCTCATCGTCGCCGGCCGCGCTATCGTGGATCTGCATGCGCGGGCCGTGGGCGAGGTGGCGGGCGACGTCGAATCCTTCGGCGAGCGCGTCCGCCGCATCCCAGCCCTCGGGCGCCTGATCCGGGGGTAGAGGATGTGGCAGGTCCTGGCCCCGGCCGCCAGCGCAGCCTGGGCCGCCTGTGCGGCGTACTCCCACCCCGGTTTGTCACGATCGGGCCAGATGAGCACCGCCTTGCCGTTGAGCGGTGACCAGTCGGTCTTCTCCACCGGTGCGTTGGCGCCGTGCATGGCCGTGGTCGCGACGACACCGGCCTCGATCAAGGCCTGGGCGCACTTCTCGCCTTCCACCAGCACGACTTGGGCGGCGTCCTTCATCCCGGGTTGGTTGTAGAGCGGACGCGGATCGGGCGGCGCCATCTTGCGGCGCTTGGCGTCCCAGGGTCGGAACTCCTTTCTGCGACCGGGCGGGTCGTAGCGATAGACGACCGCGATGAGGTGGCCCTCGGCATCCAGGTAGTCCCACTTGGCCGTGGCCGGACCCAGGTCATCCATCGGCGGCGCCTTCTTGCTGCGCTTGGGCATCGGCATGGTCGGGGCGCGGCCCAGCAGGTCGCGAACGTGCCCCAGCACTCGCTGGAAGTCGGTGTGTGCATCGAGCCCGTAGTGCGCGCCGATCAGCGTGAAGGTGTCTCCCCCCTCGTTGGTGGCACGATCGGTCCAGAGGCCTGCCTTCTCGCCGTCGAGCACGACCTCGAGACTGTCGCCGGGGCTGCCCAGTACATCGCCGATGAGGAAGGTGTTCCGACGCTTCTTGCCTGCCGGAAACAGCGTGAGCAGCACGGACTCCAGGCGGGCCAGCAACTCGGCGCGCAGGGACTCACGCTCAGCGTCGTCGACGTGTTGGTGCGTCTGCGCCGAAGGCAAGGAGGGGTCGTTGAAGTCGATCATGCGCCCTCCCCGGCCTGTGCCTGCTCGCGATGCTGCGCCGACCAGGCTTCCAGTTCGGACAGCCGAAACCGGATCGTCCGCCCGATGCGGTAGAACGGGATCCGGCGCGCCTGGCGGGTCTGCGGTTTGGTGAAGTAGTAGAGCGGCAGGTTCAGGGCGTGCGCGGCGCACGGACCATCGACCATCGGTTCGACGGCGGGCGTCTGCGGAAGGGGCGTCTTCATGCTTCGACCCTCCAGCAGCGGTCCTGCCACGCGCACATGCGGCACTCGAAGTGCGTCGAGTCGGCAAAGGCGCGCGGCAGCAACTCGCCGGCCTCGGTGGCGGTGATCACCTTCACGGCGCGATCCGACATACCCTGGGCGAGCGCCGCATCGAAGGGCACGCGCTCGGTGTAGATCTCCATCGTGTCGGCGTTGAGCGCGGTGAAGATCGCCGGGTGTTCGTGCAGTTCGAGGTAGCACTGATAGATCGCCACTTGCGCGGCATAGACGGGCTTGGAGAGCGCCAGCCCCTTCTTCTCCAGGTCGCTCCACGACTTGTTGCCCAGGCACTTGCACTCCCACAGCGCCGGATAGGCAAAGCCCTCGGGACCGCCGACGATGACGCCGTCGACGTGGCCCTGCAGCCGACCGTTGGCCACCGAGAAACCGAACTGCTCGCCGTTAGCTTTCCGGGTGCGCAGATCGAACCCTGCGTCCCGCAGCCAAGTGACCATGCAGTCCTCCATGACGTGACCGCGCTCGAAGATGCGCAGCAGACGACCGCTGTGCGTGCGACCGTGATCGACCGGCGCGCTGGCGTACTCGTACTGCAGCGCTCGCTCACAGCTCACGCCCAGACGTGAGGCGCCCAAATAGCTGCGCGGCACCTCGCGCTCACGGGCCTTCTGCATGCCAAGATCGATGAGCGCGCTGATCTGCGCGGACAGGTTCGATGAGGGATTGAAATCCAGCATCACCGCACCTCCCACGGCAGATCGTCCGCCATCTCGTCGAACGGGTTCGGCCCCCCTGCGATCGGCGCGTGCTTCGTCGCCGCATGATGGGTGGCCATCGTCTCGGTCCAAGTCGTGACGATGGCGTCGATCACCGCGAGCGCCTCGGCTTCCGAGTACGCGCCCAGGGGTTTGTCGAAGCCGATCTCCTCGGCCGCCTCGCCGAACGGCTTCAAACAGGCACGCATCGCCGCGCGCTCTGCGTCAGTGGCGTCAATCATAAAAATCTCCTGCCGCGGCGGATCGGTGTCCGCCCAGCGGCCATACATGGCGTGGAAGGTGTCCTGGCAGCGTCGCGAACAGAACACCCAATCTGGGCGATAGCGCCGGGGGTCGGCGGTCTTGAACCGGCCGTCCAGGTGGCCGAGCCCCCGGGCCTCGCGTGAGCAGACCCAGCACTTCACCGGTGTTGCCTGACGCGCTGTTGCGGCGGACGACGTCCTTCGACGAAGCCCTGGGCGTCGAGGACGAAGGTGGTGGTCGGGTACGCGCAGCGCCCCTGCTCCACCATCTGCTGCCGGTAGGCCGGCGTGCAGTCGGTGCAGTACGCGCTACCGCCCGGGCTGCATTCGCGCGCCGCCGCCATCCAGAGTTCGAACTGGCGGCGCGAGCTGAAGCAGCGAGGAATGGCGAGTCTCATGAGCGCGCCCTCCCCTTTACTGCGCCCAGGCGGGCTTGCCGCCAGGCGTCGCGTGTTGAGGTGTCGAGCGCTGAGGGACCGAGCGCTGCGGTGCCGCGTAGGCCGGCGCCGCCTGCGCGGGGGCGCCCGAGGTTCCGCCTGCAGGCCCACTCGAACCGGTCTTGGGCGGCACGCCCATCAGCCGGGCGTACTCCGGGTGATCGGGCTCGATCGCCACCTTGATGACGTTGCGGTCCTGGCCCTTGGTGTCCTTCTCGATGTCGATGCGCACCAGGAACTCCAGACCATCGAGTTCATGAAACCCCTGGATGCGACGGGCGGCGGCGGCTTGCGGGGAGGCGTCCTGGGGGTGCACGTTTCGGGCGCTGTTGAGTGCAGCACGCAGGAAACTGCGACCCATCTGACCCCACTTCGGTCCCTTGGCCGAATGCAGACCGACGTTGCTCCACACCTTGCGTTTGGCGTAGTCGCCCGCGGTCACCACGAACTCGCACGCGAGATACACCGCACCCGAGTCGAAACTCTCGGTCGCGTAGCCGCCCGTCCAGCCCTGCGCGGGATCGTCATGACCACCGGGCTTGATCGTCATGTGCACCGGCACGATCGCCCCCTTCGGGATCAAGTCGAAGCCGCCTTGCTGGGTCTCGGCGTCGTTGAAGTCATTCCATGCGCTGATCTGGGTGTTCATTTCTTGCTCCTGGATTCAATGGGCTGGGCAGGCGGCTGGATGGGAGAACCGGCGCCGTCGAGCGATTTCTTGAGGGTCTTGAGACGCACCTGCAGGGCGTCGCACTGGCGATCCAGCGTGGCGATGCGCCCTTCGATCTGCATCAAGGTGTGGCGCAGCCACGTGTTCTCGGCGCTGATGCGTCGGATCGCGGCCTTCTGTGCGCGGTGGATGGACTTGAACTGGGCTTCGGTCATGGCGCACCCTCCCCCAAGCACTTCTGGATGAGGCGACCCAGGTGCGGCGGCTCGACTGCGTCGAGCCGGCCACTGCGATCCTTCGCGGGAAAGCCGAACGGATTGACGGTGTGCGTGATGAACCCGCGATACGACGTCCCGTCATCGGCCTTGAGCTCGGCGAGCGTCACGACTTCGTCGACGATCCCTGGCAGCTCCAGCGCGGTCTTCGAGCCCTCGATCTGCGGCACGAAGAGGCGCCGGTTGAACTCGTCGAGCCGCTCATCCAGGATCGCGGTCATCACCACGTGCAGATGCCGGGCGTGCTGCAGTTGATTGAGCGCAGCGAGCAGTTCCTGCCCCAAGAGCCCGTAGGCCGCGCGCAGATCCGGACGCCCGCTACGCTCGGACACCGCGCCGGGTTGCGACTTGCAGTCGGTGAAGCAGACGCGCGAGAGCGCAGTCACCGAGTCGATCACCACATAGCGGTAGTGCTCGAAGGCCTCGGGCGCCTCGCAGTTCGCCCGCACGTGCTCGTAGTGCGCCGTGGAAAAGCGGGCCGAAGCCGGCAGCGCCGGGTTGGGACCGGTGAGCAGCACCACCACGTCGCAGAACTCGCTCCACTGCCGCGTCCGGAAAAGATCCCCGGGCCAGTCCGCGAGCGGCAGCTCGCCGCCCTCGAACTCGAACACCAGGGTCAGTTCTGCCGGCAGCGTGCGCACTTGCCAGGTCTTGCCGATCCCGGCTTTGCCGAGCACGAGGATCTTGATGCCCCGGCGCTCGGCCAGACGCTCGTCGGCCTTGATCACACGTAGAGCCATGTCAGCGCTCCTCCCCGGCGAACTGGAGGCGGTAGCTGGGCTTGCCCGGCTTCACCGTGCGAGCCTTGCGAAACGGTGCTTTGAGGCTTTCGGGCCAGGCCTCGTATTTGCGCTCGGAAACGCCGTACTTGATGTCGATGTACTGGGCGGGGTCCTCGCCGGATTCGGCGATGCGCTGCGCGATCGCTTCGAGGCTGTCGGGTCCCTTCTGGGTCCATGCGACGGTCTTCTTGATCTCGACGGTGACATCGAGGGTGCGATCGCGCAGATGGGTGGTCCCGGTGTCGCGACCGGCCGCCAGCAGTTGCGCGCGGGCCTCGACGCCGTAGGTCTCGTCCAGCGCAGCCTGGAAGGTCTTGCGTGCGAACTCGGCCTCGGCGAGCTTCTGTTCGATGAGGTCCTGCAGTTGGATCTTGGCGGCGGAGGGCAGGCGCTTGATGCGTGCGACGGTCAGCGCTTCGAGCGTCAGCGGAACGCCCTCGGCATCGAGCACGCTGGCGACGGGACGGATGGAAATGTCAGTCATGGCCGCCCCCTCAGACGTACGCCCGCTCGGAGGTCGAGCGGTAGAGGATGCGTTGCTCCCAGTCGAGCACGCCGTCCTTGCCTTCGAGCGGATACGCGACCTTCTTGGAGAACTTCGCGAACAGCGGGCCCTTGCCGAGCGTGCGCCAGCGTTGCAGGGTCTTGGGCGAAAGGCCCCAGCGGTTGGCCAGTTCGAGCTCGGAGATGAAGCACCGCTCGGCGGACGCCTGGGGTGCGGGAGGGATCTTGTGTGTCACCGTGTGCTCCTTTAAGCAGTTGATCGGCGACACGAATACTGAACACCCACCGCGGGCTCCCCGGCGGGATCCGTGGCGGGAAATCTGCAGATTGCGGTTTGCGGGTCCCAGAACGCCGATGCCCCGCACTGGGCGGGGCATCGAGTGGCTCGGGGAGCGAGAGCGTCGGTGGTCAATCAAGCGGGCGCGCTGACCACCGCAGCGGCTGACTGGCTGTGCGCGCGGCTACCTTCTGGAGCCATCGTCTTCGAGGGTGCGAATCCTTGGGGCGTGTGCGAACAGGCTGCTTGGGCCAGTTGCACGAAACAGCGACCGATTTTCTGTGCGGTGCTCAAAGATTGGGCGGCACCAGGACGGGCAGACGCGAGGCGGGCCTAGGCGAGTTATCCACAGGCTGTCCCACACCTCTGTCCCCATCCGATGGGGACAAGTCAGATGGGACGACTGTGCCGATGGCCGTTGGCGACCCTGAAGAGACGCTCGCCGCTTCCGAGGCCGCGAGGCAGGTCTCTGAGCGGAGCGGTCGTTCAGAGCGGAGGCTGAACGCGAACTCCTCGGCCGGAGCTGCCATTCGCGAATAAGTGCTTGAGGAGCGGCAATGCGGCGAATACCAGTCGCTTGGCCGCTACGCTTGAATGAACGCAGCCTTCCACGACACCGAATGCGTCACTCTAGTTGTTGAGTTGCTTAGGCCCGCGCAACGATACGGCGGCCGGCATCTTCCATCGTCAAGTTGAGCTACCGCACTATGTTTGCACCTCGACATGGCACCTGATTGAGCCAGCCACTGGGGGCCTTCAATTGCCATCATGGCCTCCTGGCTTGCGCATCGAAGCTCTTGTGGAGACAAACACAACGAACACCACGGACACTTCAGCTACTCGCGCCGACAACCCACCGCATGATCGCCTCGTCCATCAGCGCGTCGATCACCATCTGCTCCCGCAAACACAGCGACTTGATGTTGTTGGCGGACTTTCGCGCCAGCGTCATCGCGTCATCCTCCTCCGTTCCGAAAATGTGTCCCCGGAACAGCAGCCCCTGAAGGATCCAGTTCACGCTCTGACGATTGACCGGCCGCCCCTGCGCCCGAATTCGGTCGCGAAGGCGCTTGCCCGTCTCGGCGATATCGAACGGATGCTCTGCCAGGTCGGCTGCGAGCAGGCAAAACAGGTTCTGGTAGTCGACCGGAGGCCATAGGGGCGCATTGGTGACATCATGAATCTGCGAGGCTATTGGAAGGAGGTCGTTATCCTTTCCCCAGTCCAGCGCGGCGTTTCCGTTGAGTTTTGTGCCATTGAGCGCCGTAAGGCAATGACGAGCCGGGTCGTAGATGCGCCCGCCGGCCCCCGCCCAATCGACTCTCAGCGGGGCTAGGTCAAGACCTTCCACCATCTTGCGGAACGTGCCCAGACCGTTCCAGTCCTCTGCGAAGGCGCCGTGCTTGGCGGTGATCAGCTGAGCAATGCGTGCGCATGCGACGTGCTGCGCCGAGGCCTTCACCTCGTCCCGGATGAGCCGGGTCACGGCAGCCATCTCGTCCTCGACCTTCAACTGCCGGGTGGCAGGCACCGGTTCCGCGTGACGAGCCGGGTCAAAAATAACGCCACCGCCCTCCCAGCTTACGACCAGCGGCGAGAAGCTGGATTCGTCCACCAGTTTGCGAAAACTCCCGAAGCCTGCCCACGTAGTCGCGTCTATGCCCTCGATCTCCCTGAGAACGGCCGAAGCGAGATGAGAAAGGGAAAGCGGGCCGGCGGATTCTGCCAATTTGCGGCGAATGAGCTCGCGGGCTGTGCGCACGACGTCCGCCGTCGCGGGCGCTGGCGCTGACTCCGGTGCCGGCTCCGCGGCCCCGCCTTCCTCGTCTTGGAAGCCCAGTGCGTCGCGGACGAAGGCGTCCTGGTCGATCAGCAGGTCAGCGGATGCCCGATAGGCCGCGGACGGAAATCCGATTGCAAGGACCGTCGTGCGCCGGTCCCAGCGGCGCAGCTTCCGCAGGACGGGCGTGAAGTCCGCGTCCGCCGAGAAGACGATGAACTCGTCATAATGCGCTTCGTGCTGCAGGAGATCAATGATGTCGAGCACCATGTGGATATCAGTGCTCGTCTTGCCCTCGCTCGTGAGCGAGGGGCAGTCGATGATTTCGAAGCCGGCGAGGTTGAACGATGGGCGAAACCGCTGGTAGACCTGCGGATTGAGGTAGCAGCGCCGCACCAAGACCCGACGTCGGGTGTCGTCCGGCGCATGCTCGGGCTGCCCTAGGGACTCCACCAGCCATTGCATCCAGCGCTGCGGCTTCTGCGCGAACTGGTCCGCCATTGCCGGATCGAGCCGGCGCAGCCCGGAATAAACATTGTCGAAATCGACGAAGAGTGCGCTTTTCAACCCTCGCTCCGTTCTGTATGGCATATGCGCTCAATATATCAAAAGCGCTTCACAAAAGGACTGGCAAAAATGGGGCGAATGGGCTAAGTAGCGGGTATCGGCGCCTTGCGAACGGGAAGTCTCGGCCAACTCCTGCTGGTCGGCCCGTCGGTAGCGTTGCCGCTCGAACGGCAGCTTCGCTCAGAGTGAGGACGAGCCGGCGCCTTGAGAATTCGACATGCTGACTTTATGACATCCTTCAGGTAATTTTCGCGTTCGGCGTTCGGCGTTCTCGTGCGGGGTCTCTATTCGCTCGCGAAGGAGGGGATAACTATGAATCGAGTCATTGCAGTCATCTATGGTGTTGCAGGCCTTTGGTTTCTGCTGCTAGCCAGTCCTCGATCCCTCGGAGAAGCTGCGGT
>Ga0075012_10006935_pt1 | contig 10197 bp, 6 predicted proteins | sample All_14_2_FD_71474 | JGI IMG/M metagenome (GOLD analysis project Ga0075012, IMG submission 71474) | Freshwater microbial communities in response to fracking from Pennsylvania, USA - Allegheny Zone_MetaG_DW_15 | ecosystem: Environmental > Aquatic > Deep subsurface > Groundwater > Drilled... | reverse complement strand
GGAGCGCATCCCCGACCCCAACCACCTCGAGACCTTCCGCCGCTCCTGCCTCGACTGGCGGCAGGCGGAGAGCGACGCGGGGCGGAGGACGCTGCGGCTCTACCGCCATCTGCTGGCGCTGCGCCGCCGCGAGATCGTCCCCCGGCTCGGCGGCCTGCGCCCTGGCGGCGGCCGCTTCGCCCTGATCGGCAGCGGCGGGTTGCAGGTCCGCTGGCCTGTGGCGGCGGGATGGCTCGAGGTGCAGGTCAATTTTTCCGCCCTGCCGCTGCCGTGGGCCGGCGCTGGCCGGGGGCGGGTGCTCTATGCCCTGCCGGCGCTCGACGACGGCGGCGACACCCCGGCCGACCTGCGGCCGCGGAGTATCGTGTGGCGGTTCGTGGGCGAGGAGGATGAACCCGGTGACGGATGACACGTTCCAACGGATCTGCGACCTGGCCGGGATCGGCCTCGTCACCGCCGCGGGCGACGAAGCCGCGCCGCTGCCCCGGGAGGCGGAGCGGCAGGCCCTGCTCGCCGCCTGGGGTCTCGCTGCCCCCGACGGCGGCTCCAGCCGACAGGTGCTCGAGGCCATGCGGCGGGCGCACTGGGGCCGACTGCTGCCGCCGGCCGTGGTGCTCGGCGAGGATGCCGACGCCCCGGCGGTGCCGCTGCGCCTGCCCGGCCGGCGGCTGGCCGACCCGCTCCACTGGCGACTGGTCGAGGAGAGCGGCGGCCGCCACGAGGGCACGGTGCAGCCGGGAGAACTGGAAACGCTGGAGTCGGCGCAACTGGAGGGCGAACGCTATACCGCCCTGCGGCTGACGCTCGCGGTCCGGCTGCCGGCGGGGTATCACCGGCTCACGGTCACCAGCGGTGCCGACCCCGGCCACGGCCGGAGCGGCGAGAGTCTGCTGATCGTCGCCCCGGCGAGCTGCTACATCTCGCCCGGGCTGCTGCGGAAGGGCAGAATCTGGGGGCTGGGCTGCGATCTTGAAAACGTCCGCTCCCGGAGAAACTGGGGCTGCGGCGATCTCACCGACCTCCAGACGCTGCTCGGCTGGGCCGCGGAGAGCGGGGCGGGGACCGTGGCCGTCTCGTCGCTGCTGACCCGACGGCTGGCCGACGATGGCCGATCGCCGCAGGCCCTGCCGTCCGACCGCTGTTTCCCCGACCCGATCTTCCTCGACCTCGAGGCGATCGCCGATTTTCACGAGAGCGGGGAGGCCCGCGCCCTGGTCCGTCTCCCCGCCTTCCAGGTGCGGCTGGCGCAGCTGCGCGAGGCCCAGGAGGTGGCCTGGAGGGAGGTGACGGCGCTGAAGATGGAGGTCGCCGAGGTGCTGTGGCGCCATTTCCAGCTCAATCATCTCGACCCGGAAACGGAACGGGGGTGGAGTTACCGCCAGTTCCAGGAGCAGGGGGGCGAGCGGTTGTACGCGTTCGCCCTCTACGAGGCCCTGCGCGGCCATCTCCGCACCCTGACGGCGGAAGCGGCGCCGGAGGCCTGGGCCGAGTTGTGGCGCGACCGCAGCTCGCCGGCGGTGGCCGCCTTCGCCGACAGCCAGCGCGAACGGATCGAGTTCCACCAGTATCTCCAGTGGCAGCTCGAGCTGCAGCTGGCGGCCGCCGGCCAGCGCTCGATGGAACTCGGACTGAAGGTCGGCGTGACCCTGACCCTCCCCGCCGGGGTCGATCCGGAGGGCTTCGCGGTCTGGCATCAACCGGAGCTGTTCGGGGTGCCGCTTGAGCTCTGCCACTGCTCCGGCGAGGCCGGCTGTTTCCCGTACGGCCCGCCGATCCTTACCTCCCGGCTGGCGGCCGCCGCCTATGCGCCGTTCATCGCCATGCTCCGCGCCAATATGCACTATGCCGGCGCCCTGCGGTTCAACGCCATCGACCTGCTCGAGCGGCAATGCTGGCGGTTGCAGGACGCCGGCGATGGCCCCTCCCTCGGCGTCGCCCAGGGCGGCGACGACCTGCTGGCGATCATTGCCCTGGAGAGCCGGAGGAATCGCTGCCTGGTGATCGGCGAGCATCACGGGCCGCTGGCCCCCGATTTTGCCGCGGCGCTCGACCGCCGCGGCATCCTGACCAGCCGCCCCGGCGCCTTTGCCCGGGATCCCGGGGGCGAGTGGCTGGCCCCCGGCCTCTACCCGCAGCAGACGGTGGTGACCCCCAGCCGCTACGAGCTGTGCACGCTCGACGGCTTCTGGCGTGGCAGCGATATCGCCCTGCTGGCGAGCCGATGCCCCGGTTTCGATGACAGGACCAGGGAGGCGGCCATCGTCGCCCGGGCCTCGGACCGGGCCCGGCTGCTGGTGGCGCTCAGCCATGAGGGCCTGCTGCCGCCGGACCGCGACCTCGACCCGGCCGGCATCCCCGATCTGCCCCCGGCCCTGATCCGTGCCGTCTACACCTTTCTCGCCCGCACCCCGGCCAGGATCCTGCTGGTCCAGGTGCCCGACCTGACGGTCCTGTCGAGCCTGGAACGGATGGCGCCGTCTTCGCCGCCAGGCGTGGTCCGCCCCAGGCTGGCGGTCGAGATTGAAAGCCTGGCCGAGGATGAGGGCCTGCGCCAGCTGTTCCGCGAATACTGCCTCGAGCGTTCGGTCGGGGTGGTCCGGCCGTCGGTCCCGCTGGCCGACCGGCGCCGCCATCCCGGCCAGGCCCTGCCGCGGGCGTTTTACCGGCTCCAGTTCAACCGCGACTGCACCTTCCGCCAGACGGCGGCGCATCTCCCCTACCTGCGCGACCTCGGCATCAGCCACTGCTACGCCTCCCCCTATCTCAAGGCCCGGCCCGGAAGCACCCATGGCTATGACATCATCGATCACAGCCGACTCAACCCGGAGATCGGCTCGCGGGAGGACTACGAGGCCTTCGTCGCCGCCCTCGACCACAACGGTCTGGCCCAGATCCTCGACATGGTGCCCAATCACATGGGGGTCGGTACCGACAACCGGTGGTGGCTGGATGTGCTGGAAAACGGCCAGGCCTCAGCCTATGCGACGTTTTTCGACATCAACTGGCAGTCCCAGGAGGAGGAACTGAAAAACCGGATTCTCCTGCCGGTGCTGGGCGATTATTTCGGCCGCGTCCTCGAGGAGGGCGGGCTGCGCCTGGTGTTTCTGCCGGACCACGGCTCGTTTGAGATCGCCTACTACGAGCATCGGTTTCCGGTCGCCCCGCGCTCCTACCCCATGGTGGTCGGGCATGACCTGCCGCGCCTGGAGACCCGGCTCGGCAGCCGGCACGAGGGATTCCTCGAGCTGCAGAACCTCGTCACCTCCTTTGCCGCCCTGCCGACCCGGGAGGAGACCGACCCGGACCAGGTGGAGATGCGCAACCGCAACAAGGAGGTGCTGAAGCGACTGCTGGCCCGCCTCTGCCGCGAGGTGCACGAGGTCGCGGTGTTCATCGAGGAAAACGTCCTCCTGTTCAACGGCGAACCGGGCCGACCGGACAGCTTCAACCTCCTGGAACAATTGCTGGCCCAGCAGGCGTACCGGCTGGCCTTCTGGCGCGTCGCCTCGGACGAGATCAACTACCGCCGCTTCTTCGACATCAACGATCTGGCCGGGCTGCGCATGGACCGGCGGGAGGTGTTCGACCGGAGCCACCGCCTCGTCCTCGACCTCATCGCCACCGGGCGGATCGACGGCCTGCGCATCGATCACCCCGACGGCCTCTATGACCCGGCCCACTATTTCCGCACCCTGCAGGCGGCGGTCAGCGGCGTGGCAGCGGAGCCGGGACTGCCGTCTGCCCCGGCCGGGGCGGCCCTCCGGGTACGGGCGGCGGCGCCCCCCCTCTATGTCGTGGTTGAAAAGATCCTTGCCGATTTCGAACAGTTGCCCGCCAACTGGATGGTCCACGGCACCACCGGCTATGATTTTTCCTCCCTGGTGAACGGGATTTTCGTCGACCAGGCGGCGGAACCGGAGATGACCGCCATCTACCACCGCTTCATCGGCCGGGAGATCGATTTCGCCGAGCTGGCCCATGACTGCCGGCGGTTGATCATCAAGACCGCGATGGCCGGCGAGAGCAATGTCCTGAGCGATCAGCTGCACCGGCTGGCCAAACGCAACCGCTACACCCAGGACTACACCCTGAACGGCCTGCGCGAGGCGCTGACCGAGATCGTCGCCTGCTTTCCGGTCTACCGGACCTATTGCACCACCGACTGCCTCGATGCCGTCGACCGCCGCCATGTAGAGGAGGCGGTGAAGCGGGCCAAGGCCCGCTGGCAGGTGGAGGACACCAGCATCTACGACTTCATCCGGTCGGTGCTTCTCCTCGAGGCGACATCGCCGTCGGGCGGCCGGCAGGATACTGCGGCCATCGATTTCGTCAAAAAATTCCAGCAATATACCGGACCGGTGATGGCCAAGGGGCTGGAGGACACCGCCTTCTACATCTACCATCGCCTGGTCTCGCTCAACGAGGTCGGTGACGACCCCAGCCGGTTCGGGGTGGCGGTGGAGCGGTTCCATGCCGGCAACCGAACCCGGGGCGAACGCTGGCCCCATGCCATGCTCAACACCTCCACCCATGACAGCAAGCGCAGCGAGGATGTAAGGGCGCGGATCAATGTCCTGTCGGAGATGCCGGCCGAATGGCGGCAGGCCGTCGAGCGCTGGCACGGGATGAACCGCGGCGGCAAGACCGCCGTCGGGCGGGATTGGGCGCCGTCGAACAACGACGAGTACGCGCTTTATCAGAATCTGCTGGGGGTCTGGCCGCTCGAGGCGATGACCGGGGAGGAGAAGGCGGCGTTTTGCGAGCGCTTCACCGCCTATATGCTCAAGGCGGCGCGCGAGGCCAAGGTCCACACCAGCTGGCTCAATCAGAACCAGGCCTACGAGCAGGCGCTGACCGATTTCATCGCCCGGCTGCTCATGAGTGACGATCACCACTTTATCGCCGATTTCATCGCCTTTCAGCACCGCATCGCCCGCTTCGGCATGCTCAACAGTCTCAGTCAGCTGCTGCTCAAACTGGCCGCCCCCGGCGTCCCCGACACCTACCAGGGCAACGAGACCTGGCAGTTCCGGCTGGTCGATCCCGACAACCGGCGGCCCGTGGATTTTGCCCGTCACCGGGAGATGCTGGCCGGCCTGCAACACCTGGTCGAGGACGATTCGGCGCCGCTGGCCTCCCGGCTGCCGGGACTGCTGCGCGATGGCGCCGACGGCCGGCTCAAGATGTATGTGCTGTGGAGGACCCTGACCTGGCGGCGGCAGAACCCGGCAGTCTTCATGCATGGCGCCTATCAGCCGCTCCATGCCGTCGGCGCCGCCCGGCGTCACCTCTGTGCCTTTGCCCGGATCGATGGCGACCAGGTCGTGATCGTCGCCGTGCCCCGGCTCGTCGCCCGGCTGCTGCGCGGCAATGCCGACCGGCTGCCGCTCGGCCCGGAGGTGTGGGGCCGGACGACGCTGCACCTGCCCGGTCGCTTCATGGGACGGCGCTTGACCAATATCATGAGCGGCGAAGAAATCGTCGTCGGGGCGGGTGCCGGCCAAGGCCTGCCGGCGGCCGTGCTGTTCCGCCATTTCCCGGTCGCCCTGCTGGTCGGGCCCCGGGAATCGTCGGCGGAACGGTGAGGTCGAGTGCGGCCGGTTATCCCAGGTAGATGAGGCAGCCGTTGAGGGTTGTCAGCAGCGGGTAGTCGATTTCCGGAATCCTGCGGTCCAGCACCGTCTGGAGCTGCTCCATCAGGTTGACAAAGTCCACCGAGTCGAAATCGATCTGATCGCGGAAGGGGACATCGGGGTCGAGGCGGTCCGGGTCGGCCTCCGGGGCGATGCGGTGGATGGCCTGGAGGACGATCGCCGCGATCTCTGTTCTGGTCATGTGGTTCTCCTCGGCAGTGCAGTCTGCCTTATGGTCGGTCGTTGCCCGCAAACATCGCCTTGATCCGGTCGCGGCTGTCGACCAGCATCCGCCGGTCCTGGTCGAACACCTCCAGGGTGATCGTGTCGTCGTAGCCGATGGCCTGCAGCCGCTGCACCAGTCCCGCGAAGTCGACCGTTCCCTGGCCCACCGCCAGGTGCTCGTCCCGCCGGCCGTGATTGTCGTTGAAATGCAGGTGGCCGATGCGGTCGGCGAATCGCTCCACCAGCTGCAGCATCCGTCCCTCTCCCCGGTCGTCGATATGGGCGTGGCCGGTGTCCAGGGTCAACCGGAGCGACGGGAAGGCGGTGAAGATCTCCTCCAGGTCGGCCGGCTGGACGCCCAGCATGTAGCGGGGGAACATGTTTTCAAGGCAGATGGTGAGCCGCATCTGCCGGGCGGCCTCGATCGTTTCGGCCAGAAAATCGTGGGCGTAGGCCTTGATCCGGTCGCCGACGAAGGCCCCCAGGCCGGCGACCATGCTCGGGTGCAGCACGATCTTGGCGGCCCCCATCTCGAACGCCACCTCCAGCGACCGCCGCATTTCGGTCACCGACGCCAGGCGGATGCTCTCCGTCAGATCGGCGGTGGAGACGAAGGTCGGCATGTGGCAGACCAGCCCCAGGCCGTTGACCTTCAGGGCGTGGCTGATTGCCGTCTTGTTGGCGGTGATGATGCTGTGGTGGGCCATGGGCGCGTCCATGGCCAGTTCCAGATAATCGAACCCCATCGCGGCGATGGCGTCGATTTCTTCGAGCACCGGTAAAACCGGAAAATTCATGGCACCGTATCGCATAGGTCTCCTCAAGGCAAGATGTCGGTTTCAAGTTGTCAGGTCCTTCCCTCGCCGCCGGCGCCGTCAGGTTTGTCTGGTGCCGGCCGCCGGATCCTGGTATTGATACAGGGGGCGGTGGCCTGCGCCCCGGATCGGGCGGCCTTGCCCGGGCCTGGCTTGCCTCCGCCTGGCACGGCCCATGCCTGCCGCCGCCTTGCCGAACAACTTCAAAACAGTATGAATATGGATACGGAAAAAGCAAGAAGGATTTTCGCCGCCGACCGTTTCGCCGCTCTTGCCGGGGTTGAGATCGTCGAGGCCGGCCCGGGTTTCTGCAGGGCCCGCCTGGCCATCGCGGACCGGCACCTCAATGCCGCCAATGTCGTCCAGGGCGGGGCGATCTTCACTCTCGCCGACCTGGCCTTCGCCGTCGCCTCCAACAGTCACGGCCAGCTGGCCCTGGCGATCAATGCCAATATCTCATTTCTGCGCGGCGAAACGACCGGGACCCTGTACGCCGTGGCGACTGAGGTCGGCGAGCCGAAGCGGATCGGCGCCTACGATGTCCTGGTCACCACCGCAGGGGGAGAGGTCGTCGCCCGCTTCACCGGCGTGGTGTATCGCAAGAAAACCGCCTTCCCCCCCGGGGTCGTCCCCCCGGCCGCCGGCTGACCATGACGGCGGTACCGGCAAGGGCCGTTACCGCGGTGCTGCTCGGCCTGCTGCTGGCGACGCCGGTGGCGGCGGCGACGGTACTGCTCGACGAGCGGTTCGAGTCGCTGGAGCGCTGGCGGCCGCTGCTGTTTCCGAAGATATCCCGCCATTCGCGGTATACCGCCGCCCGCTGCGACGGCACGCCCTGCCTGCGGATGGAGAGCGACAATGCCGCCTCGGCGCTGGTGCTGCGACAGTCGTTCAATGTCTACGACTATCCCCGGCTGGCCTGGCGCTGGAAGGTCGGCAACGTCTACCGCAAGGGCGACAGCCGCACCCGGGCCGGGGATGACTATCCGGCCCGGCTCTACGTCATGTTCGCCTACGATCCGGCCCGGACCTCGCTGGCCAAGCGGCTGCAGTACCGTTTGGCCAGAACCGTCTACGGCAGCTACCCGCCCGACAGCTCCATCAGCTACATCTGGGACAACCGGGTCACCGGGGCGCCGTTCATCGTCAACGCCTACAGCGCCGCGGCGCGGATGATCCCGGTCAGCGCCGGGGCGGACAAGATCGGCACCTGGCAGGAGTATGAGGTCGATATCATCCGTGACTACCGCCTGGCCTTCGGTGCCGATCCGCCGGCGACCGCCAGCCTGGCGGTGATGATCGATTCCGACGATACCGGCGAATCGGCCACCGCCTGGATCCGCTACATCCGGATATTTCGGACACCGTAGCCGTCGTATCGGCTGGGTCGATCGGTCGGATCGCCGGAGTCCCGGGCTCCGGGCCGGTAAAAATGGGGCGGCGGCATCGCAGGCCTGTTCAAACCGCCGTCCAGATGATACAGTGGAGATCCGTGCAAGGGAACGTCCGCCCCTCCGGGCGGCGGGGCGGCCTCTTCATCTCCTCCCCCAACGAGACAAGGCATGGCATTCGATCCGCAGCTGACTCCGTCCGACACCGATAACGACACCCTGATGGCCAACGTCCATCCGCGTGACTGGGTCAACCCCCGGCCGACCGGGCGGTACAACCTGGTGGTTATCGGCGCCGGCACCGCCGGCCTGGTCTGCGCCGCCGGAGCGGCCGGCCTCGGCGCCCGGGTGGCGCTGGTCGAGCGCCGGCTGATGGGCGGCGATTGCCTCAACGTCGGCTGCGTCCCCTCCAAGGCGCTTATCCGCGCCTCCCGCGCCTGTCATGAAGCCCGGCACGGCGGGGAATTCGGCGTGGTCGGCGGCGACGGGCTGGGCTGCGATTTTCCGCAGATCATGGCCCGGATGCGCCGACTGCGCGCCGAGCTCAGCCATCACGATTCGGCCCGGCGCTTCCGCGACGAGCTGGGGGTCGACGTCTTCCTCGGCGGCGGCCGCTTCACCGGGCCGCAGTCGATCGAGGTCGACGGCCGGACGCTGACCTTCGACCGGGCCGCCGTCTGTACCGGCGCCAGGGCCGCGGTGCCGCCGATTCCCGGGCTGGCCGCGGCCGGCTATCTCACCAACGAAACCGTGTTCTCCCTTACCTCGCTGCCGCCGTGGCTGGCGGTCATCGGCGGCGGCCCCATCGGCTGCGAGCTGGCCCAGGCCTTCGCCCGGTTCGGCAGCCGGGTCAGCCTGATCGAGAGCGGGCCGCATATTCTCGGCCGCGAGGACGTCGACGCCGCCGCGATCATCGCCACGGTCTTCGACCGGGAAGGCGTCGAGCTGCACCCGGGGGCGAAGATCGTCGAGGTGGCGACGGCGGGGGAGGAGAAGATCATCCGTTTCGAGCACGGCGATGGCGGCGGTGAGATCCGGGTTGACGCCATCCTCATCGGGGCCGGCCGGACGCCGAACCTCGACGGGCTGGATCTGGAACGGGGCGGCATCATCTACGACCGCTCCGGGATCCAGGTCGACGACCGGCTCCAGACCAGCAACCCCCGGGTCTACGCCGCCGGCGACATCTGCTCGCCGTTCAAGTTCACCCACACCGCCGACGCCCAGGCCCGGATCGTGATCGCCAACGCCCTGTTCCTGGGGCGGCGGAAGACCTCGGCGCTGGTCATCCCCTGGTGCACCTACACCGACCCCGAGATCGCCCATGTCGGCCTCTCCGCGCGGGAGGCGGAGCGGCGGGGGATCAAAGTGACCACCCTGACGGTGCCGCTGGCCGCCGTCGATCGCGCCGTCATCGACGGTGACACCGAGGGCTTCGCCCGGGTCCACCTCCGCCGCGGCAGCGACCAGATCCTCGGCGCCACCGTTGTCGCCCGTCATGCCGGGGAGATGATCGGCGAGATGACCCTGGCCATCACCGGCGGCCTCGGATTGGCGGCGATCGGCCGCACCATCCATCCCTACCCGACCCAGGCCGAGGCGATCCGGAAACTGGCCGACGCCTGGAACCGCACCCGGCTGACGCCGTGGCTGAAGCGATTGCTGGGCGGGTGGCTGCAGTGGAGAAGACGCTAAGTGACACCGTTGCCCTTCCATCCCGAAACCGCCCGGCTGACCGCCTTTGTCGGGCTGCTGGTCCTGCTGGCGCTCTGCGAGCGGCGGTGGCCGCGACGGCCGCTGACCGAGACTCGGGCGGTGCGCTGGCGGATCAACCTGGCGATCGTCGCCGTCGACTCCCTGCTCGCCCGCCTCGTCCTGCCGCTTGCCCCCTTCGCCCTGGCGGCGATGCTGCAGGACCGGGGCTGGGGGTTGTTCAACCGGCTGCCGCTTTCCGGCCCGGCGGAAATCATCGCCGCCATGCTGCTGCTCGACCTGACGATCTATGGCCAGCACCGCCTGTTCCACCGTCTGCCGCTGTTGTGGCGGGTTCACCGCATGCACCATACCGATCTCGACCTCGACGTCACCACCGGCACCCGCTTCCATCCGCTGGAGATCGTGCTGTCGCTGGCG
>Ga0075012_10006934_pt1 | contig 10198 bp, 8 predicted proteins | sample All_14_2_FD_71474 | JGI IMG/M metagenome (GOLD analysis project Ga0075012, IMG submission 71474) | Freshwater microbial communities in response to fracking from Pennsylvania, USA - Allegheny Zone_MetaG_DW_15 | ecosystem: Environmental > Aquatic > Deep subsurface > Groundwater > Drilled... | reverse complement strand
CTTGACGCGAGCCCGTCCCCGCCTTATTCCCGCGCTTCCTTGGGGCCGTAGCTCAGATGGTAGAGCGCCTCGTTCGCAATGAGGAGGTCAGGGGTTCGATTCCCCTCGGCTCCACCAAGGCCAGTAGCCAAGTAGCTGTTTTCATTCGACAATCTACGAATTGACACTAGCCTCCCCCACGAAATTCCCCTCATTCTTATTGCGCTTCGATGATCCCTTGTGCGCCGACTTGGTGCCCATTGGGATTGTCCCGGTGAAACGTTGGGCTCCCGTCGGAAGTCCGAATGCAGGCATCTGACAAGTCAGAAAAAGGGGCGTCCTATGAAAAAGAGCTGTCAGGGCAAATTTTACCCGAGCGCGCCAAACGTCACAGCATAATGGCTGCCCCCTTTTGACGTTACGTTTCACGAAGGGTCGGAGATCTTAAGTATGGGTCGCTCCTGGGCGAAATCCGAGCCCAAAGGCCGCGTGCACCGCAGATCATCGCCTCGCGCAGCACGCAAAACCACCACGCCATCAAGCGACCTGTGACTCCGGGCGGTAGGAAGTTGAGGCCTGGACTGACGATCTCCCCAGAGGGGGGTTAGTTTTGCAAGCCGGAACACACTGCTGCGGCGCGAGGGGCACGCGGTCAACAAAAAGCGGGTCCAGCGGCTCTATCGCGAGGAGAAGCTGACCGAACGCCGCCAGCTATCTATCATGGCTTGTGTCGCCACCAATGCGCTAGTGTTCTACCTAACCTTGCGCCGGGTGCCTCAAAGCCAACTGACGCTCTAAGACGCAAGCCAGGGAGGCAACGTATGTCAGGCCGAGCAGACAACACTTCTCCGCTCCGCCTGGTCCTGGAAACCGCTCTCGACGCCACCGTTCTGATGGGAGCCGATGGCCGGGTCCGGGATTGGAACCGTCAGGCTCAATCCACTTTCGGCTGGACCTGTCAGGACGCGGTGGGACGGCCACTGGCCGATCTGATCATTCCTATCCAGGATCGCACGGCCCACGCCGACAGCTTGCGCCGATATTTGGAGACGGGGGTCGAGACGATTCTGGGGCGGCGCATTGAGGTCATGGCGATCCACCGCGACGGGCGGACCTTCCCCATCGAGCTTTCGGTGGCGCGAATAGACCAGGACGGTGAGATCGGCTTTGTCGGCTTCATGCGCGACATCTCCGGACGGCTGCACGCGGAACGGGCGCTGAAGGCCGAGCGCGACCGAAACCAAAGCGTCCTTGATAACATGCTCGACGGTTTCGTCTTGCTGGATCGCGATCTGCGTGTCCTGCAGGTCAATCAGGCGGCCCTGCGCATGGAGGGCAGCACCGTAGGATCCATGCTGGGCAGGTCCCACGGTGAGATCTGGCCAGGCCCTCAGGCCGAGCGGTTGCGCGAGCAGTACAAGGCGTCCCTGCGCACCCAGGTGCCTTTGGTTTTCGAGGAACAGTGGATCGACGCGCGGGGGACCATGTGGCTGGAGATCCGCACCCAGCCGACGCCTGAGGGCTTGGCGATCTTCTATCGCGACGTTAGCAAGCGAAGGAACGCCGAGGAGGTGCTGCGCGCCAGCGAAGCGCGGTGGCGCACCCTGGCCAATGTCGTTCCGGCGATAGTCTGGGTGTCTTCGGCTCAGGGCGAAATCGAGTTCCTCAACGATCGATGGTTCGAATTCGCTAGCGATCAGGCGAGCGGCATCGATTCCAATCCGGCCGACCGGCTACATCCAGACGACGCGCGACGCGCCGCTGCGCTCTGGGCCGAGGCCTTCGCCAAGGGCGAGGGTGTCGGCGCCGAACTACGGATTCGCGGCGGCGACGAGCAGTACCGCTGGTTTCTATCGCGCTCCGAGCCAGTCCTCGATCGAAATGGCCAAGTGTCAGGTTGGATCGGCGCGAGCATCGATATCGACGATCGGCGTAAAGCCCAAGAACGCCTGGAGCTGATGGTCAATGAGCTGAACCATCGCGTGAAGAACAACATCGCGGCGGTCCAGGCCCTGGCCGCCCAGACCTTCCGTGGGACCGAGTCGCTCGCCGAGGCCCGCGAGGCCTTCACCTCACGGCTGGTGGCCTTGGGCAGGGCGCACGATATCTTGACACGGCAGCAGTGGGACGGCTCACAATTGGCCGAAATCGCCCAGGAGGTGCTGGCGAGCATCCCCAGAGCAGAGGCGTTGACCATTGAGGGTCCGAACGTCTCCCTGAGCCCCAACGCCGCCCTGACACTATCGATGGCGTTCCACGAACTTTACACCAATGCGCTGAAATACGGCGCGCTGTCGTCGTCTCAGGGGCAGGTAGCGCTGCGCTGGCAAGTCGACTCCATGGACATGCTGCGCCTTTCCTGGACGGAGCTTGGCGGCCCGCAGGTCATCGCGCCCACCACGACCGGCTTTGGCGCGCGCCTGCTCACGCGAAGTCTCGCCGCCGAACTGCGCGCCATCGTGAAGATCGACTTTCAAGAGACAGGCGTCGTCTGCACCATCGACGCCCAACTCGATCATGGCCGCCTTGGCCTCCGGCCTGCGATGTCGATTGGATAACCGTATGGCTGATCACACAGCTGAATGACAAAGGCGAGGCATCCAAGGTCCGAGCAACCGAGACTCGATGTCCCGCCTCGCCGGCCCCGCACCAACCCCGGTCGGCGGCCATGAACCGCGTCAGCGTCGGGGCGATTAGCCATGCCTGCTCGGCCGCCCTGTCGCCATTCGGCTGCATGGCCTGAGTGTAGGAGACAAAATCAAATCGATGCGGTCGCAGGTCCAGGTCCCAGATCGCCTTTACGGGCGTTTCGTCTTCCTTTCGAGGCAGCGGTCTTGGTGATAGGGCTCCAGCATCAGGTCGCAGGTCAGCAGCACCGCAGTGGCGAGCCAGGATGGTTAGGCCCGGGTCAGATCCAAGCTCTTACCGACCATCTGTTGGACGACACCGCTGGCGATGTCGTCGCCCTCCGCATACGAGAGAACCGCCTTGGTCTCTTCTTGCCGGGGGGCCTCCGACATTTTGCACGCCTCCGGAGAATTTTCGACCTAAGGAAGATTGCTCGCAACCCTTCCGAGAAATCCCTATTTCGAAATTAATGGATGCTAACCAACCTGGTTTAAGCCCTTGAAACTACGCATGTTCACAGTGCGCCCCAACACGAGCTTAGAAGTGTGCTCGAGGGAGCGACGCGTAACATGCGACACGGTGTTCTAATCAGTCTGGCGGGCTCGGCTACGCTGGGCATTGGCGCCTTGGCCGTGGCTCACCTCTGGGCGCCGTCCGCCACCCGATCGCCGCGCGACGCCCAACCATCCTCCCACAAGTCCATCCCGGTGGTGATCGCCACGAGCGCTCTGGGCTATGGCGTCCGTTTGCAACAACGCGATCTCACTGTTGCGCACTTTGCGCCTGAGGCAGTCCCACAAGGCGCATTCCGGTCTGTAGACCAGGTGCTCAATCAAGCTGGGGGAGCGCCAGTGGTGCTCGCGCCGATGGCCGCTCGGGAGCCGCTATTGCCCTCCAAGCTAAGTGGACCAGGCGCGAGGCCCTCGCTGTCTGCGGAAATCGCCGACGGCAAGAGAGCCTATACGATCCGGGTGACCGACGTGTCTGGCGTGGGCGGGCATGCCCTCCCCGGCGACCACGTCGATGTCGTGTTGACCAGGGATCTGTCAGTCGATTCCCGCAGTAGACAGATGGTTTCCGAAGTTGTGATCCAGGACGTTCGCGTTCTCGGGATCGACCTCAACGCGAACCCCACCAGCGTCAAAGCCGCCCTGGCCAAGACTTCGACGCTGGAAGTGACCGTGGGCGAAGCCCAGAAGCTAGCCGTGGCGTCCGAACTGGGATCGTTGACCTTGGCCTTGCGACGCTCCGGAGCCGAGGGTGTAGAACCTGTCACGGTTATCTCCGCCGCAGACATAACCGGCGCGTCAGCGGCGCTCCCCCCCACTCAGGCCCTACGCGCTCCCGGTCCAGCGGCCCGGCTGCGCCGGCCAGCCCAGTCTTCTCACATTCGGGCATCCGGATCAGTCCGAGTCATCCATGGAGCGGAAGGCGTCGACGTTCAGGTCCCCAGCGAGCGTCTGGGGGACGGCGCATGACCTCGGCTTTGCACCTTGCCGCAGCGACGATCACTGCCGCCGCCCTGTTGATCTCCGCGCCTGAGGCCGCGAGAGCGCAGCAGGACGGGGCAGCCAGCCGCTCCATGATCATCCCCAAGGACAAGTCGGCGGCCCTACGCCTGTCGGAGCCAGCCGCCGAGGTTGTCGTCTCGCAGCCTGGTATCGCTGAGATCGTCGCCACCACTGACCAAAGTTTCTATGTGCGCGGCAAGGCTGTTGGCTCAACGAACATCCTTGTTTATGGCGTAGGTAAGCGGCTGGTCGAGGTGATCGACATCAAGGTCGGCTACGACACCGCAGCCCTCCGCGCAGACCTGACCTCGATCTTCCCCGACGAAAAAATCGAGGTGCGCAATCTCGCTGACGGCCTGTTGTTGACGGGCGAGGTGTCCGACGGCGGTGTGGCCCGACGCGCCGAAATAATCGCCAAGCGCTACGCTCCCGAGGTCTCCTCGACCCTGCGGGCCCGCGGCTCTCAGCAGGTGCTGCTGGAGGTGCGTATCATCGAAGCAAGCCGTCGCGCGCTCAGCGAATTTGGATTTGACCTCCAGGCGAACAACCAGTCGGGGATCAATTTCGCCTCGGGCTCGGGAATTCTAAGCGGCCAGGCCAGTGCAGGTAAGCTAACCGTAACCAGCAAGGTTGGCGGCGGCAGTCTCACGGCGACCTTAAGCGCGCTTGAGGCGAAGGGCGTTATCCGCACCCTGGCTCAGCCAAACCTGGTTGCGTTGTCAGGCGAACAGGCAAGCTTTCTGGCCGGAGGGGAGTTCCCTTTTCCTGTCCCACAAGGCGACCGTCAGATCGCCATCGAGTTTCGGCCTTTCGGCGTCAACCTGAACTTTCTGCCGACCATCGCTGACAACGGGCTGATCCGCCTGAAAGTGTCGCCCGAGGTCAGCCAACTGGATATGGCTCAATCATTGCGCCTTAACGGCTTCGACGTTCCTAGCTTGTCGGTGCGCCGCGCCTCGACCACGGTCGAGATTGCTCATGGCGAAAGCCTAGCGATCGCCGGGCTCTTTCAGCAGGGCTACAGTAACTCGGTGAGACAGATGCCTGGCGCGGCGAAAATTCCCGTCCTGGGAGCACTCTTTCGTTCGACCCGCTGGCAAAGGGACGAGACAGAGCTGGTAATCATCATCACGCCACGGATCGCATCGGGGCCCATGTCCCTACCCGCCCCCCTGGATGGAGGGCGTGAGCCGACGGCCATAGACCTCATCTTGCGCGGTCTGTCGCAAGACAAGCCCTTCCGAGTGCTGCCGAAGACAGGAGATTAACGGTGACGCTGGGCGTCCTCTTCTCCGCCTTCCTGGATAATCGTCGAGGGGCTGTGGCTGTTTGGGCCGCCCTGCTTGCGCCGGTCCTGATCGGCGGCGCAGCGCTAGCCGTTGATGTGGCGCGCATCCACAACCTGGACGCGGAACTGCAGACTGCGGCTGACGCCATGGCGCGGGCCGGGGCAGTCGAGCTGGACGGTAGTCAGGACGCTATCATCCGCGCCACGGCGGCCGTCGAAAGCCTGGCGCGCAACGAGACCCGGTTCTCGGACACGCCCGGCGTGATTGGCGTGGACAGCCTGATTTTCCTTGACGGGCTGCCAGCTGACGATCGGCAGGCTGTTGGGGCCGACGCACAGACAGTGGATCCTGCCCAGGCGAAATACATCCAAGTCGCAGTGCGCCCCGAACGCATCACGACAATCTTCCCGGCTACAGCCATGGCGGCCCTGGCTCGCGTCAGCCTGCGCGCCGAGTCGACGGGCGGTCGAACCGCGCGAGTGTGTCACGCAGCGCCCCTGTTTATCTGCGACCCCTACGAGGACAGTGAAACCACTTTGAGCGCCGCTCTGGCTGATCGCTCAGTCCGTGGGCGCTTGGTGCAATTACGCGGGAAAGGCAGCAACGCAAAATTTAGTCCAGGCAATTTCGGCTTCCTGCAGCCTCCTGGCGGCCACGGTGCTAACCAGCTTCGCGAAATGTTCGCCCAGATACGGCCTGCAGCCTGTTTCGACGAGCGTGGCGTTGAGCTTGGTCCTGGTCAAATCTCTTCTGTGTCCCAGGCATTCAATGTCCGCTTTGATCTTTATGAAGGTTCTTTCTCAAGCAAGAAGAATGACCCGGAATATCCTCCCGCGCTGAATGTGACCAAGGGATATTCAGGGGGTAGATGCAACTCCAGTGAAAGCGCCCAGGCCATGGGCCTGCCCCGCGATGCTTGCTTCGCCAATGGAACGTGCCCGCATATGGGCGGACGCATGGGCGACGGCAACTGGGACTTCGTTCGCTATATGGAAGTCAACCATGGGTCGCCGTCGTCTGCGACGATTGCGGGGGTCTCCTACACGTTCAACTACGCCGCCAGGACGGTCTCCCCTGTCCCAAAACCCACGCGTTACGAGGTTTACCGATGGGAGATCGACAGTAGCCGCATCCCGGGACAGGCTGGCTATGGCGCCTCGGGCACTGTCGAGGTCGGCACGCCCCGCTGCTATGCAGGGGGCGCGATGTCTGACGAGCCGGATAGGCGCCTCATAACGGTCGCTGTACTGCAGTGTCGCAAGCTCGACGCTGAATTCGGCATGAATGGCGCTTCAAGCCCGCCCTTGCCGACGAGCGGTTTCGTCAAGGTCTTCCTGACCGAGCCGATGGGTTCAGGCGCCGACGACATCATCTGGGGCGAGATCACGGGCCTGCTTGAGAACGGGGTGGACTCTCAGGCGCGCCATCAGGTCGAGGTGCGCCGATGATCCGGCGTTTCCGGGCTGACGAACGCGGCGCAGCCGCGGTTGAGGCTGCTTTGCTCATGCCTTTTCTGCTGGCAGCAACCGTCACCGCGGCGGATGTCGGCAAGGCTTTGCTCGATCGGCATCTGATGAAGACGGGCCTGGCGGCCGGCGCCCGTCTGCTCGCCCGGGCCAGCGACCCAACGACGATCGAAACACAGGCGCGAAACCTGACAGTGATGGGACGTCCGTCAGGCGGCAAGTCCAGAATTGCCGGCTGGTCCCCTGCTCAGGTGTCGATCACCTACCGTTCGGTCGCCAACGGGACGGGCGCCTACCTCGGAGGTCCTACCGTGCGCGTTGTTCGGGTTGAGTCTTCGATCCCCTATACTGGCTTTGGGCTGGTCAACCTCATTGGCGGTGGAGCGCTGAGCGTGACAGCCGTGCACGAAGAACGGTGGACGGGCGGATGACTCGACGCAATCTTCGGACCTTTGTGCAGCGCCAGGATGGCTCCACCACCGTTGAACTGGCCCTGCTAGCCCCTTTGCTCTTCGTCAGCCTTTTAGGGGGCTTTGACCTTGGTCTCTATGTGTGGCGCTGGAACCAAGCCGTACACGCCGTGCGGGTCATCGCGCGCCAGGCAACGGTGTCCGACCCCGTCTCGTCGGATTTGACAGCCATGACCGGGCTGGAAACCGGGGCAGCCCCGGGCGAGCCAGCCGCCGACTACGAGCGTCGATGCGCCCTCGCCTCCGCCACCTGCTCCAATGGCCTGTTCGACGCCGCAGCTGCTGACCGCCTGTTCTATGGCCCCCAGGGCCGGGTGTGCGGTGACGCCACGTCGCGGATCGACTCTGGTCTTTGTGATCTGGCGCCGCGACTGCGACCGCAAGACGTCTGGATCACCTATCGCGCCTCGGGCGTGGACAGCGCCGGCGTCGCCGGCGCTCTGCGGCCCCTTATCACCGTCGAGGTGCGTGGCGCGCTCTCAGACACGGTCATCCTTGACCAAATTGTTCCCATTGCCTTCCGCACACTCCCCGCGACGGAAGTCACGCTTTTGGCGGAAGATCTCAGGTCAAGCTCATGACACTCGTTTTTCAGGGACGTCGGATTTTGACGATCGGCCCGACGCTCGCCGACGCAGCCTGCCAAGCGCTCCAGGGCGCAGACATTCGCGAGATGGGCATCAAAGGATTGGTGGGCGGCGGGCTGCCGCAATGCAATCTGTTTGATCTTGTGATCGTCGATGGCGACTCAGTTGACAGCGGTAGCTTGATCCCGTGGATCGAAGCTCTGGCCTCGCAAGGCGCAACACCCCCGCTTCTGCTTATGGGCGCGCGTCTGCCCACGCGTCTGATCCAGGCGGTGCTTCGGCTGTCCAGGTCCGATCTCATCGAAACGCCCTTCACCCAGTCCGCGTTCAGCGAGACTGTGCAGCGGCTGCTTCAGCCCACCGCGACTTCCGCGACTACGTCCAACTGCTGGACCGTGATGGGGGCGGTCGGAGGTTGCGGCGCCACAATGCTGGCGGCCGAGATCGCAGCAGCGCTCCGGGCTCGAAATAGCGGCGATCACGTCTGTCTGGTTGACCTCAATCTGGTCGACGGCGCGGCGGCCGCTTATCTGGGGGTCGGCGCCAATATGCAGCTGTCAAGCGCGGTGGCGGCAGAACGCATGGACGCGGCCGTGCTCGCAGCTTTTACCTCTCAAGCGGCCGACGGCATCGACCTGCTGGCCGCGCCCCGAGACCCCCTGGGCTTTCAAAACGCCCCGGCCTCAACAATCACACGCGTCCTGGATCTGGCTTGCCAGACCTATGACTGGGTCATTGTGGATATTCCGCGCCATCGTCAGCCCTGGACGATCGATGTTGTCACAGGCTCGGACGAGTTGCTGATTGTGTCCGAATTGACGGTTCCGGCTCTGCTATCCACCAGGGCCACAGCCGCCGAACTCCAGGACGTCACCGATGCGCCATCGCCCCGCATCGTTCTCAATCGGATCGCCACGCGGATGTTCGCCGCCGCCCCGTCCCTCGCCGAAGCTGAGCGGGCCTTGGGATGCAAAGCAATCGCCGGCATCAGCTCCGATTGGGAGGCGGCCGCTGCGACGGTGAACCTGGGCGGGTTCATACGGCGTCACCGTCCCCGCTCCAAAATCGTTCGCGATATCGACCAGCTCGTAGAGCGGGTCATCGCAGACTCCGGCCAAGGCCGTTCAATTGCTGCAAGGGTTGCATGATGAGCCGGTTTCGCACCAGAGCAGGGCCGCTCGGCGCTGCGTCGACCGATGCCCCGCTCGCCGTCGCTGTCGACCGTCTGCCTGAGCCTGCCCCCAGCTTATCACCCCAGGTCGATATGCTGGACGTCAAGCTTCGGCTGCACGGGCGGCTGATCGACGAGATAGATCTGAGCAAACTGGATCGCCTGGACGAGAGCGACCTTCGCCGCCATGTCAGGACGTTGGTCGGAGAGTTCGCTAAGGCCGAGCGGCTGGCGCTCAACAGTCTGGAGCTGGACGAGCTGGCCTCGTCGATCTTCGACGAGATGGTGGGCCTGGGTCCAATCGAGCCGCTGCTCAAGGACGACAGCATCGCCGATATCCTCATCAACGGCCCGTGGCAGGTCTATGTTGAGCGACGCGGTGAGCTGGAACTGACGCCGGTCCGGTTCAAGGACAATGATCACCTTCTGCGGATCGTGAACCGTATTGTCGCCGCCGTTGGCCGCAGGATCGACGAATCCCAGCCCATGGTCGATGCGCGCTTAGCCGATGGCAGCCGGGTAAACGCGGCGATAGCGCCCATCACCATCGACGGAGCGGCGGTTTCGATCCGCAAGTTCTCTAAAAAGCCCATGGGCTTGGAGCGGCTTGTTGAGGTCGGCGCCATGCCCGCCTGCGTCGCCGAGTTCCTGCATGGGGCGATCCGCGCAAAGTCATCCACCGTGATCTCGGGCGGCACCGGGTCTGGCAAGACGACGCTGCTCAACGCCCTTTCGTCGGCCATCAGCCACGGCGAGCGTCTGATTACCATCGAGGACGCCGCTGAGCTCCAACTCCAACAGCCCCATGTCGTGCGGATGGAAACACGACCGCCCAACATCGAGGGCAAAGGCGAGATCCGACAGCGCGAGCTGGTCAAGAACGCCCTGCGTATGCGGCCCGACCGGGTGATCCTCGGCGAGGTGCGGGGGGAGGAGGCGTTCGACATGTTGCAGGCCATGAACACCGGGCACGAGGGCTCGATGGCGACCATCCACGCCAACACACCGCGCGACGCGATTACACGCCTAGAGCAGATGGTCGCCATGTCGGGGATGAAACTTCCCGCCGATTCCATCCGCGGTCAGATCGCATCGGC
>Ga0075012_10006933_pt1 | contig 10199 bp, 9 predicted proteins | sample All_14_2_FD_71474 | JGI IMG/M metagenome (GOLD analysis project Ga0075012, IMG submission 71474) | Freshwater microbial communities in response to fracking from Pennsylvania, USA - Allegheny Zone_MetaG_DW_15 | ecosystem: Environmental > Aquatic > Deep subsurface > Groundwater > Drilled... | reverse complement strand
TCGCGGTTGAAGGGGCGTCCGCCAGTGTAGATGCGGGTGTTGCGTTCGCGGATGAGCAGGTCCATGGTTCAGCTCTTCAACAGCTTGGCCACCGCGGCAAGGCCGCGATCGAGATCGGCGATCTGGTCGGTGATGCTTTCCAGCCCCACCGACAGGCGCACAGTGCCCTCGCCGATGCCGGCAGCTGCCAGATCGGCTGCGGTCATGCGGAAGTGGGTGGTGCTTGCGGGGTGGATGACCAGCGACTTGGCATCCCCTACATTGGCCAGATGCGAGAACAGCCGCAAGGCATCAATGAAACGCTTGCCAGCCTCGCGTCCTCCCTGAAGCTCGAACGACAGTACTGCGCCACACCCGTCGGGCAGCAAACGTTGGGCCAAGGCATGATCGGGATGATTCGGCAGTCCGGGATAGGCAACCGTCGTCACCAGGGGGTGTGCTGCCAGATGTTCGGCAACACGACGGGCATTGTCGACATGAGCGCGCATGCGAAGCGGCAGGGTTTCCAGCCCCTGCAGGATCTGGAAGGCGTTCATGGGTGACAGGCAGGCACCAAAATCGCGCAGGCCCTCGCGCCGGGCACGCAACAGGAAGGCGGCAACCGGCGACTCCTCGGCAAAGTCCATGCCATGAAAGCCCTCATAGGGTTCGGTCAGGGTCGGAAACAGGCCTGAAGCCTCCCAGTCGAAGCGGCCACCGTCCACCAGCACACCGCCGACGGCAACGCCATGTCCGCCGATGAACTTGGTTGCGGAATGCATCACCAGATCGGCGCCGAGTTCGAGCGGCCGTTGCAGCGCGGGGCTGACCAGGGTGGCATCGATCATCAGCGGCAGGCGCGCAGCGTGCGCAATCGAGGCGACCGCCGGGATGTCGAGCACATCCAGCCCCGGATTGCCGAGCGACTCACCGAACAGCAAGCGGGTTTCGGGGCGGATTGCTGCCTGCCACGCTGCAGGGTCGCGCGGGTCGACAAAGGTGGTGTGAATGCCGAAGCGGGGCAGGGTGTAGCCCAGCAGATTGTGCGAACCGCCATACAGGGAACGCGAGGCAACGACATGTCCGCCGCAGCCCATCAAGGTGGTGATGGCCAGGTGCAGCGCCGCCTGACCACTGGCTAGCGCAATCGCGCCGACGCCCCCTTCCAGCGCGGCGATGCGCTCCTCCAGCACTGCAGTGGTAGGGTTGGAGATGCGCGTGTAGACATGTCCCGGGCGCTCGAGGTTGAACAGCGCGGCAGCCTGATCGGCATCCGGAAACACATAGCTGGTGGTGAAATGGATCGGCGTGGCGCGCGAACCGTGTGTGGCGTCGGGCGATTGCCCAGCATGCAGGGCGAGCGTTTCCCTGCCGAAAGTGGCGTTCGTCATCGGATGTTCCGTGAAATTGGCAGCTGCAGGGGCAAGCGTAGCGGTCAGGCGAGTTCGTCGGGTTCGATCAGGCGCTCGATGACGGCGATGCGGTCCTTGAGGGCAAGCTTGCGTTTTTTCAGTCGCCGGATCAGCAACTGGTCTTCGGTCGGGGTGTCGATCAGGCGGGCAATGGCGTCATCGAGGTCGCGATGCTCGTCGCGCAGTTCGGCAAGGCGCAGCTGCAGACTGGTTACATCGTCGAAAGCGTCATCGTTCATGTCGGCCTGCCCGGGTGGTGGCGTCGATACGCCAGGGTATGGGATATGTTGGCGGCAATGGTAGGCGCAGGTCAGTGTTCTGACAATGGCTACGAGCTTGCAATGGTCTTCCTGGGGCTGTCCGGGCGGTACCGTCAGCAGAAACAGCGTGCGCGATACACGTCACGATCCAGTAAAATCGAGGGCTTTCTCGCACGCGGAAGCATCCATGAACAAGGCATTCGTCAAGGAACCCGAGGGCGACGAGGACGAGGACGCGTTGTCGCCCTCGCTAAGACTGCCGCCCGGCAGCAAGAACTACATGACCCGTCGCGGCTATCTGGCGCTGCGCGAAGAACTTGACCACCTGCTGAAAGTGGAGCGCCCCAAGATGGTCGAGACCGTGGCCTGGGCAGCAGGAAACGGCGATCGTTCCGAGAATGGCGACTACATTTACGGAAAGAAGCGCCTGCGCGAGATCGATCGCCGCATCCGCTTCCTGATCAAGCGTATCGAGAACGCCGAAGTGGTGACGCCGGAAGCGCAGGAGAATGTCGATCAGGTCTTTTTCGGTGCCACCGTGACGATCTGTGATGTCGACGATCCCGCCGCGCAGGAGCAGACCTGGCAGATCGTGGGTGTGGACGAGGCTAACGCCTCGGCCGGCAAGATCAGCTGGATCTCGCCACTTGCCCGGGCATTGATCAAGGCGCGTGAGGGCGATGTGGTTCGCTTCATGAGCCCGGCCGGGGTGCGTGAGATTGAAATCGTTGAGGTGCGTTACATCTGATGCGTCGCAGGGGCTTGAAATCGGCAATACCGGCCCCAATCTCCGATCCACGACTTTTTTCATCGGAGACGCATCGAGATGTCCAGCGCCCAGACCGCCGCCGAAACCCTCAATTTCCAGGCCGAGGTGAAGCAGCTGCTTCACCTGATGATTCACTCGCTGTACTCCAACCGCGAGATATTCCTGCGCGAGCTGATTTCCAACGCGTCGGACGCCTGCGACAAGCTGCGTTTTGAGGCGATCGATCAGCCTGCGCTGTTCGAAGGTGACAGCGATCTCAAGATCCGCGTTGCCTTCGACAAGGCAGCACGTACCCTGACCATTGCCGATAACGGCATCGGCATGAGCCGCAGCGAAGTGGTTGCCCATCTGGGGACCATCGCCAAGTCCGGTACCAAGGAATTTTTCGGCAAGCTGACCGGCGACCAGAAGAAGGACGCCAACCTGATCGGTCAGTTCGGGGTGGGCTTCTACTCCGCGTTCATCGTTGCCGACAAGGTTACCGTGGTTACCCGTCGCGCCGGCCTGCCAGTCAGCGAAGGGGTGAAGTGGGAATGTGCAATGACCGGTGATACCGCTGGCGAGTACACCGTCGAAGCGATTGAGAAGACCGGCCGCGGCACCGAGATCACCCTGCACCTGCGCGCCGACCAGGACGACCTGCTGTCCACCTGGAAGCTGCAAAGCCTGATCCGCAAGTACTCCGACCACATCGTCCAGCCTATCGTGATGAAGAAGGAAGAGTGGGACGAGGACAAGAAGGAGCAGGTGCAGACCGACGAGGACGAGACCGTCAATCAGGCCAACGCACTGTGGGCCCGCTCCAAGAACGACATCAGCGACGACGACTACAAGGCGTTCTACAAGCATGTCGGTCACGATTACGATGAACCGCTGGCGTGGACCCACGCCCGCGTCGAAGGTCGTCAGGAATACACCCAGTTGCTGTATGTGCCCAAGCATGCCCCCTTCGATCTTTGGGACCGCAATGCGCGCCATGGGGTGAAGCTGTACGTGAAGCGTGTGTTCATCATGGATGACGCCGAGAAGCTGATGCCGACCTACCTGCGTTTCGTGCGCGGGGTGGTGGACTCGGCCGATCTGCCGCTGAACGTGTCGCGTGAAATCCTTCAGGAATCAAAGGACATCGACACCATCCGCCAGGGTTGCACAAAGAAGGTACTGTCCCTGCTCGAGAGTCTGGCCACCAGTGACGAGGCCGGCGATGTCGAGAAGTACGCCACCTTCTGGAAGGAATTCGGCAAGGTGCTGAAGGAAGGCGTCGGCGAGGATTTCGCCAACAAGGACAAGATCGCCGGTCTGCTGCGCTTTGCCTCCACACATGCAGATACCCCGGATGAGGTGGTGTCGCTGAAGACCTATATCGAACGCATGAGGGAAGGGCAAGACAAGATCTACTACGTCACTGCCGAGACCTTCAATGCGGCGAAGAACAGCCCGCATCTCGAGATCTTCCGCAAGAAGGGCATCGAGGTCCTGCTGCTGTCGGATCGAGTGGACGAATGGGTAATCGGCAACCTGACCGAATTCGATGGCAAGCCCCTGCAGTCGGTGGCCAAGGGCGGTCTGGACCTGGGCAAACTGGAGGATGAAGCCGAGAAGAAAGAAGCCGAGAAGGCGGCTGACGACTTCAAGGAATTGCTCGACAAGATGAAGGCCAGCCTGGGCGAGCGCGTCAAGGACGTCAAGGTCACCTTGCGCCTGACAGATTCGCCGGCCTGCCTGGTTGCCGATGAACACGACCTGGGTATGAACCTGAGCCGCATCCTCAAGGCGGCAGGGCAGAGCGCGCCAATGTCGAAGCCTATTCTCGAGATCAATCCCAGCCATCCTGCGGTGCTGCGTTTGAAGTACGAAGAGAAGAACTTCGACGATTGGGCTGCGGTGCTGTTCGATCAGGCCTTGCTGGCTGAAGGCGGCACGCTCGACGATCCGGCAACCTTCGTCAAGCGCATCAACCAGTTGATGATGGCGATGAGCGGGAACTGAGCCCGCCCGACGTGCCGCCAGTGGGCGGCGCCATGACGAACGGGGCGAGCCGGTTCGCCCCGTTGTTTTTGCGGCTTGCGGAGCATGAATGCGATCGAGCGCGAGACCACGTGCTGCTGGCACGCCAATTTACGAACTGCCCAGCCCATTTGCCGGCGAGCCCGGTAAAGTGCTGTTGATCGAGCCCGCCTGGCGGGATGCCGACGAACTGGCTGAAGGCCTGCGTTGCGGAGACTACAGCAAGCCCTTCGTGCTGGAGCACGACGGGCTGCGTTCGCTCTATTTTGGCAGCCTGCGGTTTCAACAGAGTGCCATGCGCATCGACCATCCCTACGCCCTGGATGTCGCTTACACCCAGGGCATGATGGCCTTCATGCTGTTCAACCCCCGACCTCGCAGCCTGTGCCTGTACGGCTTGGGTGGAGGCAGTCTGGCGAAGTTCTGCTACCGGCATCTGCCGGGCTGCGACATCACCGCGGTGGAACTCGATGAGAACGTGATCGCGTTTCGCGAACTGTTCGACCTTCCCGCCGATGACGCACGTTTTCGCATCGAGTGTTGCGATGCGATCGAACATGCTGCAGCCGCTAGCTTGCGCCCCGATGTGGTGTTGGTGGATCTTTTTGACGCAAATGGGGTGGCTGGCGCATTGCTCGAATCGGACTTCTATCGCGACCTGTATCGAGGTCTGTCTGGCAGCGGCATCATGGTCATGAACCTTGCGGGCGACAAAGCGGACTATGCCCGCCACGTCGCGCACATCGCAGAAGTGTTTGACGAGCACATGATCGCGATGTCAGTGCGCGAAGATGGCAACTATCTGCTGTTTGCCTTCCGCAACCCAGCCTTTGCGCCCCGCTGGAAATGGATGAGCACCCAGGCCCGCGAGCTTGCAGACCGGATGGGTCTGGATTTTCCGCAGTTTGCGCAACTGCTCGAGCGCGGGCAGACACTCCGACTGGCCCAGCGCATGCACGCCTGAGCCAACACGTTCAGGTGGCAGGGCGGTCCACCGTGGCCGAGGGGGCATGCAGTTTCTGCTCAGCACGACGAAGCGCAGGGTGGGCTAGCGCGTGGTAAAGCGGCAGCGGCGCAACGGATTTCGACACCCCGTGTGCGACCACGGCTGTTGCCATCAGCGGCAGCAGCATCTGGTGGTTGGCGGTCATCTCCATGACGATGACGAAAGAGGTGATTGGCGTCTGCGTCATTGCCGCAAGGAAGGCCACCATGCCCAGTACCAGGATCGCAGCATCCTGCTCGCCGGGCAGGAAATAGGCGATATCCGCCCCAAGGCCGGCTCCCACCGCCAGTGCAGGAGCGAACACGCCACCCGGAATCCGCGATACGAAGGCCAGCCAGATGACGGCCATCTTTGCGACCATGAACAGGGCTGGCAAGCTTGCACTACCTTCCAGTGCCGCCTTGGATTCGGCATAGCCCGTGCCATAGGTGGTGCCGCCACTGAGCAGGCCGATCAGACCGGTGGCCAGGCCGCAGGCTGCGGCAAAGGCAACCGGCTTCGCTTGCGCCAGCTCGCCGACGCGTCCTGGCAGACCACGCGAGGAGGCGATCAGCAGGCGCGAGAATCCGCCGCCCAGCAGGCCGCCAAGAACGCCGCACAGCAGTACCGGCCAGATCCCGTCCGGCCAACTGATTGCTGCGGGGGTGCGGCCAAAATAGGTGTAGTTGCCCAGCACGGCGAGTGACATCAGGCCTGCGAAGATGACCGCGGTCAAGGTCGTGCTGTTGGCGCGAAACGCACGGTAGCGGCACATCTCTTCGATGGCGAACATGATGCCGCCCAGCGGGGTATTGAATGCTGCGGCAATGCCGGCGCCACTGCCGGCGGTGATCAGGTCCCGGCTGGAGGCAATGCGGCCCCGGCGCCGTCCCGCCAGCATATGCATGGCCGAGGCACCGATCTGCACGGAAGGCCCCTCGCGTCCGATCGAGGCGCCGGACAGCAAGCCACCCAGAGTCAGAAAGACCTTTGCGATCGCAATCCGGAACGACAGGAACTGGCGCCGCAGGCGTGCGTCATCGGTCAAGGATGCGGCGATGGCCTGCGGGATACCACTGCCCTCGGTGCCCGGAAAGAAACGACGCGACAGCCACGCCATGGCAGCAAACCCTGCGGGCGCGATGACCAGCGTGAGCCATGGGCTTTGCTGCATGAGGCCATGATGGAAGGCGATCGCCACTTCTGCCCCAATGGCAAAGGCGATCGCGATCGAACCCGCGAGCAAGGCTGCACCGACAAGCAGCAGGCGCTTGTGCCATCGCCCGAGCGATAGCCAGGGGAGTGCGTAACGGCGTCCTCCACGAGAGAAATGCCGGATTGCCCGGTGGTGAAAGTGCTTGGGCTTGTCCGGCGCTGTGTCCGGTGTAGGGTCGGGCTGCGACATGACAGGGGCGGGGAGCTGCTGGAGCGAAAAGTCGGTTCAGGTTGGGTGAGTCAGCCCAAAAACGCCTGAATACGGGATATCAAGCGGTTTTTTCAGGTTTTGGTTACGATACGCGAATCGCGATTTGTTCGCGAATTTTTTGACAATGATTGTTTGTGAAAATATAGTCGGAGCCCATGCAGATGCCCGCGTCGCAAAGCAGTTCAAAGAAATCCACCGAGGGTCCGGTCGAGAAGCCGGCCAAAGGCATCACGCCGCTGTCGGCCTTGCAGCGTTTTCGGGTGTTGATCCGCACCGCACAACGCCATTCGCAGTGGATCGAGCGTCAGAGCGGTGTGACGGGTGCGCAACTGTGGGCGCTGCAGGAGCTGAGTGAAGCGCCCGGCCTGCGTGTCGGCGAGCTGGCCAATCGCATGGCGCTGCACCAGTCCACGGCGAGCAACATGATCGACCGTCTGGAAACCGGCAAGCTGATCCGCAAGGAACGCACCAGCGCAGATCAACGCGTTGTCCGGCTTTACCTGACGGAAGAAGGTATTGCGCTACTGGAGCGGGCGCCATCACCGGCGCGCGGGGTGCTGCCAGAGGCCCTGCGCCTGATGCAGCAGGACGAACTGGTGCAACTGCAGGCCAGCCTGGATGGCCTGCTCAAACAGATCAAGCATCTCGATGAAGGTTTTGGCATGCAGCCCTTGCCGTTCACCGAGTGAACCGACTCCCGGGCCGGCGGGCAACCCGGTCAACCGTTTCGCACTTGTGCGGACAGCAGCTTGAGGGCGGCCCCAGGGCCGCCCTTTTTTTCCGATCGGCATAGGCGCAATCCCTTTTGATCCAGGTCAATGATTGCGCGCATAATCCGGAGCGGACGCGAGCAGTGCGGTAGAGTCTTGCGCTTTGTTCCCGCTGTGGCGGGTCAACCATTCCGGGGCATCCGAAACATGGCAGTTGAGCTCTATAACGACGGCAAGCATGTGTGCCTGGCATTTTATGATCTGGTCGACGAAGAGGCTGATCATGCTGTGCAGTGCAACCAGTTCCTGATCGTGGATGGCGATCACGGCGCACTGGTGGATCCGGGTGGCAACATGACTTATAACGGCCTGCTGATGGGTATGCAGCGTTATTTTCCGTCGCGCAATCTCGACTACATCCTGGCGTCGCATGCCGACCCCGATATCATCGCATCGCTCAACAAGTGGATGGTCACCACCAACTGCCGGGTACTGATCTCCAAGCTGTGGGCCCGATTCCTGCCGCATTTCACCACGGGTCGGGATTATTCCGATCGTATCATCGGCATTCCGGACGAAGGCATGATCGTGCCGTTGGGGGCGAGCCGCTTGAAAGCTGTTCCCGCTCATTTCATGCACTCGGAAGGCAACTTCCAGTTTTACGATCCGGTCTCCAAAATCCTGTTCACCGGCGATATGGGGGCCTCACTGATCGATCATGACGAAGCGCTGAAGCCGGTCGCCAACTTCGATGAGCACATTCCGTTCATGATTGGCTTTCACCGCCGCTACATGATCTCCAACAAGATCTGCCGCTTCTGGGTGAACATGGTGCGCAAGCTGGATGTCGAGATGATCGTCCCCCAGCATGGTGCCCGCTTCGAAGGCAAGGAAATGGTCAATCGTTTCCTGGACTGGATTGAGAATCTGCAGTGCGGGGTCGACATCATGACCCAGGACAACTATCGCGCACCCTGAAGTCATTGATCATGGCCGGGCAGGCGCAAGTCAGGCCTGCCTTTCGGGCGCGGATGCAGCTTCAGTGCTTGCGCGACAAGGACTGCATTGCCCGGGTCAGCCCGTCCAGCGTCATAGGAAACATTCGACCGCCGACCAGTTGATGGATCAGATCGATGGACTTGCGATAGGGCCACAGCCGTTCCGGCTCCGGATTCAACCAGGCCGCTGCCGGGTAGGCATCCAGCAGACGGCGCAGCCAGGTTGCGCCAGGTTCTGCGTTCATATGCTCAATCGAGCCGTGTTGATGCAGGATCTCGTACGGACTCATCGTTGCATCGCCCACGAACACCAGTTTGTAATCCGGACCATAGCGGTGGATCACATCCAGCAGTGGAATGCGCTCAGTGTGACGCCGCCGGCTGTCGCGCCAAACGCTTTCATACACGCAGTTGTGAAAGTAGTAATACTCAAGATGCTTGAACTCCGTACGGCACGCCGAGAACAGCTCTTCGCACACCTTGACGTGATCGTCCATTGACCCACCGATGTCGAAGAACAGCAGTACCTTGACCGCATTGTGGCGCTCCGGCCGCATCAACAAGTCCAGCCAGCCGGCATTGCGGGCGGTGGCGGCAATGGTTGCGTCCAGATCCAGTTCATCGGCCGCGCCATCACGCGCAAAACGTCGAAGTCTGCGGAGCGCTACCTTGATGTTGCGGGTGCCTAACTCTACCGAGTCGTCCAGATTCCGGTACTCACGACGGTCCCACACCTTGACCGCAGTGCGATTACCCGCAGACTCACCGCCAACACGGATCCCTTCCGGATGTGTGCCATTGTTGCCAAAAGGCGAGCTGCCGCCGGTGCCGACCCATTTGGACCCACCTTCATGGCGTCCTTTCTGTTCTTCGAGGCGTTTGCGGAATTCCTCCATCAGCTTGTCCCAACCCAGCTTTTCGAGTCTGGCTTGCTCCTCGGGGCTGAGATGCTTCTTCATCGCGGCTCTCAGCCAGTCTTCCGGCAGATCCAGCTCCAGACCGGGCAAAGTGCTGATGCCTTTGAAGTACGCACCAAAAGCCTGATCGAATCGATCGTATAGCGATTCATCCTTGATCAGGCAGGTGCGAGACCATAAATAGAACTCGTCCAGCGAATGGCCGCAGACCCGGGCTCGCAGACCTTCGAGCAAGCTGAGATACTCCCGCGTCGACACAGGCAGTTTGTTGGCCTTCAGGTGCAGGAAGAAATCGATCAGCATCGCTCAGGACTCCTGCTGCAACGACAAGGCCCAGGCCAGTGCATCGAAATGGCACTGGGCTGCAAACTCCGGCGTCACGCCGCAGGTCTCGGCTGCGCTTCTGATGGCGTCGGCATCGCTGCGCTCGCAGGCTTGCGCCAAGGCCAGACGGGATGCCAGCGGGCCTTGCCCGCGAAGCAAAGCGGCTTCGATGTCCGGTGCGACAGCCAGGAGGGTGAGGGCCCGCTCCATTGGTACTTCAAGAATGACATCGATCAGCGAGATCAGACCGGTCAGGAAGAGTGCTTCGCGCTCAGTCGGGCTGCGCTCTGCGGCCAGCAGTTCGAGCATCCGTGCCCGGATCAGGGCACTCTCCAGCGCAGCGGAACTGCGTTCCCCGCCATGGTCCGCACTGCACAGCAACAAGGTGACCCAGCGATACAGCTTTTCCCTT
>Ga0075012_10006930_pt1 | contig 10201 bp, 7 predicted proteins | sample All_14_2_FD_71474 | JGI IMG/M metagenome (GOLD analysis project Ga0075012, IMG submission 71474) | Freshwater microbial communities in response to fracking from Pennsylvania, USA - Allegheny Zone_MetaG_DW_15 | ecosystem: Environmental > Aquatic > Deep subsurface > Groundwater > Drilled... | reverse complement strand
CACGCGGTGTCCAAATCGATCGGCCTTGAAACCCAATTCGATGTTGCCGGTTGGACGATCACGGAAAAGGCGCGCTATGCGTCAAATTCGGGTGATTTCAACCGCGCGTTCCCCAATAGCGTCAACACCGTTTCGGCGTTCGCGGCTTCGCAAGGCGGCGCAGGATCGACCGCCAGCTATGCCAGTGGGCCGCTTGCCGGACAGCCGATTTCCACCGCCTCGCCGATCAACGGCAACGGCCTGCTCTCGCTTTATTTCGTGTCCTATGTTCGTGCCCGCGCGCTCGACAATTTCACCAACGATTTGCGCGCCTCACGCGTGTGGAAGCTGTCTGGCGGCAACCTGACGACCACACTTGGCGCCTATTTCGCCGCGCAAAAGCTGGAAACGACCTGGCTGCACACCGCGATGGATATCGATGTTAACGGCAGTGGCCAAACCGCGATGGTCAACATCACCAGCGCTGCGGGCGTCCCGCAAACGCAGGATGGCTATTTCGCTTTCGCGCGCAGCAGCAGCCTGTTCCGCCGTGCCTTCAATGTCGATTACAAGGTGTTCGCACCTTATGGCTCGATCAATTACCACTTCGGCAAGATCGCCATCGGCGGCAGCGCGCGCTACGATATCGGCCGGGTGCGCGGATCGCTGATCGGTGCGGATCTGGGCGGCGGGCGCAACGGGCTGATATCCTATGACGTGAACGGCGATGGCACGATCAGCCGCGCCGAAGCCCGCACCGCGTTCCTGCCGCTCACCCAGCCCGCCCCGGTCAATTACAATTACGGCTATCTCAGCTATTCGGGCGGGATCAATTATCGTGTGGCCGAACCCTTCTCGGTCTTTGCCCGCTACAGCCTCGGCGCGCGCGCCAATGCCGACAAGATCCTGTTCACGCCCGTCGTCAGCACCACCGATGGCAGCGTGGCCTCCTCGCGGGACAAGGCCGACAAGGTCCGCCAGCTGGAAGGCGGTTTCAAATTCCGCGCCGATGGCATCACCGTCAACGCCACTGCATTTCGGGTCACCGCCGCCGATCACAACGTGCTCAACGGTTCGGCCAACCGCACCGATCGCACGTATCGCGCCACCGGCGTCGAACTGGAAGGCGGCTTACAGAAAGGCCCGTTCAGCCTGACGCTTGGCGCAACTTATACCAAGGCCAAGATCACCGCCGATTTGCTGGACCCTACGCTCACCGGCAAAGAACCGCGCCACCAGCCCGATTGGACTTTCACCGCCACCCCGCAGATTGATCTGGGCAATGCCGCCATTGGTGCCAGTGTTGTGGCGATCACCAAAAGCTTTGCGCAGGATTCCAACCTGCTGGTCATGCCCGGCTTCACCACGGTCAGCGCTTTTGCGATGGTCCACCCGGCAGAGCGCGTGCGGCTGACGGTCAACGCGCAAAACCTGTTCAACACCGTGGGCATTTTTGAAGTCAATCAGGCTTCGGTTCCGGGCAATGGCCTCGGCTTTGCCCGCTCGATCAATGGCCGCACCATCTCAGCGGCGGTGCGCTTCGACTTCTGATTGTCGCAGAGCTTCTCCCCGGTGCTGCCCGCGCCGGGGAGGAGACGAAACGGCCTGGGTCGGTTGGCCCTCACCTATTGGCTAGGTGTGCCGTGGCGCTTGCAGCGGCACCTCTCTGATCGAGAGGAAGCCGCATGACCACCAACCGCTTCTGGCGACTGGATCGCCACCCGTCAGGCACATACTTTGCCGCCGCCCTGTCGCTGCAAAGCGAAGACGTGCCCGCGTTGGCCGATGGCGAAGTGCGCGTAAAAGTGGGGTGGCTGTCGATGGATGCGGGCACGCGCATGTGGATGAGCCCGCGCACCGACGGCTATCAGCCGCCGCTGCCCTTGGGATCGAAGATGGCCGGCCTCGTGCTGGGCACGATCAGTGAAAGCCGCGACGCCGCTTGGCCGGTTGGCACATTGGTGCGCGGCTTTGGGCAATGGGCCGATTACGCCACGGTCACCCCGGCATTGTCCGGTCTTGAAGCGCTGGACGAAACCGTCGCCGACATCCGCCAGCACTTCGGCGCGCTCGGCATGAATGCGTGGACGGCCTACGTTGGCGTCAAGGAAATTGCCGCAATCCAGCCCGGTGAATGGCTGGTCGTCTCGGCCGCTGCGGGTGCCACCGGTTCGCTCGCCTGTCAGGTCGGGCGCAACCTTGGCGCAAAAGTCATCGGCATTGCAGGCGGCCCGGACAAGTGCCGCTATCTGACCGAACGTCTCGGCGTGGAAATGGCGATCGATTACAAATCCGAAGACGTCGCCGCGCGCCTCGCCTTCATCGCGGGCGGGGTTCACGCCTATTTCGATAATGTCGGCGGCCCGATGCTCGATGCCGTCCTGCCCAACATGGCGCATTATGGCCGCGTCGCGGTCTGCGGAATGGTGGCAGCTTATGATAACGATGCCCCCCTGCCCGGCCCCGCGCGCTTCGATCAGGTGCTGATGCGCCGCTTGCGCATCGAAGGCTTCTTCATCCCCGATTTCCTTCATCGCGGCGCTGAATTTCTGCCGGTGCTGCGGCAATGGGAAAGCGAGGGCCGCCTTACGGTCAACCTTGATGAGACGACAGGGCTTGAAAACACCCTCACTGCCTACGCGCGGATGCTTACGGGCAAGGCTACCGGCAAAGTTATCGTTAAAGTGACCACATAATGCCCATTATTCACCACAATGCGCCACTCAAATGCCTTGTTGCGGTGCGCGGCCACCCGTTTGATCGCACCGCCTTCGATGCGATGTTTCAGGCGATGGAGGGCATCACCGCCACAATGGTCGATCAACCCGCAGCGGCGCTGCTGATGAACCCTGATGGTATGCGCGCCTTCGATGTGCTGGTGCTGTACGACATGCCTGGGCTGGACTTCGAAGCGCCTGAGAATGCACCACTTTACCTTGAACCTGAAGCAAACCTGAGGTCTGGTTTCCGGGCGCTGCTGGAGCAGGGCAAAGGCGTCGTCGCGCTGCATCACGCGCTGGCTGGCTGGCCGATGTGGGAAGAATACCACGAATGGCTTGGCGGACAATTTCACTACCACCCCGGCCCATCGCGCGGGGGGCAAGTGCTTGATAGCGGCTATTGCCACGACGTGACGCATGACGTTGAAATCATTGCAGATCACCCTGTCACCGCAGGTCTGCCCGCCAGTTTCACCCTGAAGGACGAACTCTATCTCGGCCAAGTCTTCGAAGACGATATCACGCCCCTGCTCCGCTCATCCGCCACGTTCACCCGAGATCATTTCTGGTCCGCCGACCGCACCGTCCGGGGCGAGATGTTCTCACGCGAAGGTTGGGAGCATCCGCCCGGATCGAACCTTGTCGGATGGGCAAAACAGGCGATCAACAGCCGCCTGGTCTATTTGCAGCCGGGCGACGGGCCATCAGCGTATGACAGCCCGCACTACCGGCGACTGGTGGAAAGCGCGATCCGGTGGGTGGCCTAGGTTGCGCTAATTGCCCACCCGAAAAGTCAGAGCGCCGTCATGCCGCCATCGACCACCAGTTCGGTCCCGGTGACATAGCGCGATTCATCCGACGCCAAAAACAGGTTCATGTTCGCAATGTCTGACGGTTCGCCCAGATAGCCCATCGGCACCAGCGCCAAAGTTGCATCATAATTCAGCGCATTGTCTTCCATCGCCACGCCCTGGATGTTCGTGGCGATCATGCCGGGATGGACCGAATTGACGCGGATGCCATCCTTGGCGGTTTCCACCGCAATCGTCTTTGAAAACAGCCGCACACCGCCCTTGGCCGCCGCATAAGCGCCACATGCAGGCACGCCGATCAACCCGGCGACCGACGAAATATTGATGATCGACCCTTTAATCCCGGTCTTGCGCATCAGCGCCACCGCGCGCTTTGTTCCTTGAAACACGCTGTCGAGATTGACCGAGTTCTGCAAGCGCCAGTCCGCCGTGGTCATATCTTCAATCGGGCGCAACACCGCTATGCCAGCGTTGTTGACCATCACGTCGAGGCGGCCGTCTTCGGCCTCAATCGCGGCAAAAACATCGTCCCATTGCGCTTCGTCAGTCACATCGTGCAGCATCGCAACGGCTTGACCGCCTGCATCACGAATGCCCTGTGCCACCTTTTCCGCCCCTGCCAGATCGCGGTCGGTCAACCACACCTTGCAACCCTCCTGCGCAAAGCGTTGCGCGGTGGCGCTGCCAAGGCCGGGCACCGAAGCGCCGCCGGTTACGAGTGCGATCTTGCCGGAAAGACGGGACATTTGCGTAAACTCCAAAAAATCCGGGGGGACGGGACATGACGCACAAAGCCCCTCGTCCCCTCCCCCCGGCAAGGTGGATCAGATATTCATCGCACGGTGCTTCAGAACTTGAAGCCGATAGTGCCGCCATACGTGCGTGGCTCAAGCGCCATGCCGAATGACCACAGGCCAGCGACAGTGAACGCGTGCGTCGTCGTCTTCTCGTTGGCCAGATTGCGGCCAAACACGCGGAAGTATGCCTTGGCGTTGTTGATATCGAAGTTGAACGTTACGCTTGCATCGACCAGATCCTGCGTGGTGGTGCGGACGCGCGGATCGTTGCCATTGACGATCACGCTGGTCACCGTCGTTCCGGTCATCACCGGGGTCAACGAAGCGGCCGAAAGCTGCTCGTCATAAGGCGAGATATGGCGCCAGCCAAGGTTGGTCGAAATATCGCCAAAGCTGGTGGGCATGGTATATTCCGCGCCCAGCGATGCGGTGAACTTCGGCGCGTAGATCAGGTTGTTCTTCGAATAATCGAAGGGCACGATCGCAGTGCCGAACACGCCGTTCGCCACGAAATTGCGGAAGTGTGAATCCATCACCGCAACCGATCCGGTCAGCTTGAAGTTGTCGGTCACGCGGATCAGGCCATCGGCTTCGATACCCTTGATCAGCGCGCCGCCGGGCACGTTGCCGGTCACCGTCTGGTTGCCGGTGGGGCCGCCCGGAAGCGTCAGGTTCTGCTGCATGTCCTTATAATCAGAAACGAACCCGGCAAGGTTCAGCTCAACCTTGTTATCGAATGCCGAAAATTTTGCACCCACTTCATAGGAATCAACCGTTTCAGGCTGGAACGGCGTGCTGGCCGTGGCAGCGGTTGCCGCGCGCGGGCTGAACCCGCCCGAACGATAGCCGCGCGACCATGACGCATAGAGCATGACATCGTTGTTCGGACGCCAATCGATGCCAGCCTTGGGCGTGAACTTGCTGAAGTTGGCGTTGCCCGTGCCGACCGGCACATATTGCGTGCGCTGGACATTGTCGGGATCGATCAGCTTGCCGCCGGCAAAGCCATTGAACAATTCCTTGCGGTCATGGCTCCAGCGGCCACCGAACGAGAGACGCACGGTATCGGCCAATGCCCAGTTGAAATCGCCGAAGAACGCATAGCTTTCGGTTTCGCCTTCAACATGCTGCGAATTGAGATCGAACGTGGTTGGCGGGGTGTTGGGGCTGAAGCCGAACACGCGGCTCCACTGGGTCAGATCGTACTTCGATTTGAAGTAGAACGCGCCGACCACGTAATCGAAGCCGCTGAACAGGTTGCCCGCCGCGCGAAGTTCCTGGCTCCACTGTTCGTAATGCTGGCGACGGTCGACATAGTACAGATCAGTCGATGAACCGTCGAAATCCTGCGTTTGGGCTTCGGTCGTCTTGCGCCACCCGGTGATCGCGGTCAGCTTCACCGCATCCAGATCGTAGTTCAATTCCAGCGTGGCGTCAGGCGCGCTGTAAGTGCTTTCAGCGGGCGCGCTGAAGATCGTGTAGATATCGCTGGTGTTGTTGCGGTTGCATTCGCGCGCCGGGATAAAGCCGCAGAACACTTCGCTGCTGTTGGTAAGGTTGGCCACCGCCGGATCGAACTTCTGCTTCACGTTTTCGATCGTGAATTTCGCTTCAAAGCCGGTGCCAACGGGCGAAAACAGCAACGTTCCGCCATAGCTGTCACCCTTGCTCCATCCGCCGTTCTTGCCCTGAATGACGTTGTTGTAAAAACCGTCGGTTTCGTTGTGATAATAGAACGCCTTGACGCCCCAGTTCTCGCCGTCGCCGTAATTGGCAATCGCCTTGATCGCCAAAGTGTTGAACCGGCCATAGCTGACTTCGGCCTTCAATCCGGGCTTCATCGTGGGCTTCGAACGGGTGATGTTGATCACGCCGCCGATGGTGTTTGCGCCAAACAGCGTGCCTTGCGGGCCGCGCAGCACTTCAATCTGCGCCACATCGAACGCATCCTGCAACTGGCCGGTGTTGGTTCCTATGGTCACGCCATCGACAACCACGCCGACAGTTGGCGTCTGCGACTTTTCGATGTCGGCATACGTCAGGCCACGGATCGAAATGTTGGCGGCTTGCGCGCCTGAATTTTGCTGCGTGATCAGCAGTCCCGGCGCTGCACCCTGAAGATCGCCAATGTTCACGGCGGCCTTGGCTTCGAGCATCGCGGTGTTGACCGCCGTGATCGCGACCGGGGTGGATTGCAGCGTTTCCGAACGGCGGCGCGCGGTTACGATGATCGCACCGCTATCCAGCGGCGCTTCGCTTTCGGCCATCTGCGCATCTGTCTGCGGTTCGTCCGCGGCAAAGGCCGGCATCGCAAAACAAATCGCAGTGGTGGAAAGCGCAACGGCAATCATGCGCCGCACAGGCTTGGCGTTCATGGATCAATCCTCCCTCAAAATTCGCTATGCCTCGTTCGGGCACAGGCTCAGAGCCTTAATCCACGCCTGCGGTTCGCTAACCAACTGCGACTTGTTACAGGTGCCCTCGTTGCCCCATGCTGCATTCTTGAAAAAATACTTCCCGGAGAGTTGCCATGACTGTGAACCGTCGATTCTTGTTGGCCCACCGTCCCCACGGCACGCCGGTGCCCGAAGATTTCGCGCTGGTGGAACAGCCGGTTCCCGCCGCGCCCCAAGGCGGCTTTGTCGTCCGCAATTGCTATGCCAGCCTTGATCCTGCACAGCGCGGATGGATGGATGATGCGCCAAGTTACATGCCGCCCATCCCGTTGGGCGATCCGGTGCGCGCCACCACAATCGGCGTCGTATCGGAATCCCGATCGCCCGATTTTGCCGTTGGCGATTGGGTTTTGGGGCTGAACGGACTGGAAGACTATTCGGTCAATCACGCCGGTGGATTCACCATGAAGGTTGATACCTCCATCGTTGATTCACCATCACGGTTCCTTTCGGCGATGGGCGCAGTGGGCCTGACCGCCTATTTCGGTCTGGTGGACGTGGCGAAACCGCAGCCCGGAGAAACGCTGTTGGTATCGGGCGCAGCCGGTGCGGTTGGATCTGCCGTGGGGCAGATCGGCAAGATCATGGGCGCGCGTGTGATTGGAATTGCCGGTGGCCCCGACAAATGCCGCCGCCTTATCGAAGACTACGGCTTCGATGTCGCGATTGATTACAAAGGCAAATCGGTTGACCAGCTTGCCGCAGAAATCCGCGTCGCTGCGCCGGGCGGTGCCGACGTGGTGTTTGAAAATGTCGGCGGCGATGTGATGGACGCCGAATTGCTCAATCTGGCCAAACACGCGCGCATCGTGTTGTGCGGTTTGATCAGCGAATACAATTCGCCCACCAGGATCGGCATTCGCAATTTGTGGCAAGTGCTGGCACAGCAAGCCACGATCCACGGATACCTGATCATGGATTACGTGCCGCGCTTTACCGAAGGCGGCGCGGTTATGGCCGATTGGATGGCGCAAGGGCGTTTGCGCATCGATGAAGATGTGCAGCATGGGCTTGAAAATGCCTACGCCATTTTCATGCGCCTGTTCAGCGGCGCAAACACCGGCAAGCTTGTGCTGAAGATCGCCGATGGCCTCTGATCGGCTCGCGGGCCGCAAAGCCATCGTCACCGGCGCGGCATCGGGAATCGGTGCCGCCACCGCTGCCCGGTTGCGCGCAGATGGTGCGCTCGTCTTCACGGCAGATCTTGCAGGAGATGTCGATTTCGTCGCAGATCTCACCGCCGTTGGTGCCAACGCAGCGCTGGTCGCGGAAAGCATCGCCAGCATGGGCGGCCTCGACACGCTCGTGCCATGCGCAGGCATCAGCGCGTTTCACCTGCTCGAAGCACATGACGATGCCTATTTTGCCCGCGTCTTCGAAGTCAACGTGATGACCGTGTTTCGCCTTGTGCGCGATGCCGTGCCGCACCTGAAAGCGGCGGGCAACGGGCGCATCGTCACGATCGGCTCGACCACCTCCAGCTTTGCCGATGAAGGCCTGGCCGCCTATGCCACGTCCAAGCATGCGGTGCTGGGCTTTACCAAGGCGGTAGCGGCTGAACTCGGCCCGTTCGGCGTCACCGCCAATTGCGTGCAACCCGGCGCGATTGCCACGCCGATGACCGCGCCTGCTTTCACCCAGATGCCTGAATTTCAGACCTTCTGGGAAAACAAGGCTGCTCTGCGCCGTCTTGGCCAGCCGCAGGACATCGCCGATGTGATCGCGTTTCTGTGCAGTGACGATGCGCGCTTCATGTCGGGCCACGGAGTGTGGGTCGATGGCGGGGCGATGGTGCGGCACTGATCGTGCGCACCATCGCTGACCCAATCAGAATTGCACGCGCTTGGTGAAGCCGCCATCGACCACCAGATTGGTGCCGGTGGTGTAGGACGATGCCGGGCTTGCAAGGAACACCACGGCCTTGGCCACATCGTCTGGCGCGCCAAAGCGGCCAAGCGCGAACCCGGATTCGACCGATTTGTACAGATCAGGGGCGGCGTCTTCGATCACGTCCCAGTTGCCGCCGCTAAACTTGATCGGCCCCGGCGATACTGCGTTCACGCGAATGCCCTTGGCGCCCAACGCTTGGGATAGCTGCCCGGCATAGACGATCAGCGCGCCCTTCAACGCGTTGTAGCCCTGCGGCACGATGAAGGTTTCAAGGCCAGCGGTGGACGAAAGAATCACCACCGAACCATCATCAGACTTTTCCAGATATGGCTCCAGCACTTCAACGCCGATCACCGAACCCATGATGTCGTGATCCAGGCCTTTTTGCCAATCACCCGTCTGGCCCGATCCACTGGTGGAGATCATCGGGATGAAGATATCGCAGCCGCCAAGGCTTTCCGCCGCCTGCGTCAGCCATGCGCGATAGGCGTCAGGCCCGGCATCCATATCGAACGCCGATCCGAATACCTTGCCGCCGTGGGCTGCAAGCGACGCAGCAGCATCTGCCACTTGTTCGGCATTGCGTGAACAGAACGCCACATCTGCGCCTTCTGCCGCAAGGATTTCCGCTGTTGCGCGTCCGATGCCCCGGCTGCCACCGGTAAGGATAACCTTCTTGCCCTTAAGTCCCAGATCCATGCGCTTTGCTCCTCAATCCCGAAATTGCGTTGCCCTGGACCGTGCAGGGGTTGGCACACCGCCACTACTCCCCTTTTGAACAGGAACGGACGCCCCGCCGCCGATGATAGCATCCCTGAAACACAGACCGGGAGCTGATACATGAAACGTCTGCAAGGCAAGACCGCTGTGGTGCTGGGCGCCAGCAGCGCGGGCAACATGGGCCAGGTCATCGTGCAGCGCCTTATGGATGAAGGCGCAACCGTACTTGCAGCAGGACGCAAGGAATCGGTGTTGAGCGAATTTGCCGCTGCGACCGGCTGCTTGTGGTCCGCTTGCGACATCACCGACGAGGCCAGCGTCAACGCGCTTGCTGAAACCGCCGTGGCAAAAATGGGCGGCATCGATATCGCGATCAACGCCACCGGTTGGGGTCTGCTCAAACCGTTCCTCGATGTCACCCGCGCAGAACTGGACGCGATGACCGCGCTGCAATTGATCGGCCCGCACCAGTTCTTTCAGGCGATGGTGCGCAAGATGGCGCGTTCACTGGGCGGGCGCGGCGGATCGCTGATCACGATCAGTTCAGCCACTGCCACAATCATGCTCAACGATCACGCGATCTACATGGGGACCAAGGCCGGCACCGATCACATTGTGCGCTGCATCGCCAATGAATTTGGGGCAGAAGGCATCCGCGCCAACTCGATCTCGCCGGGCCTCACCGATACCCCGATGAACGAGGACGCCAAAGCCGTGCCCGGCCTGTTCGAGGCCTTCCGCCCCAGCTACCCGCTGGGCCGCTGGGGCACATCAGAGGACATTGCCGCCGCCGCCGTGTTCCTCGCCAGCGACGAATGCTTCATGAC
>Ga0075012_10006927_pt1 | contig 10205 bp, 9 predicted proteins | sample All_14_2_FD_71474 | JGI IMG/M metagenome (GOLD analysis project Ga0075012, IMG submission 71474) | Freshwater microbial communities in response to fracking from Pennsylvania, USA - Allegheny Zone_MetaG_DW_15 | ecosystem: Environmental > Aquatic > Deep subsurface > Groundwater > Drilled... | reverse complement strand
GCGATCGAGCAGCTGGCCGACAGCCTGGCGCGGGCAAGAGCCAATGAGCGGCAGTTGGCGCGCCAGTTGATGGCCTTGCAGGAGTCGGAGCGCCGCGAGCTGGCACGTGAGTTGCACGACGAGTTTGGTCAGTCCCTCAGTGCGATCAATGCGGCTGCTGCATTTGTCGAGCGGCATGCCGGCAGTGCCCGTGGAGAGGCCTTGGTTGAGTGTGCGCAGGACATCCGGCAAGAGGCGGCACGGATGACGCGGCAGGTCAGGACCATGCTGAGCCAGTTGCGACCTTACGGGCTCGAAGGCATCGGGATGCGTGCGGCGATCGTCGAACTGGTGGAGAGCTGGCGTCAGCGCAGTGAGGGCGTGACGATTGCGCTTGAAATGCCGCCGACGTTGCCGGCGCTGGACGCTGCAGCGGGACTGGCGCTGTACCGGACCTTGCAGGAGGCCTTGACCAATGTATTCCGTCATGCGGGGGCAATGCAGGTCCGCATTGCGCTGGAGGCGCACGAGGACGCGCAGGTGCAGCTTAAGGTTGCTGATGACGGCTGTGGGAAGGCGGCCTTCGTGATGGAGAATGCCCATGGCGGAGTGATGGGCATGCGGGAGCGCGCGGAGATGGCAGGCGGCGAACTGGTACTCGGGGCGTCGTCGCTGGGCGGGCTGGAGGTGAGGCTGGCGTTGCCCTTATCGCGCAACGATGACAATGGAGACGATAACAATGATACGGGTCCTGTTGCTGGATGATCATGCCGTGGTTCGCACCGGTTACCGGCGCCTGATCGATGCCGAAGACGACTTCCGCGTGGTGGCCGAGGCCGCGACTGCCGATGAGGCCTATGCGCGTCTGCAGGTCATGGATATCGATGTTGCCGTCGTCGACCTGAGCTTGCGTGGAGCCAGTGGCATCGAAGCCATCCGGCGCATGCTGGCACGTGATCCGCGACTGAAGGTGCTGGTACTGTCGATGCACGACAGTCCCGGTTTCGTGACCCAGGCAATGCGCGCAGGTGCATTGGGCTACATCACCAAGAGCAGCGAGCCGGCCGAGATGCTCGATGCCATCCGCGCGGTGGCCAGCGGTCGCCGGGTGCTGTCGTCCGATATCGCCCAGACCCTGGCGACCGCTTCGCTCGATGGCGAGCAGATCATGGCGCGACTGACGCCCCGCGAGTTCGAAGTCCTGCGCATGGCGGCAAGTGGCGAGCCTGCCAGTCTGATTGCCTCGCAGATGCATCTGAGCCAGAAGACGATTTCCAACCATTTGTCGGCCATCCGGCAGAAACTCGATGTCGATAGCGACTTCAAGCTGTTGCGCCTTGCGATGCGCCACGGCCTTGTCGATTTCGCCGCCGAAATGCAGTGCTGAAAACACCAACGAAGGTTCCTTTGCGAACCCATTCATCAAGGAGTTCCATCATGTCTTACATACGCGTTCTGGCCTGTGTCGCGTTGTCCGCGTCGGCTTTGCAGGTTCATGCCGGTGACCCCAAGACCGACGCCGAGATGGCCAAGCTGGCGTCCACCAGCGGTTGCCTGACCTGCCATAGCATCGAAGCGGGCAAGCCGGGACCCAATGGCATGGCCCCGATCGGGCCGTCCTGGGAAGAAGTGGGCAAGCAATATGCGGGTAAGCCGGGCGCAAGCGAGTTTCTGACCCGGATCGTGCTGGAGGGCTCAAGCCCATACAGCAGCCACTGGAAGGGTAAGGTCAGCGGCCTGTCGATGCCGCCCAACGCCGTTGCGATCACCGAGGCGAATGCCCGCCGTCTGGTCGACTGGATTCTGGCGCTCGGCAAGTAAGGCACTGCAGACAAGCGCCGGAAGCGCGCAGCGGTTCGCAGCTTCCGGCGCGGGGCAGGAGGCGTCCTGCTCAGAGGATGACGGTGATCTCTTCGCGGCGCAGCAGTTCGTCGCCGAACGCAATCGCATCCAGCCCGAGGGCGTCGTGTGCGGTGACGATGCCGACTGGCCGTCCGTCCGGTGTCACTACCGGAACGTGACGGAAGCCGCCTTCAAACATCATGTGCAAGGCATGGCCGAAGGGTTTGTCTTCGGTAATGGTCTGTGGATTGTGGGTCAACACCGCACCCACCGGGGTCAGGTCGGCATCCAGCCCGGCGGCCAGCACACGGAACGTCGCATCACGCTCGGTGAAGATGCCCGTCAGCACACCGTGCTCGGTGACCAGAGCGGCACTCTGATGAGCTTGCAGCAGACGACGGGTGACTTCGCGTACTGGCATGTCGAAGGGTACGCAGACGAATTCCCGCTCGGCGATGACCTCATGAATGGGACGGCTCGGCATGATGTGTCTCCTGTGGTTGTGGTCGTGAACTCGAGAATCGGTCCCGCGCCACGCTGCTTGTACTGATTGCTCATGCTGCAGTGCTTTGACGATGTCCTGCGATGCAGCGGTGGTCGGGAGGGATGTCTGGTTTCAAGCGTCAATCGTGCCATTCCCGGGAGTGCTGGCCAGAATCTTCCCAAGGCTATGTTTTGTATGAATTTTACGCCTGATGGGTCGCCGGGTCAGGCGCGCGCGTGTTCAGCAACTCCGACCCGTGATGGTGCATTTCCGATGAGGCTGCATTGATCTGGTGCTCGTGCAGTGCACCATTCGGACGAGCCTGGCGCATGTCCTTGTCTTCAAAGATGTCGACGACATTTTCTGCCTGTTTTACTGGCGTGGACAGAAATTTTTACTGCTGATATGTTTAGTTCTAAATAAACAGCAGGAGCGACCTCATGGCCGCGCAATCTTCACCCGTGTCGTATCGCTCGCCGGGAAATCGTGCCTACCACCTGTTGATGTCCGGCTGCGGCGTGGTGTCGGCACTGCTGTTCGGCGCCATGGGTTTGCTGGTGTGTGCCGACGTCTTCATCCGCAACCTGGGCCTGGGCTCGATTACCTGGAGTGTGGAGATGACCGAGTACATGCTGATGGTCGCGACCTTTGTGGCTGCGCCCTGGCTGCTGTATGTCGGTGATCACATCCGCATCGATGTGGTGTTGCGTGCGGTCTCTCCGATTGGGCGCTGGTGGCTTGAACTGCTGACCGATGTACTGGGTTTCGTCATCTGCGCAGTGCTGGCCTGGCAGTGCATTGCGGTGGCAATCGATGCTGCCGCGCAGGGCGGCATGGTGTTCAAGGTGCTGATCTTTGCCGAGTGGTGGCTGAACCTGCCGATGGCCTTTGCGTGCGTATTGCTCGCGATCGAGTTCGCGAGACGCCTCAAGCTGGCCTTGGGTCGCGGGGAGGGGCGCTGACATGGAATGGCAAGCTGCACTTGCCCTGATGCTGGGCAGTCTGTTCGTACTGATGTTGATCGGCGTGCCGGTCGCCTTTGCGTTTCTCGGCGTCAACCTCATCGGCGCCTGGGTGTTTCTGGGAGGCGAGGCCGGGCTGGGACAGCTGGTGCGCAACTCGGTGGGCTCGATCAGCAGTTTTTCGCTGACGCCCATTCCCTTGTTCGTGCTGATGGGCGAGGTCCTGTTTCATACCGGCCTGGCCTACCGCGCGATCGAGGCGATCGAACGCCTGATCTCCCGCGTACCTGGCCGTTTGTCGCTGGTGTCGGTGCTGGGTGGCACGACCTTTGCGACCCTGTCCGGCTCGACCATTGCCAATACCGCGATGATGGGCGGTACGCTGCTACCGGAGATGCTGCGCCGGGGGTATCACCCGACGCTGGCCATGGGGCCGATCATGGCGGTGGGCGGCATTGCGATGCTGATCCCGCCTTCGGCGCTGGCGGTCATGCTGGGCAGCCTTGCAGGCATTTCGATCGCGCAGTTGCTGATTGGCGGCATCCTGCCCGGGCTGGTGATGTCGATTGGTTTTCTGGGCTATGTCGTGCTGCGTTGCCGTGCCGATCCCAGCCTGGCGCCAGCGGATGAGAACGCCGCTCAGTACCAGGGTTGGGCGCGCTGGTGGCCCTTCATGCGGGATGTGGTGCCGCTGCTGGGTATCTTCGTGGCGGTGGTCGGCAGCATGCTGGCGGGTTGGGCATCGCCGACCGAATCGGCCGCAATCGGCGCGCTTGCCGCGGTGATCGCCACCATGGCTTACCGCGTGCTGACCCTGCACGCGCTCTACAAGGCCTTGATGGAAACGGCGCGGATCTCGGTCATCATCCTGTTCGTGCTGGTGGCTTCGACAACCTTTTCTCAGTTGCTGAGCTTCTCCGGAGCAACCTCGGGTCTGCTTGGCCTGATCACCGAACTGGAGGTGTCGCCACTGATGCTGGTGGTCGGCATGCTGTTGCTGTTGCTGGTGCTGGGCTGCGTCATCGATCAGGTCAGCATGATGATGATCACCTTGCCCTTCTTCATGCCGCTGGCCACCGCTGCCGGCATCGATCCGGTGTGGCTGGGGGTGATGATGCTGATCGCCATGGAGATGGGCTTGCTCACGCCGCCATTTGGCTTGCTGCTGATGGTGATGCAGAGCGTGGCCCCGTCCAGTATCCGGCTGCCCCAGATCTACGCGGCCGCGGTCCCCTTTCTCGCCATCGAGCTTGTCGTTCTGGCACTGATCCTGTTCGTCCCCTGGCTGGCGGTTGGACTGCCCCGGTTGATGAGCTGATTTTCACCCCGCACCCCATGGAGAACAACGATGCATAAGACAAGTACCCGGCTCGCGGCCGGCGTCCTCTTCGCCCTGGTGGCTTCGACCTCGCACGGCGCCGAAATCACGCTGAAGGCGGTGACGGCGTTTGGCAAGGACACCTTTTTCGCCAAGCGCTTCAACGCCTTTGTCGAAAAGGTCAACGCCGAGGGCAAGGGCGTGATGAAGATCCAGGTCGTCGGTGGCCCCGAGTCGATGCCGCCGTTCGAGGTCGGTAATGCCTTGCGCGCCGGCGTGGTCGATTTTGCCAACAGCACCGGCGTGTTTCACGCCAATCTGGTGCCGGAGGCGCTGGCGATGACCCTGGCGGAAAAGCCGATGGCCGAGCTGCGCGCCAATGGCGGTCATGCCTTGCTCGACAAGATTCATCGCGAAAAAGCCAATATGGTCTGGCTGGCGCGGGTGTCGGATGGGCTGGAGTATCACATCTACACCAGCAAGAAGCCCACCGGCAGCGACTTCAGCGGCTACAAGCTGCGTAGTGTGCCGGTATATCGTGCCTTCTTCCAGGCCATCGGGGCCGCGCCGTTGCAGGTGCCGCCGGGTGAGGTCTACACCGCGCTCGAGCGTGGGGTGGTCGATGGTTATGGCTGGCCGTCGATGGGCATCTTCGACCTTGGTTGGCAAGAGAAGACCAAGTATCGCGTTGATCCGGGCTTTTACAACGTCGAGGTGAGCTTCTTCATGAACCAGAACACCTGGAAGAAGCTTGAAGCAAGCCAGCGCGCCTTCCTCGAGAAGCAGATTGCCTGGGTCGAGGCACAGACCGCAGAAGACCTGAAGGCGGCCGAGGACGAGAAGGCCAGGCAGGCCAAGGCGGGCATCGAAACCTTCGAACTGCCGGCCTCCGAGGTCAACCTGTTCCGCGCCAAGGCTTATGAGGCGGGCTGGAAGGGTGTGGAGCAGGCCAGTCCGCAACATGCGGCACAGCTGAAAACCCTGTTCAGCAACGGTCGTTGAGATCCGTCTGGCGAAGGCCGAGGGGCCTTCGCCGTGTTATCCGGATGTGGCTGATGGTGCCGCGTCCAGCAGGATTCAGTTGTCGAGTGAGCGGTTGCGGATCTCCGGCAGGAACAGAGCGCCGATCACCGTGGCCATGATCAGCAGGCCCCCCGGGTACCACAGGCCGCTCAGCGCGTCGCCTGAGCGCACACTCAGCCAGGTCACCATGAATGGAGACATCCCCCCGATCCAGCCTGCCGACAGGTTGTGCGGCAGCGCGACTGCAGAGTAGCGCGTGCGGGCCGGAAACAGCTCGGCCAGTGTCGCTGTCTGAGGTCCGGTGATGGCAGCAAGTGCCACCACCAGCACCAGTAGCAGGCCGACGATGGCCGCATGATTGACGGCTGCGGGGTCGGCAGCCAGTGGTCGGCCCGCTGCCGCCAGCGCGGCCTGTACGGCGTCAGGCTGATAGCCGTCGATGGCCTGTCCTCCGATGCTCACCCACAGCTCACCTTCGGTCCGGGTGTGCAATACCCCCAGACGGGCGAACAGCTCCTGGTAGCGCTCGCAGTCGTTGCGCACGCCGGAGAAGGGGTCGTACTGGCAGGATGGCCCGCTCAACACCACCGGTACTTCGCGGTTGAAGCGCTCCAGTGCCGGGTTGCCGAAGGCGAGCAGGCCATGAAATACCGGCAGCACGGCGACGCAGCCCAGTGCGAGTCCGGCCAGCAGCACCGGCCGCCGGCCAATGCGATCGGACAGCCAGCCACACCAGATCGTCAGCGGAAACAGGACCAGGGTGGCGACCATCACCAGCGCGCTGGCGGTTGCGGCATCGAGCTTGACAACGTTCTTCAGGAATACCGTGGTGTAGACCTGCGACGAGAAGAACAGCAAGGAGCCGCCGGCCGAGATGCAGAAGAACAGCAGGCCCATCCGCCCCAGGGTGTGGCGGTCGGTAAAGCATTCGCGCAACGGCGTCTTCGACAGGCCGTTGCGGGCGCGCAGTTGGGTGAATACCGGCGACTCGTGCAGGTTCAGCCGGCTCTTGATCGAGATTGCCAGCAGCACGATGGAGATCAGGAACGGCACCCGCCAGCCCCACTCGCGGAAGTCGGCATCGGAAAGGAAGTATTGCAGCGCGACGATCTGTGCAGTCGATGCCAGCATGCCGAGTGGTCCCATCAACTGCAGCACGCTGGTATAGACGCCACGCTTGCCCTCGGGTGCGTGTTCGGTCAGATAGACGGCGGCACCGCCAATTTCGCCGCCGACCGACAAGCCCTGCAGCATGCGCAGCACAAGCAGCAGGATCGGCGCCGCGATACCGATCTGGGCATAGGTCGGCAGCAGGCCGACGCAGAAGGTCGCGCCACCCATCAGCACGATGGTGACGAGAAAGATCGTCCGACGCCCATACCGGTCGCCCAGCGAGCCGAACAGCGCAGCCCCCAGCGGGCGCACGATCATGCCCACGCCAAAGGTCCCCAGACTGGCGAGCAGCGCGGTGACCGGATCGTCAGGCGGAAAGAACAGAATGCTGAAATAGGTTGCCAGCGTGGCAAAGGTCAGGAAGTCGTACCACTCCAGAAAGGTGCCGAAGCAGGCGGCGACGGCGACCTTGCGCTGGATGTTGCGGTCTTGGGGTTTGTCGGACATGAAGGCGGGGCACTGGCCAGATGAGGTCGCGCATTATCGCGGATTCGCCGGCAGACGGGCATGGTGATGCAGCAGTACGGCGCGGAAGATTCAAATCCGCCGACGGGTCAAGCCCGGCCCGCTCAGCCCAGTGTGGCACCTGCCAGCTTGACGCCGAAGCCGATGAACAGTCCGCCCACGCTGCCGGTGGCGCCTGCCGCGAGCTTGCGCCTGCGGCGGAATGCGCGTGCCAGGTGAGCGCCGCCGAAGATCAGCATCGACAGGTACAGCACGCTGCACACTTGCACGATGATGCCAAGGATGATGAACGACAGCCCCGGGTGGGCGTAGCCTGGGTCAACGAACTGGATGAAGAAGGACACGAAGAACAGGATCGCCTTGGGATTCATCAGGCTGATCAGCAGGGCGGTGCGGAAGGGGCGGGCAGTGTCGGTCATTGGCACCTGATCGACGGCTTCTTCAGGGTCGCTGCGCCAGTGCCTGATCGCACCGCGTACCAGGCTCAGACCAATCCACGCCAGGTAAGCTGCGCCTGCATACTTGATCGCCATGAACAGTTCGGGATTGGCCTTGAGTACCGATGCCGCACCGGTTGCCGCCAGGACCATCAGGATCAGGTCGCCGACAAAGATGCCACACGCCCCCCGATATCCCGCCGCCACTCCCCAGCGCGAGGCCACCGACATCACATAAAGTGAGTTCGGCCCCGGTAGCAGCACAATGAAGATGGTGCCGAGGATGAAGGTGGTGAGATCGGTGATGCCGTAGACCATGACACTGCTCCTGCGCTGCTGCATCCGACGGAGCGGGATGCGAGCGCGCATATTAGCAAGTCGTCACGCAGGCGGCATCACCCGTGAAACAGGAGGGCGCAGGATGGCCTCTCAGGCGTCCTGCAGCACCATCACGATCAGCTCCTTCGGCCCGTGTGCGCCGTAGGCCAGGGTCTGCTGGATGTCGGCGGTCTTGGAGGGGCCGGAGATCAGCAGGGCGTTGGTCGGCAGGCGTTCGGCCCAGCGCTGCATCTGCATGATCTGGTACAGGTTGTCGACCACTTCGCTGGCCTTGAGCAGGGCGATGTGCAGGGGTGGGACCAGACTCATCAGCCGCGGCTCGGCGGGGGTGGGCCAGACCACCAGGCTGCCGGTGGCTGCAATGCCGCCGAGGGTGCCGGTGAGGCTGGCCGGCGTGGAGAAGAAGAGTTCGTCCTTCCACTGCTCCACCGGCCGGTCGTATGCTTTCAGCCGGGTGACGAGGCCATTCAGCGCCAGGTATCCGGCAAACTGCTGGCCGTGCGCGGTGGCGGGCGAGATCAGCAGTTCGTCGATCCCGCGGCTGGCCAGTGCCTCACTGACGCGTGCCGGCCACTCGGCGGCAGTGGTCAGCACCGTTTCGCCATGTACGGCTTGCAGCAGGCTGCACAGGCGGGTGACGCGGTGTTCGGCCGGGTAGGACCACGGCGCGGTCAACAGGGCATCGTCGTAGTCGTCGGCGATGGGGGTGGTGCCGGCAAGGCTTTGCTTGAGCTTGCCGAGGATACGGTCCCGGGCGTTCATTCAGTCTTCTCCCAGATGGTCGCGGGCCAGTTCGTGCAGGGTGCGTGCGGCGGGCTTCGGCGCGCTGCGGTGTTCGGTCCAGGGGCCGATGTCGGCCGGTATCAGGCCGGACAAGCGGGTGGCGGCGAGGCCGAACAGGCGGTATAGCCGTGGCGAGGTGTTGAGCGTGCGCCAGGCTTTCCAGGTGTAACGCTCGCGGCGGGAATACTTGCTACCCTGGCCGCGCATGTGATGCGGCTCGGCAGCGGGCGGGCGCACGTTTTCCTCGCGCAGCCGGCGCAGGATCGCGGGGATGGGTATCTTGACCGGGCAGACTTCGCCACAGGCACCGCACAGCGACGATGCGCTCGGCAGATCCCGGGTGGCTTCCAGTCCGAGCATGTGCGGGGTGACGATCTTGCCGATCGGGCCGGGGTAGACCGTGCCATAGGCATGGCCACCGATGCGGGTATAGACCGGACAGTGGTTCATGCATGCACCGCAGCGGATGCAGTTGAGCGTCTGGCGCAGCTCGCTGTCGGCAAAAGCCTGGCTGCGGCCATTGTCGAGCAGCACCAGATGGACTTCCTGCGGACCGTCCAGTTCGTCCGCCTTGCGCGGGCCTGAGATTACATTTACATAGGTGGTGATGGGCTGACCGGTGGCGGAGCGGGTCAGCAGCGACAGCAGCGGCACGACGTCGCGCAGGTTCTCGACCACTTTCTCGATACCGGTGACGGCGATATGCACCGGTGGCACCGTGGTCGACATGCGGCCGTTGCCTTCGTTTTCCACCAGCAACAGCGAGCCGGTTTCGGCGATGGCGAAGTTGACCCCGGAGACCCCGATGTCGGCTTCAAAGAACTTGCGCCGCAAGGTTTCGCGCCCGATCTGGATCAGGCGGTCAACGTCCTCGGTGTAATCGACCTCGAGCTTGTCGTGAAACAGGCTGGCAACCTGGCCGGCATTGAGGTGGATGGCCGGCATGATGATGTGCGAGGGCTTCTCGTTGCCGAGCTGGACGATGAACTCGCCCATGTCCGACTCCAGGCAATCGACGCCGTGCCCTTCGAGGTAATGGTTCATCTCCATCTCCTCGCTGACCATGGACTTGCCCTTGATTACCTGTTTCGCTTCATGGGCGGCAACGATCTGATGCACGATGGCATTGGCTTCGTCCACCGTTTCGGCCCAGTGCACCTTGACCCCGTTTCGGGTCAGGTTGGCTTCCAGGCGCTGCAGCAGATCCGGCAGCTTCGACAGCGCGCGGGCTCGCACGCGGTTGCCGAAGGCACGCAAGCGTTCAAGTTCATCGCCGTCCGGAAACTGGGCGGCGCGCTTGGCCATCAGAAAGTCCATTGCCCCGCGGAAGTTCTTGCGCAGCTGGGCGTCATGTACAGCGTCATGCGCGCGGCGCTTGAAGCTGATGGGGATGGCAGGGG
>Ga0075012_10006926_pt1 | contig 10205 bp, 9 predicted proteins | sample All_14_2_FD_71474 | JGI IMG/M metagenome (GOLD analysis project Ga0075012, IMG submission 71474) | Freshwater microbial communities in response to fracking from Pennsylvania, USA - Allegheny Zone_MetaG_DW_15 | ecosystem: Environmental > Aquatic > Deep subsurface > Groundwater > Drilled... | reverse complement strand
GTTGAAGAAAATCAACGTGGCGAAAAAATGCACCTTGCCCAGCGTTTCATTGAGCATGCAGCCGAACATTTTCGGAAACCAGAAGTAGAGCGCGCCGAAGATGGCGAAGATGCTGCCCCCGAAGATGACATAGTGAAAATGCGCCACGATGAAATAGGTGTGGTGAACAAAAAGATCCACCGGCGTCGAGGCCATGAAAATCCCGCTCAGCCCGCCAATGACAAACATGCTGACGAAGGCCAGGGCAAAACACATGGGTGTTTTGAAATCAATCGAGCCGCGCCAGACGGTGCCCATCCAGTTGAATGTCTTGATGGCCGAGGGGACTGCAATGAACATCGTCGCGACCGAAAACGTCGCGCTGAGCGTCAGGTTCATGCCGCTGACGAACATGTGGTGCCCCCAAACAACGAATCCCAGAAAGCCGATGGCGATCATGGCATAAACCATCGCCTTGTAGCCAAAGATCGGCTTGCGGGTGAAGACTGCGATAATGTCCGAGGCCAGACCCATGGCCGGCAGGATGAGAATGTAAACCTCCGGATGGCCGAAGAACCAGAAGAGATGCTGCCAAAGCAGCGGTTGACCCCCTCCAGCAGGCTTAAAGAAGCTCGTTCCCACATTCAGATCGCAAAACAGCATGGCGGCGGCAGCGGAGAGAACCGGCACGGCCAGCAGAAGAAGAATGGCAGTGATAAAAAGTGACCACACCGTGAGTGGCATGCGGAACATGCTCATGCCGGGCGCACGCATGTTGACCACGGTCGTGATATAGTTGGTCGCGCCTGCGATGGAGGAAAGACCGTTTACAAAGATGGCAATACCCCAGAGGCTCTGTCCAATCTGGGTGCCATTAAACTTTCCATCCGCGCTTAGTGGCGCATAGGCGGTCCAACCAGTCCCCGGCGCGCCGCCGGGAGCAAAGAACGCTCCCAGGATAAGGAACCCGGAAACCACATAGAGCCAGTAACTCAGCTCATTGAGTAGCGGAAAGGCCATGTCCCCGGCTCCGATTTGCAGCGGGATGAGAAAATTGCCGAAGGTGCCGATGAGCAACGGCATGACCACAAAAAACACCATGAGCGTGGCATGCATGGTGACGAGCATGTTGTAGCCACCGGGAATGATCGCTCCGTCCACGGCGATGGTGCTCGGCAAAAGGTGACCAATAATGGGCACCGGCGTGTTTGGCCAGGCGAGTTGATAACGGACCAGCAGAGCCAGGCCACCACCAATAAAAAGGAAAAACAGGGCGGTCCAGAGATACTGGATGCCAATCATCTTGTGATCGTAGGTCCACAAATATTTATGGAAAAAGTTCGGCTCCGGATGATGGGCGTGTCCGGCGGAAACGTGTGGTTCGGCTGTGATAGCGCTCATGTTATTAGTGATACGTTTCTATTTGGCTGCGGTGTGCAGGGAATTTGAAGTATCCAGGGTGCGGGCCTGCGCGGCAGCCTTGACCTTGTCTTGATACCATTTGTCATACTCCTCCTGAGGCAGGACGCGAATGGGAGCCTTCATGTTATAGTGACCCGTCCCACAAAGCTGACTGCATGCAAGTTGGAAATTTCCTGGCTCTTCCACAATGAACCAGACCCAGGAAATCGTGCGACCAGGGACAGCATCCTGATAAAGACGAAAACTCGGCACGTAAAACGAGTGAATGACATCACGGGCGTTCAGGATGATGTGCAGAGGCTTGCCTGCGGGAAAAACCAGTTCTGTGGCAGTAAAATCATCCGCAGCGGCTGGATCATCGTTTTTGACGCCGAATTTATTTTCCGGGGTGATGTCCTTGACGTGGACTTCGCCCAATTTGCCATCCGCGCCGGGATATCGGAAATCCCAACCGAATTGATAGGATGAGATATTCACCTGCAAGGCATCGGGCGGAGGATTGCGGAACAAATCCTTCCAGACACGGTTGCTGTAAATGGCCAAGCCAAGAAAGATCAGGACAGGAATGGTGGTCCAGACGATTTCCAGCTTGTTGTTCCCATGGCTGTAATGCGCCTTCACACCGGGACGGCGGCGGTATTTCACCAGGTAAGTGATGTAAACCACCTGCGTGGCAATGAAGACAAATAGAGTCAGCCAGAAAATGAAATTGAGGATCTTGTCAATTTCCTTGCCACCCACGGTGACATTCGGCGGCGCCCAATAAAGGTTATTATACTCGGTGGCAAAAGCGGAGGACAGGCCGAGGGCGAGAAAGGGCAGAATGCGCAGGAAAAATTTCATAATCAGGCCCCGGGTGTGACAACTGGTGCAGGTGATGCGGCGGGCGCAGGGGTCTCTGGCGCAGGTGCCGCCACAGCTTCGCCTACGAGTTCACGTCCGACGGCCTGAAGATCCTTCTGGGTCCACGGATCGGTGCGGCCTTTGTTTTGCTCACGAATCTTTGTGACGAATTCCGTGGGAATAGCCGGCGCTTGATTACCCCATTCATTACGAACGTAGGTGAGAACAGCAGCAATCTGGTCGTCCTTGAGAACCCCGCCCCAGGGAGCCATGGCGTTGTTGTAGGGAGCACCCTTGACAGTGACAACTCCGCCCAAGCCGTTGAGCACAATTTTCACCAGGTGATTGTCGCCATGCCAGTCTTGGGAAAGAACCCATTCGCTACCAGCGAGAGGGGGGAATTGTGCCGCAACGCCCTGCCCGTTGGCCTGATGGCAGACTGCGCAATTCTGAGTATAAACACGTTTGCCGACGACCATGGGATCAGGGGGAGCCGCAGGTCCACCAGCACCGGCGCCAGACCAGGAAATTTTGTTGGTATTGTAAATATCGGACTGGAACCCTCCACTATTGGCCCAGAGGAACATACCACCGAAAAACATCAGGACCATGATGACGACAATCAACCAGAGGGCCACAGGCTCGCGGGCAGGTGCGGCGTGCAGTTCGGTCACATCCACTTTGCTGGCGAGTTTGGACTCGCGAAATCCTTCGTCCATCGGTTGCTGAGAATTTGGCGTGCTCACAATTACTCTTTAACCTCCACCGGTGCCTCAGGCAGCGGGTAATTGCGTTTAAGTGAAAGAAGATAGGCGGCAAGCACCTTGGCATCCTCGGTCGGAACCACTTCAAAGCCAGCAGCCGGTGCATGTGGACCGGTCAGGCCGCTGACAGCTGCATTGGAAGGTTCGCCGGAAATCTTCTGCATTTTGTAGAGATAACGATACGACGGCATGATCGAACCGGAAACCACTGATCGCGGATCGTAGAGGTGGCGGTGAATGTCGTTCAGGGAAGCAACACGTTTTTCCAGCCCGTAATTCGCCAGATCCTGCCCGATTCGCATCGAACCAACAAAAGCAGGTTGGAAACGAAGATAATCCCGCGCCACCGTGCGGCGAACCTGGGGATCGGCCTCAGGCTCCCGGGCGATATCGGAAGTGAGATACGCCGGACGGATATCCTGACTGTGGCAATAAACACACCCGTTGGCGGCGTAAACCTTCTGACCAGCCACGGCCAAACCGGAAAGCGGAGGAGGATTGACCCCACCGGTGTTTTCATCCACCACGGGCTCGAGGTGACCCAGGGTGAGATAAGGATAGGCCACCAGACCAAGCCAGGCGGAGGCAAAGGTCAGGAAGGTTCCGAAAATCAGCAGTGGCATCCGGTTCATACAGTGACAGGCTGGGATGAAGGTTTCCGCTCTTCCAAAACTGCGAGCACCGTGCGGAAAAACAGATGCGCAAAACATTTGCTGGCGAAGACCAGGGCAATCGCACAGAGGGCGGAGACCAGACGAAACGGAGTGGCAAAACCCACGGAAGATTCAAAACGAACGCCAGGATCACCAAGGGCAAATCCCTGCACCATGCCTCCAAAGGTCAGGCAAACATAAGCCACGCTCAGCGCGGAAACAAAAAGCCAGAAATGCCAGCGAATCAGTCCATCACATTGCCAGTCACGGCCAATCAGGCGGGGCACGATGTAATAGATCGCACCAAAAAAGATCATGCTAATGAAACCGAGAAGAAACAAAGCCCCTTGGCCGATGAGAACATCCGTAAAGTCAAAAAGGGCTGCCACGCTTGGAAAGGCCAGCAGCGCACCTTCGACATAAACGAGCAGGAAGGCACCCGCACCCGTCACCGTGAAGAGCAAAGATGGACTCCAATTCAGAGCTTCAAACGAACCTTTCATGGTCCCGAGAAGATTGATCGAAATGACCAACACGGGAATGAAGAGCAGGATGGCAGCAACTACACCCACGCTGACCATCCAGGCGGGAATGGGACCACCAATCAATCGGGACGTTCCTGTCCATGCTGCAAAGAGCGCGAAGGACCAGAAACCCAGCAGGCTCAAGTTGTAGGATACTAGGCGGCGACCAAGGATTTGCGGAATGAGATAAAAAGCCGCAGCCAGAGCCACCGGAGCAAGCCACAGACTGAGAATTCCGCTGGAAAACCATGCCCCAATAGGTGCCTGGGCGGAACCGCTGACCGGATGCCAGATCAAGAGGGCATTGGCGGTGAAATACAACCATGGGAACCACAGCAATGCCGCCACCAAATACCAGGACGAAACAAAAACCGCCCCCGGTGTGCGGTTTCGAAAGAGAACAATGCCCCACACGGCGATGAACAGGTAGGCAACAAAAAGCATTCCGCTGACAAAACCGGGAAACTCGAGCAGGAAGATCGAGCGGCTGTAACCGCCGACGATTGCGCAAATCCCGAGGAACACCGCAAAGTTCCAGAAAATCGCAGCCGCCACCGGCAATACCGCGTAGGTAAGGGGAACACGACCAAGACGAGCCAGAAGCCAGAGGGCAACACCAAGACCAGCCGAGGAGGCCCAGCCATACACCAGGGCGTTCACGGCGGCCGGAGCGATACGGCCATAAGTCAGGAAGGCCGGACCGTCAAGAAACTGTGGCCAGACCAGCTTGATCGCCGCGATCGCGGCGAGGAACGTGCCGACCACCAGCCAGCAGGCGGCACAACCGAAAAAGATCATCACCGGCAAACGCAGGGAGGCGTCCACTTTGTCGGCAGCAGGTGTGGGTGAAGTTAAATTCATGGCGCGGTTCCGTTGGTGGCGGCGGCGGGAGCGGGTGCAGCAGCAGGGGCTACCACCGGGACGATGGGTCCAGCGGGAGCAGGCGACTGACTCTTCAGTTCAGCCGCGGTCAGTTCCATGGCTTGCTTGATGGGGATTTGCACCGAGCCCTTGGCTTTGTCCACCCATGCATAGGTTTCGAGACGCTTTTTATTCTCAGCTTCAAGATCCTCGCGGGCCTTCGTGCGTTCGACAATCCGCGCGGCATCTTCAGCCGGCGCGGCTGGAGTCAAACCGGTCAGAGCTTTCACCGCAAAAGCAAAGATCAACAGCAGAACAATTGCGCCAGCGAAAAGCGGCCAGGCGGATTTTTTTGAAGGATGAGGATCGTGTGTCTGCATCAGTTCTTCAGAGCAATGGATTGAGGCAGGCGTGGATCACGCACGGGATAAAGCGAGGACTCGCCAAGACGCTTGAGAAAGACCGCCGCCAGGGTGCAACCGATGGCAATGAGGCTGAAAAGGTCGAGCGGGCTGACCTGAAAGCCCGCCTTGTGGTAAGCCGGCAACACAATGATATACATGTCGAGCATGTGCATGAGAAGGATCCACACCGCCATGCCACACAGGAACAACGGGGTCTTTTTTCCGCGATTAAAAAGAAGGAAAAGAAACGGCGCGAAGAAATGGCCGATGACCATGAACTGGCTGCCAAACCACCACGTTCCCGTATTACGCCGCAGGAAATAAACCGTCTCCTCGGGAATGTTCGCATACCAGATGAGCATGTATTGGCTGAAGCCGATGTATGCCCAGAAAATCGTGAACGCCAGCATCAGTTTGCCCATGATGTGATAGTGCTCCATCGAAACGACATTGAGCAAATATCCCGCGCTGCGCAGAGCCGTGATGATGAGAACCAACACACACATCGAACTGAGGGCTGTGCCGGCGAAGATGTAAACCCCCCACATGGTGGAAAACCAGTGATAGTCCAGACCCATCAACCAATCCACTGCGGCAAAAGTCAGACAAACCGCGAAAAGTAAGGCGCTGGAGAAAGTCACACGGCGGTTGAGAATGGTGTAGCGAGGAGAACCATCCTTGTCCTGAGCGATGGAAAAGCTGCGTAGCAATCCGCCACAGAGAACAAAAAAGGCGAAGTAAAAGAAGGCACGAAACCAGAAAAACGGTTTGTTGAGAAAGGCAGCTTTATCAATCAGGAGGGGATCGTGGGCATTCTCCGGGCGCATCCACTTCCACAATTCCGGCGCGACAAAAACGAGCGGCAGAAAGAGCACCGCCATAACCAGCAGAAGGCTGGCCATGTTTTCCATCTGACGCCGAACAACAACGCTCCACTCGGCATCCACCGCATGGTGCACCATGGTCCAAAAAAGCCCGCCCATGCAGATGGTCAGGAAGAAAAAGTAGGCAAAGAGGTAGGAGAACGCGAACTGCTTCGGATCAAGGAAGGCTCCGATGATAACGGCCACATAAGCCAGGGCTGCGACGCCGACAAGGCCGAGGAAACGGCCTCCGACGTGTTTGTAGTCGAAGAACTCAGGCTGGGGTTCGGCGTGTGCGTGTGCGTGTGCGTGGTCGCTCATGCTTATTGGGCTTCAAGGTTGGCGCGTTCCGCAGCGGGCACGTCGTTGATAGAGGCACCGCCCTGCGATTTTTGCAGCGCGCGGACGTAAGCGATGATGGCCCAGCGGTCGGGCACCTGAATACGGTCACCGTAACCAAGCATCGTATTTTTACCGTGAGTAATGGTGTCGAAAATTTCCCCATCGGACATCGCCTTGATGCGGTCCTGATTGAGACTCTGCACCGTGGCCACGCCAAATTTTTTGGCAATGCCGTCACCCGCACCGGTGGCTCCGTGACAGACCGCGCAGTAGATGCCGTAGCGCTGCTGCCCACGCTCCATGACTGCAGGCGTCACATCGAATGGGAGGCCCGTGCCCCAGTTATCACCCATTTTTCCGGTATCGGCATAGTCCGTGGTTTCGGAAAAAACGATCTTGCTGTAAGGGCTTGTGCTTTCACCGGTGGAACCATCCACCGGTTTGTGCAGGGGCATGGCATAACCAAGGGGCACGGTGCCAGCCACGGGTTTGCGGGCGGCATGACCATCCGCAAAAAAGCTGCTTGGAGTCTGCGCCTTGACTTTGGGCTGGCGATCCATGTCTGGGAAAAGCTCGATTGGCGGGCGTGAGGATTTCGCGCCACGAAAACCAGCCATGGCCAGAACGATCACGACTGCGAAGGCAAAAAGGGTGAAAAAGTATTTCAACATGACCCTAGTCCTCCTGCACCTTGGTGATGTTTTGCCCGCCTAGGGATTGCAGGAAATCCTGCACATCGCGCTCGGAGAATTTCGGGTCCTTCATTTCAATGACGCAGAAAAACTTGTCGTCGCTGACTTTTTTGAAGCGCTCCCAGTTGAACATCGGATGATTCAGGCGCGGCAATCCATTCATGATGAACATGCCAAACACCGCGGTGAAGGCCGAGAAGAGAATGGTCAACTCGAACATGATCGGGAAAAAGGCAGGCACCGTGAAGAGGTTGGTCGGCTTGCCGGCCACGATGAGCGGATAGATGAATGAACTCGGAATGAAGGTAAGGCAGACCGCCGTGAGGAAACCGGTCAGACCACCACAGAAAATGAGTTTGCCGAGAAGCGAACGCTTCAAGCCCATGGCATCATCCATTCCGTGAATGGGGAAGGGAGAGAAGACATCGAACTTCTTGTAACCCGCGTCGCGGATTTTTTCTGCGGCATGGAAAAGCTGGGCGGCAGTGTCGAATTCCGCAGCCACTCCGTAAGTTTGAGATTGAGGATCACCAGCGACGTTCATCTCAGTGCTTGCCTCCATGGTGCGGGTCCGCTTCCGGCAGGACCGCCTTGACCTCGAACATACAAATCATCGGCAGGAACCGGATGAAGAGCAGGAACAGCGTGCCGAAAAGGCCGAAGGTTCCGATAAACATCCAGATATCCACCCAGGTTGGATGAAACTGACCCCAGGCTGAGGGCGTGAAGTCACGCGCCAATGTGGTGGCGATGATAACAAACCGTTCATACCACATGCCGGCGTTCGGGAACTGACAGATGATCCAGACCCAGACCAGGTGTGTGCGGAAGTATTTGAACCAGAAAATCTGCGGCGCAATGACGTTGCAGAACATCATGGCCCAGTAAGCCCACCAGTAGGGACCGAAGGCGCGATACCAGAAGGCGGCCTTTTCGTAGGGATTCGCGCTATACCACGCCATGAACAACTCCATGATGTAGGCATAACCCACGATGGAACCGGTAAAGACGATGACCTTGCACATCTTGTCCACGTGATTGATCGTCACGAGGTCGTGCAGTGGCTTGTAGAGCGCACAGGCCGGAATCATGATGGTGAGCACCATGGCAAACCCACCGAAGATGGCGCCCGCCACGAAGTAGGGAGGGAAAATTGTGGTGTGCCAACCGGGAATGACCGAGGTGGCAAAGTCGAAGGACACGACGGAGTGCACCGAAAGCACGAGCGGTGTGGAAAGGCCCGCGAGAAGGAGGTAGGCCATTTCGTAGTGACGCCACTGACGATTTCCACCGCGCCAGCCGAGTGCCAGAACACCGTAGGCGAATTTTCGAATCTTGGTCGTCGCACGATCACGCAGGGTCGCGAGATCGGGAATCAGGCCGGTATACCAGAAGAGCACGGAAACCGTGAAATAAGTCGAAACCGCGAATACGTCCCAGAGCAACGGACTGCGGAAATTTTGCCAGATGCCATTAGCATTGGGCACAGGCGCAAGAAACCATGCCATCCAGACACGGCCAACGTGCAGTCCAGGATAAATAGCCGCGCAAACCACGGCAAAAAGCGTCATCGCCTCGGCCGCGCGGTTGATGGACGTTCGCCACTTCTGACGGGTCAGAAAAAGAATGGCCGAAATGAGTGTTCCCGCGTGTCCAATACCGATCCAGAACACGAAGTTCGTAATATCCCAAGCCCAGCCGACAGGATGGTTGTTTCCCCAGACACCGACGCCAGTGGCAATGAGGTAAACAATGCAAAATCCGAGAACGCCGGTGAGAAGCACGCAAGGAAGAAGGCAGACCCACCACCAGATTGGGGTCTTGGCCTCAACGATGGAGCTAACGTAGTTGCCGATCCAGCCATACGTGCGCTCATTGAGCACGAGCGGCGGGCGGACAATGGCCTTCTCTTCGGGTGTAAGTTTTTCCTGATCAATCACGGTTGCCTCAGACATTAGTGATGAACCTCCTCAGTTTTGTGAGTTTTGTCTTCGTGCGCACCATGCGTTCCATGAGCGTCGTGGCCAGCCGGGGCTCCATGGGCATCGTGATGTTCGTCACCGTGTCCTCCGCCGTGTCCATGCGGATCGCCGTTGGCTTTGCCAACTCTGTCCGCACCCGGCATCTTGGGATTCGGGTTTTTGATACGGGCCAGATAGGTGACGCGGGGTTCGGTGTTGAGATACTTGAGCATCACGTAACCACGGGAACCGCTGCGCTCGCGGGCAACGCGGCTGTTTGGATCACTGATGTTTCCAAATACCAAGGAATCGCTGGCGCAGGCCTGCTGGCAGGCCACTTTGAAGTCACGAACCGGCACCTTGTTTTTGTCGGATGGTCCAGCCTCAACGAGGCGACCGATCTTGGCTTCCTCGATGCGCTGGATGCAGAAGGTGCATTTTTCCATCACACCACGCATACGGACCGTGACGTTGGGGTTCTTCACCATCTTGAGGCTGTCGGCCATGCCCTTCTTGGCCAGAGGGCCCCAGTAGAGTTCAGTGGTCGGACGTTCGTTGTAATCGAAATAATTGAAGCGGCGAACCTTCCAGGGACAGTTGTTCGCGCAATACCGCGTGCCAATGCAGCGATTGTAAGCCATCAGGTTGAGGCCATCCTCGCTGTGCACGGTGGCGTTGACCGGGCAGACCGTCTCGCACGGCGCATTTTCGCAATGCTGGCACATGACAGCTTGGGCCAGCATCTCGGGATCCTCAGGATCGCCGGCAAAATATCGGTCGAGGCGAATCCAGGCCATGTCACGGTTTTTGCGGACCTGATCCTTGCCGACGACAGGAACATTGTTTTCCGCCTGACAGGCCACCACGCAGGCGTTGCAGCCAATGCAGGTATTGAGA
>Ga0075012_10006925_pt1 | contig 10206 bp, 2 predicted proteins | sample All_14_2_FD_71474 | JGI IMG/M metagenome (GOLD analysis project Ga0075012, IMG submission 71474) | Freshwater microbial communities in response to fracking from Pennsylvania, USA - Allegheny Zone_MetaG_DW_15 | ecosystem: Environmental > Aquatic > Deep subsurface > Groundwater > Drilled... | reverse complement strand
ACCAGGCGATAAAGTTTCGCTTGAACAAATCGTACTCGTTGTTGGCACCGATAAAGTGGATGCCGAAATGCCCATTGACGCTGAAGGCGTTGTGGAAGAGATCCTCGTTAAAAAGGGCGACGAAGTCACGGAAGGAACCCTGGTTATCCGACTCAAGACAGAAGCTGCAACCGCTGCGGTCGCGACACCGCCTGCAGTGGCCGCAACGCCCCCTGCCGCTCCGGCTCCGGTCACTCCACCTGCCGCCCCGGCTCCGGCCCAACCCGTTCCAGCGTCTCCGGCGCCAACTGCTTCTGCCAACCTGAGAACCTCCCCGCTGGCGCGCAAACGGGCTAAAGAACTGGGCGTAAATCTTTCAGAGGTACGACCTGCGGAGGGCGCCAACCGAATTTCCTACAAGGATGTAGTGGAATTTGTCAAACGGAAACTTGACGCGGGCGGTGGTGCTGCAGCTGTTGGCTCATCGATCGCACGACGTGCGTTGCCGGATTTTTCAAAATTCGGAGAAACAGAGCGCAAGGCTCAGAACAATGTTGGGGTCAAAACGGCAGAGGCTATGTCGTATGCCACCCAAACGATCCCGCATGCCTATATTTCCGAAAAAGCGGACATTACCCGCCTCGAAGCGCTGCGTCAGCAGTATAAGGATCAGGTGAAAGCCGCTGGTGGAGGGCTCACGATGACCGCTATTCTGGCCAAAGCGGTGGCCATTCTACTGCGTCGCATGCCTCAATTCAATGCCAGCCTGGATGTGGAGACCAATGAGGTGATCTTAAAAAAATACATCAACATCGGTATCGCCGTTGACACCCCTGCCGGCCTGTATGTACCGAATATCAAAAATACCGATCAGAAAAGCCTGACAGAGATCTCAATTGATCTCACAGACGTTGGCAGCCGCACCAAAGCCGGGAAAATCACGATGAACGATATCACGGGCGGCACGTTCACCATTTCCAACATTGGCGGAATTGGTGGAACGAATATGCATTCTATTGTTAACTGGCCGGAAGTGGCTATCCTCAGCATTGTGGCGGCCCAAATGGAGCCAGTGTGGAATGAGTCTTCCAGGACTTTTGAGCCACGGCTCATGATGCCCATGACGATAGGCTGGGATCACCGTGTCATCAATGGCGGAGATGCAGCTCGTTTTCTGGTCGAATTAAAACGGATCCTGGAAGAGCCTTTTTTGGCCTGGCTTTAGGATGAATTTGGGGGATAACTTATATTTACCCCGAAATTAATAACCCGGGCAGCGTTTACACTCCCTTGTCGTGTCTTAGGACCCGACGGAGGTTATTTGACTTTCCCTAATCTGTCTAATCAAGATCAAATATTATGAAGAAAATTTACACCGTTTTACTAGCCGGATTTATGCTGGCAACCTGGAACAATACGGCAAGCGCCCAGTGTAACGGGGCGCCTTGTCAGTTGCCTACTCCGGAGCCCAATGCAATGGACGCCTGTATTCTGCCAAATCCCGGCGCCTTGGATTGTTATTTTGGAGCTACTTTCAACAGTACTCCGGTAACTACCCCGGATACCTGGTGTACCACCATTGAGAACAACCACTTTTTTGCTTTTACGGCAGACGCGGTAACCGCAAGTTTCGAAATGTGCACTTACGGGTGTGCAGCAGGTGGGGCTATTCAAGCGGCAGTATTGTCCACCGCAAACTGTACAGATTTTGACTTTGTATCCCCTTGTCTGGGAAATATATCCTCAGGATCATGTCAGACGCTGGTGGCTAACAACCTGGTCATCGGGGAAGTTTATTACCTCATGATCGACGGTAGTGCAGGCGCTCTTTGTGACTATTCCATCAATGGTGTAAACCCAACGATCAATGGCCCAACCAGTGCTCCTTGTCTTCCATCCACTCAGTTGAGTACTTACACCACAAATACAACTTCTGACTGGACCATCACCCCTCCTACAGCAGGTCAGATCCAGGGTAGTGCCAGCGGGGTAACCTCGGTGAGTATCCAGTGGCTGGAAGCCGGTCCTGCGTCTGTTTGCGCGATGTCAAACGTTTGTCCAAATGCGCCAAACCTTTGTATTGATATCTTTATCGGGGAGGACGTTGAATCTACAGAAGAGGTGCAAGTTTGTCAGGGCTATCAGGTACAATGTGCCGGACAGAACTTTTCAAACAACGGCACATTTCCGGTTACACTTAATTCCTATCTGGGTTGTGACAGTGTAGTAAATTGTGTTGTTACGGTGATTCCAACGGTCTTTACTACCGAGAATGTTAAAATGTGTCCCGGTGGTTCGGTAGAATGTGCCGGAGAAGAATTTTTTCAAACAGGTACCTTCAACGTTACCCTGGAAGCTTTCCAAGGTTGTGATAGTGTTGTAAGATGCGTGGTTTCGCTGATTCCGATTCCTAATATGCCCATGCAGAACATCAACTTGTGCGGGCCTGCTACCTTCCCGGTATGCGATGACGTACTTACGGAAACGGGACTTTATGCGCAGGTTTGTACTGGTTATTTAGGTTGTGACAGTATCGTAAACATCAACCTGGCCATCATGGAACCAGTGGCTGTTATTGCACCACCGGCCATTATTGATTGTGGCGCCAACCAGACGGTTACCCTGAATGGGACAGGTTCCAATGTGAACACGGCCCAAGGCGGTGTCACCACCTACAAATGGACCGGACCAGGCATTGTTGGCTTTAATAATCAGCCTTCAGTTACTGTGAACCTGCCGGGTGAATACTGCCTGATCCTGACACACGGTCGTGGCGGCGTAAACTGTTCAGACACCGCCTGCGTGACAGTTCTGGCAAGTGCATTGCCTCCAGGAGCTACGGCGACCGGAGGTAATATTAATTGTATTGCCAATCAAACCACGTTGATGGGAAGTTCGGGCACCAGCGGTGTAACGTACACCTGGACCGGACCTGGTATCAACCAAGGCAACCAATTCCTGCAAAATCCTACGGTGGATCAGTTGGGAGTGTATGTATTAACGGTGTTTGACCCGTCTAACTCTTGTTCTTCAACGGCCACGGTAACCGTGAACGGGGACACCACTCCGCCTACGGCAAGTGCAGTAGGGGATACCATCACCTGCCTGCAAACAAGCATTACGATCGACGGTATCACCAATGCGGCCACGGCAACCTGGAACTGGTCCGGCCCAGGGATCAATGCTGGCAACCAAATGGTGGAAAATCCCAATGTGCTGGTATCCGGCACCTACAATGTGACCGTGACCAATACCGTGAATGGTTGTACGAACACCGCAAGCGCCGTGGTGGATATTAATAATTCTAACCCAACGGCAACAGCGGGCCCGAATGATACCCTTACTTGTACCCAGCCAAACCTCACCTTGCAAGGAGCAGGTAATGCTGGAGGACAGCCAATCACTTTCTCCTGGACCGGGCCCAACGGCTTTATGTCCAACGTTGCGCAGCCCAATGTAAACGTGGATGGTACCTATATCCTGACCGTTTTAAACACCTTAAACGGGTGTTTGAAAATGGATACTGTCAATATTACCTCCAATCAATTGCCACCAACGGCAATTGCTGGAGCTGATTCAACCATCAACTGTGTGCAGCCGAGCGTATTCCTGATCGGATCTGCATCCAGCAATGGCGCCAACTTCACAGCAAGCTGGAGTGGTCCTGGCATCAATGCCAGCAACATGAACCTTTACAACCCTGAGGTAGATCAGCCTGGCGACTATACCCTGGTGATCACGAATATTACCAATGGTTGCACCGATACCGATACGGTGGTTGTGAACCTCAATACCGCTTTGCCTACCGCAATTGCCGGTGCAGACCAACAACTTACCTGCTCCAACCCGAATGGGGTGACCCTGAGCGGTAGCGGTGTCCCTGCTTCGGTAACGTATTTGTGGACCGGCCCAGGCATTGGTTCAAACAATGAAACTGAACAGAATCCGCTGGTAACCCAGCCTGGCACCTACGATCTGGTCGTTACCAATCCTGTGAACGGATGTACGGCAACGGATCAGGTCATCGTAACCCAGGACGACAATGTTCCAATCGCTGATGGCGGTCCGGATCTGGTGCTGAACTGCTCGATTGTTAGTGTAGACATTGACGGATCCGGCTCTACTTCAGGACCAGGCGTTAATTATAACTGGAGTGGTCCCGGCATCTCCGGGAATAATGTAACGGCTCAAAGCCCCACGGGCCTCAATGTTCCGGGTACTTATCATGTGACGGTTACCAATACCAACAACAATTGTGAGAACACCGACGTGGTGGTGATCCAGATCGACACGCTTCAGCCTATTGCGGACGCTGGCAACCCATTGGTGCTCAATTGTTCCAATAACTCTAGTGGTACGCTCGACGCCTCCGGAAGCAGCCTTGGTTCCAATTACACCTTGCTCTGGTCCGGAAATGGTATCAACCCCGGCAACCAAAATCAGGTAAATCCGGTCGTTGATCAGGATGGACTCTACACCCTGGTCATCACCGATACGGACAATAATTGCACTTCGACCGATCAGGTGAATGTGGTGCTGGATGTTGATCCTCCTACGGCAGACGCCGGTGCTGACCAAACCATCGACTGTATTGTGACTTCGACGGTCATTGGGGGCAATTCATCCACAGGCCCTAACTTCACGTATTTGTGGACAGGCCCTGGAATTGACGCTTCAAACCAATCCTTGCCAACCCCAACCATTGATGAGCCTGGCACCTACAACTTAGTGGTGACCAATACGATCAATGGTTGCACCTCCACCAGCGATGTATTGATCAATACCAATGCAGTGCTGCCAACAGCCCTGGCCGGAAACGACGGACTGCTGACCTGTGCCAACCCGACAGCGGTATTAGATGGTTCAGGATCCAGTACGGGCGCAAACTTCCAGGTGCTCTGGACCGGTCCCGGCATCAACGCTGGAAACCAAAACCAGCCAATGCCAAGTGTGACCATTCAGGGAACCTACGTAATTCAGATCACCAACACGCAGAATAGCTGTATTGAGACGGACACGGTTGTGGTCGGCGAAAATAAGGCCATTCCTGCAGCGGATGCCGGTCAGAACCGGATTTTGAATTGTCAGATCACGAGCGTTTCGCTGGATGGAAGCCTTTCAGGGGTTAGCCCAACCATCGTTTACAATTGGACGGGTCCTGGCATCAATGGTGGCAATCAGAACAGTCAGAATCCAAGCATCAATCAGCCAGGTACTTATGATCTGGTGGTGTTAGATAACGAAAACGGCTGTTCGGCTACAGATCAGGTTCTGGTGACCCAGGATACGGTAGCCCCTGCTGCCAGCGCTGGTCCCGACGGCTTGATCACCTGTGCATTACCTACCGAGACCATTGATGGTTCAGGTAGCAGTGTTGGCCCGAATATCACTTATTTGTGGCTGGGCCCTGGCATTAACTCAAACAATGTCCAACAACAGAGTCCTACCGTAAATGTATCCGGAACCTACACCGTAACGGTGACCAATACTCAAAATAAATGTACGTCCACGGATGTGGTTTTTGTCGCAGTAGATAAAACCCCTCCGGTCATTGCTGCGGGTCCAGACCAAACCCTTACCTGCGCTGCTCAGACCGCCCAATTGGACGCAACACAATCGGCCTCTGGTCCGAATATCAGCTTCCTCTGGGGAGGCCCGGGTATTTTACCTGGCAACCAAACCAGCTCGACTCCGACTGTGAATCTCCCCGGAACTTACCTGCTGACGGTTACAGATGCTAACAACGGCTGTACCAGCTCGGAATCGGTCATGGTTGGGATAGATACGATCAGTCCGATTGTATTGGCTGGAAATAATTTGATCATTACCTGTGCAAATTCTGCGACCGGCGTGACCTTCAACTCTACAGGTTCAAGCATCGGTTCGAATTTTGATTACTTGTGGACCGGACCAGGCATCACGCCTACCAATGAAAACACCCCGAATCCAACCGTTTTGCTGCCGGGTACCTATACTTTGCAGATTACCAATACGACCAATGGTTGTGATAATACGGATGTAGTGATTGTTGACAGCGAACAGGATCTTCCAACCGCAGATGCCGGTGCTCCTCAGGTAATCACCTGTGCCATCACTTCTGTTAATTTGGATGCCAGCGGATCCTCTTCCCCCAATGGCGCTTTGACTTATCTGTGGTCAGGTCCTGGTATCAATGCGGTGAATGAGGATGACGAAATGCCATTGGTGCTTCTCAGTGGAACCTATTTCCTTACGGTCACGAATGTAAGCACTGGATGCTCTGCATCAGACCAGGTAATTGTTAGCCTGGACAATGCGCCACCAAGCTCAGTAGCTACTTCGGAGATCATCACTTGTCTCGATCAGGTTTCAACGGTAACGGCCAACAGCTCGCTGCCTGGATCAACCTTCATCTGGACGGGTCCGGATGTATCCCCGGTCAACGAGGCTGACCAGACTATCATGGTTGACCAGATAGGGGTTTATACGGTGACTGTAACTGCGCCGAATGGCTGTACTACCACAGCAAGTACTACCGTGACCCAAGATGCTGACGTGCCACAAGGCATTGCATCCGGTGCGGTGCTCAACTGTATCAATAGTGGTACGGCTCAGATCAGCGGCGAGGTTATTTCTCCAACCGGGGCTACCTTCAACTGGACCGGACCTGGCATTGTAGGAACTGCAACTACCTCTTCCGTAATGGTGAGCCAGGCAGGTACGTACACCTTCTCCATTATTGCTCCCAATGGCTGTATCCGTCAGATCACCACAGAAGTATTGGCTGACTTTGTTCAACCGACTGTTGTGATCGCGAATCCTGCAGATATTGATTGCAATACCACAGAGATCACCATCAATGCTTCGGCAAGCTCTTCTGGTTCGAATTATACGATCACCTGGAGCACCCCCAATGGTAACTTTGTATCGGGTACCAATACCCTTACCCCGGTTGTTGACCAGGCGGGTGATTATCAATTGGTTATTGTAAACAACACGAATGGTTGCAGCAAAACCAATCAGGTAGATGTCATGGTGGATCCAAAGGTTCCTACCGGATTTGATCTGGCTGTAAGAAACATCAAATGCTTTGGCGAGGTCAATGGCTCCATTACAGTTAATGGCGTGCAAGGTGGAACTTCTCCATTTATTTTCTTCCTGAGTGGCAACACCGGTTCTCCCAATAATCAATACACCGGACTGGCTGCAGGTCAGTACACAATTTCATTGGAAGACGCCAATGGTTGTGAACTGGATACCACCGTCACCATTACAGAGCCGGGTGAATTGTTGGTAGAGCTGGGCCCGGATATCCGGGTCAGCCTGGGTGAATATGCTACGGTAACTTCTCAGATTGAAACTACCGTAGGCATTGAGTCGGTGGTCTGGAACTATACTCCTGGCTGCACAGATTCTATCCCATACTGTGAGACCTTTACCTACCAGCCTTTCGACACATACCGTCACCGTATTACCGTGAAGGACCTCAATGGCTGTATTGCCCGCGATGAGGTATTGGTGATCGTGAAGAAAGCCCGTCAGGTTTATGTTCCCAACATCTTTAACCCTGATTCAGAGGAGAATTATGTTGTGACCGTATTTGGTGGAATTGACGTAGCCAAGATTAACTCCTTCTTCATTTTTGACCGTTGGGGCGAAGAAGTGTTCCAGGCAATTGATTTCCAGCCAAATGATTATTCCAAAGGTTGGGATGGAACAGTTCGTGGCCAGGATGGTCAACTTGGGGTTTATGTCTGGTACTGCGAAGTTGAATTTATCGATGGTGAAACAGTCCTTTTCAAAGGGGATGTAACCCTGATGCGATAGTAAATAAGTTTAGGAAAGGCAGGGTTCAAAGGCTGTAAAGCCTTCATGATCAGCCGCTTAATCCTAAACACTGGAATAAAGGACACTGCATACTGAGGCAGATCCTCCATTCAAACTCAAACGGGCGATTGGCATAATGCCAGTCGCCCGTTGATTTTTGTGCGAAAGATTGCAGGACCGTAACACAATAGGGAGCGCTCACCAATCATTTTTCGGGACAGGATCCCGGATACCTTTTTTGAGCGCTGTTTATAACGGATTAACGCGTTGATTTTCAGTGTTTAGAGCCGATGGTGGTGCGCAATTACAGCACTTTTACCATCATGGCGCATTGAACTCAAGTTCAGCAGGGAGGTCGATCGTCCTTGAATATGGGCCGATCGGAGGAGATATATGATCTGACAGACTTGCTCCGGACACCTTTGAAGTTCCCTTGCGTCAAGGCTGCCGTGGAGGGAATACCTGATCTGACAAACTTACTCCAGATATCAGGAACTTCAGCAGCCATTGACCCAAACGAAAACAGCCAACCGAATTTATTCCGGTTGGCTGTTTTTGCAGGGGATTAAACCTGCCTGGATTTTTAAGCTGGATATTGCCTAAGAACTTTGTCCTAAGGAACTACTTTCATCAGTTTGTCCTCGGAATCCTCTGCTTCAATTTCATCATGGGTACGGTAAGGAACGCTGTTGAGCAGTTTGATGAGGTCATCCCGAACGACTTTGTACTCCTCAAACAGGGGGCCGGTGATGGGCAAAGGTTGTGGGAGGTTGAGGCGCAGGTGATCTACCTGGCGACCATTTTTCCAGAAACGGAAGCAGACATGGGGACCAGTGGCCAGGCCAGTAGAGCCAACAAAGCCGATCGTCTGGCCTTGAGCTACGCGGGTGCCTGGTCGAATTCCTCGTGCAAAACCGCTCATGTGGAGGTATTGGGTTTCATAGGAGCCATCGTGACGAATCCGTACGAAATTGCCATTGCCGCCCCGGCGAGTAGCCTCGATCACCGTGCCTTCAGCGACAGCGATGATGGGGGTGCCATGCGGTGCAGCATAGTCGGTGCCCAGGTGAGCTTTGTGGTAGCCGAGTACAGGGTGCAGACGGTTCATGTTGAAGCGACTGCTGATACGGCTGACCTTAACTGGGGCTTTCAGGAATGCCTTTCGTGCCGGCCGGCCATCGAAGTCGTAGTAGTCGTTTTTCTGGCCTTCTTTTTGGAAATGAAAGGCGTAAGATTCCTTACCTTCTCTTTCGTAAACAGCGGCTATTATTTTTCCGGTGCCTACTGCTTCCCCTTGCACATAATGTTGCTCAAAGACCACTTTGAAACGATCCCCTTGTTTCTGGTGGTAAAAATCCACCGAAGAGGCCAATACATCAATCATGCCATCGGCGAGTTCGTCGGAAAGCCCATTGTCTGTGAGTGCCTGCCAGAAACTGGTTTCAAGCACGCCTGATGCGGCGACAATCTGGGTGCTTACTTCGCGCTTAACCACCTTAACCTCATAAGGCTCCGTCAAAGAGAATACGGTATATTGGTAAGGGGAAGGTTCATAGATCATCACCGCTGGTTTTTCCTCGGAATGACGGGTGAGGAATTGTAGCGATGAACCAACCCGGAGTGAGTTGATCTTAAATTTATCCTTACAGTTATCAACCAATTGGGTGACCTGTGGATAAGTGAGACCGGCCTGTTGCATGAGAATGCTTCCAAGAACATCCCCCCGTTTGAGTTCTGTTTTGGAAAGGCTATACTCGTCCATGAAAAACCCCCATCGGAGGTTTAGCGTTTCGAGTGGAAGTCCTGCCGGCCGTGGAAATACTGCAATGGCTGCTGCGGCAGGGGTGCTATCGGATTGAATCTGAGTGAAGGTGGCTGCAAAAATGCCTGCGGAAAGCACGACACTGGCGGCAACAACGGAGGTTTTTTTTGCAAAAAACTGCTGTGCACGCTGCAGCCAACGCTCTGGCGTTGAGTCTGAATTCACGTTTAGATGGAAAGATTAAGAAACAGTATAGTATGCTTGTGGCCACAGGGCCTGCTGCAAATGTAGCAAGGCAAAATCATAATCACCCCATATACTGGCATTTTTAACCAACAGGGTTCCGTCAGTTTATCAGACAACCTGTGGAAAACGAAGGTTTTATTTCCCGGACTGTTCAAACCTCCATGTTTTATAAAGCAAAAACGCTTTGCCATGGATTTGGCAAAGCGTTTTTGACTACTTCTTCTTGACCGCTATATAATTCACCCCCGTCAGGGCACTCAGCGCTTTTTTCTTTGCCTCGATCTCTGAAGACTTCAGGTAAAAGAAGCGGATGCCGACAACATGTGAACTTCCTTTTTGGGTGTAATATTCCTGATAATTTTCCTCGGTGAGCAGTTTGCGGAGCTTGTCAGCATTCTCTTTGTTGGAAAGGG
>Ga0075012_10006924_pt1 | contig 10207 bp, 2 predicted proteins | sample All_14_2_FD_71474 | JGI IMG/M metagenome (GOLD analysis project Ga0075012, IMG submission 71474) | Freshwater microbial communities in response to fracking from Pennsylvania, USA - Allegheny Zone_MetaG_DW_15 | ecosystem: Environmental > Aquatic > Deep subsurface > Groundwater > Drilled... | reverse complement strand
GCTCCCTCCTGTGCGAAATCGGAGACGAGGTACAGCGTTTCGAATGACCGATTGAATTCCTTGCTTTCGAAATTCTTCTTCATCAAGCCGCCTCGGAAGACGTAGTTGCTGCCGATTTTAACCTCCTGTTTCATCACAGCAATCCAAACGTCTTGGCCGTTTTCCTTGCCTCGCACATACGTGTATTTGTCGGTGTTCAGCACTTCCTCGGCGGTGATTTTGTGCTCCGCAACATCGAGATTGGGCTGGCCGGGGGCCGTGTTCACACCGCCTTGCATGCCAGCGCCGGGGTCTTGGAAGAGCGGAGCAGCAGCCTCGCCAGTGGAAGTGTCTGCTTCTACGACTTCGGGGCCGGAGTTGCAGGAAGCCAAACCAATCATCAACAGCAATGGCAGTAATTTTTGCCATTTCAAAAAATATAAGGATTTCATTTTTTCAAGATTTTAGCAAAGATAAGAATTCGGCAATTCTCAAAACCGCTGCACCAATTTCGTATTCACTCGATGGTAGGTATCCGATTTTTTATCAAACGTTCCTTCGTAATAAAGGTAAAGCGCCAGCTTGCGGGTCATGTTCCAAGATAGCGATGTGCCCACTGTTTGTTGATGGATGGTCAGTTCACTCGTCGTGTACTGGTAGTCCACCATGCGGAAATAGAGCTCGCCGTTTAGCTTGCCGGGCACGATGTCCCGCTCCAGGCGCAGGTTGTACATTTTGCTGTTGATGTAGGGTGTTTGCAAGAAATTGGCGGAGATGGACGCAGCCGCTTTCAGCCAGGGCAAACGACTGATGTTGACGTAGCTGTTCAGGTTTTTCGAGAGATTGGAATTGCTTTTTTGAAAACGCCAGCTTGCGTTCACGCCCCAGGTTATCAGTTTGAACGGGTGATAATTGAGGTTGAGGCGCAGCCCTTGGCGGGTTTCATCGTCAATCAACTGCTCGATATAGCTCTTGTAGCTCTCGTAGTAGATGATGTTTTTGCGGTTGTCGTACGACAAGGAAACGCTTGCCTTCTTTGAAATCCGCTGGCGCAACGAAACGTACAGGTTTGTCAAACTCGCCGTCGTTTTTGATGTTCCATCTACATTTTCGAACAAGTCCACCTCCATTGACCCAAAAAAACTGAGGTCTTTCACCAAGGTATTCGTGTGCTGAAAATAGGCAAAACGGCGGTCAGTATTGCCCCCGTTTCGCTGCTCGATGAAGCCCAGCGTGGTCTGGCTCTGCTTGGCATCTTTGAGGGTATTGTACCCGACATAAGCGCCAATTTGCGGCAGGGAAATATCGAAACTGTAGTCGCTGTAGTTTGGCCTCGAACCAGCAATGGCTCCCAGCAGGAACTTGCCTAGCCCCTTCTCCACCTGCAAGCCGTCAATGGCCCCCATGCTCGAAATTCGAGGGTTGATGCGGCGGCCAAGGCTAATGCTGGAGCTTTTGTCCAAATCATATTTCAACGCCAACGAATAGATTTTAAAGGCGTCGTTCAGGTTGTCCTTCACTGCCTGCCACTCGCCCAGCGTGTGCCTGAAGGCAATGTAGCTATCCGTTGAAAAACGGCTGTTGCCGAGGTTATTGCCTTGCATGGTGAAGGCATAGCGCATGCGGTGGGTGGTTTTGTCGCCGTAAAAATCGCTGTACGAGGAAGCTGACAATCTGCCCCTTATTTTTTGCTTGAAATCTGTCGTCGCTTTCTCTTCCGTTTCTGGTGAAATCACCACTGGAGCGGCCTTGAGCGGACTGGTTTCCGTGCTATCCTGGGTGTTTTTGGGCGTCTCGTTTTGGGCTTCTTTCTTTGGTGACGGCAGTTTTTCCTTTTGAGTTACCCAAGCAAAAAACACATCCCCCAACTTCGATTTTTCAGGCAATAAATTGGCGCAAACACACGACGTCGAGGACTTGTCCTTCACCAGCAGTGCTGCTACCATCAAGCTGTCTTTTCGGAGGAAAAGCGTGTCGCCCTGGGCAATTCCATCGGTGCTAGCGAATTTCACATACACGTTCTGCGATGAAACATACGAGGCCGCCCCTTGCAGCAGGGACTTGCCGTTTTGCCCGCTGGCAAATATTGCGAAGCAAAAAACAAACGATATGGTGAGCCTAATTTTCACTGCTATTCAAATGGAGGAATTATTGGGAACTGCTATCAATCACTTCCGTCTGGGTGGCAATTGTAACATGCTGGACTACTGTACTGGTATCCGTTCACGCCTTGGTGATCTTGGTTGACCTCCTGCTGATTATCGTGCTCATGGCAGTCAATGCAACTGAAACTGTTGTAGTTGCCGCCGATATGGCATTCCACGCACTGGTCCCATTCGTTGTCGTGCTTGCCGCTGTAAATCGGGAAGTACATATCGTCATGGTCGAAATTGGACGGCTCCCAAGCATTTTGTGAGTGGCAAAGCGTGCAATCAGTCGGGAAACCTGCCGACTGGTGGTCGGGGTTGTTCGTGCCGTTGTAATCCGATTGGTGGCAGCCGTAGCAGGTGTTCGGGGTACTGTTGTAGTTGCCGTTGTGGCATTCCACACAGTCATTCTGAATGGCAACGTGCGCTCCTTGGAACGGCCAGAACTGGTTGTGGATGGGGAACGTCGCAGGGTTCCAATCAGGGTTGGTGGTGTGGCAGTTATCGCAGTCCGTCGGGATGTTCAGTGCTTGGTGGTTCGGGTTCGATGAACTGTTGTAATCCGGCATGTGACAGCCCTCGCAAGTGTTCGGGGTGTTGTTGTAGTTGCCGTTGTGGCAGGCTGCACAATCGTTTTGAATCGGAAGGTGCGCTCCCGTGAACGGATAAAACTGGTTGTGGTCGAAGGTCGAAGGCACCCAAGCCAACTGCGTGTGGCAGTCCTCGCAGGTTGTAGGGAACTGGTTGGCAGCGTGGTTTGGGTTCGACGTGCTGTTGTAATCCGCAGCATGGCAGCCAAAGCAGGTGTTCGGCGTGTTGTTGTAATTGCCGTTGTGACAAGCTGCGCAATCATTTTGCACCCCAATATGCGCCCCTTGGAACGGCCAGAACTGCCCGTGAATTGGGAAAGTTGCAGGCTGCCAATCCGGTGCGGTCGTGTGGCAGTTGTCGCAGTCCGTCGGAATGTTCAGCACTTGGTGGTTCGGATTGGTCGAGCCGTTGTAATCCGGCGTGTGGCAGCCCTCACAGGTGTTCGGGGTGTTGTTGTAATTGCCGTTGTGGCAGGCTGCGCAATCATTTTGAATCGGCACGTGTGCACCCGTCAACGGCCAGATTCCATTGTGGTTGAAAGTAGCAGGCACCCAAGCCGTCTGGCCGTGGCAGTCCTCACAGGTGTTTGGAAAATTATTCGCTTGGTGGTCGGGATTTGTTGCTCCGTTGTAATCCGCTTGGTGACAGCCCACGCAAGTGTTCGGCGTATTGTTGTAGTTCCCTCCGGGATGACAAAGCGCACAGTCGTTTTGCACAGTTGCATGAGCACCAACGAACGGCCAAAACTGCGCATGGATTGGGAAGGTCGCAGGCTGCCAATCAGGCGCCGTGGTGTGGCACTGGTCACAGTCTGTTGGGATGTTTAGCGCTTGGTGGTTCGGGTTACTTGAACCGTTGTAATCCGGCATGTGGCAACCATCGCAGGTGTTCGGCGTGTTCGAGTAATTCCCGCCGACGTGGCATTCCGCACACTGGTTTTCAATCGGGATATGCGCTCCCGTTATCGGCCAGAACTGGTCGTGGTCAAAATTCGCTGGCACCCAAGCCGACTGCGTGTGGCAATCATCGCAAGTCGTGGGGAAGTTCGCCGCTTGGTGGTCGGGGTTGGTTGTGCCGTTGTAATCCGCTTGGTGGCAGCCCACGCAAGTGGTTGGCGTGTTGTTGTAGTTGCCGTTGTGGCAGGCTGCGCAATCATTTTGCACCCCAACATGCGCCCCTTGGAACGTCCAAAACTGGTCGTGTATCGGGAAGCTCGCTGGCTGCCAATCCGGTGCCGTCGTGTGGCACTGGGCGCAGTCCGTCGGCAGGTTCAGCGCCACGTGGTTTGGATTCGTCGAACCGTTGTAATCCGGCGTGTGGCAGCCCGCACAGGTGTTCGGCGTATTATTGTAATTTCCTCCGATATGGCAGGCTGCGCAATCGTTCGCTATCGGCTGGTGCGCCCCCGTCAGCGGATAAAACTGGTCGTGAATGGCAAATGTCGCTGGTGACCAGCCCGGTGCCGTTGTGTGGCAATCGTCGCAGGTCACGGGGAAGTTCAGCGCCTCATGGTCAGGATTTGCGGAGCCATTGTAATCCGGCATGTGGCAGGCGTCGCAGTTCGTCGGCGTGCCTTGGTAGCCGTTGGCGTGGCACTGCGTGCAATCCACGTTTTGGTGACCTCCGGTCAATGGCCAAACGGTATTGTGGTCAAAACCGCCTTGCCCCTCACCTGTAGGGTGGCAAGCAAAACAGGCATCGCTGTTGTATTGGTAGCCATTCACCCCGTTGTGCTGGTTGTTCGTTTCCGGGTTGGCATGGCAGGTTGTGCAAGTGAATTCTGCAAAATTGTTCGGGTTGTTGTGGCACTCCGTACACTGGCTCCACTCCCCGTTGTGCGACCCCGAGTAAATCGGGAAATACTGCGAGTCGTGGTCAAAATTTGCAGGCACCCAAGCCGTCTCCGAGTGGCAGGTCGTACAGTCCGTTGAGAAGCCCGCCTGCTGGTGGTTCGGGTTTGTCGTGCCGTTGTAATCCGCCGTGTGGCATGCGAAGCAGGTGTTCGGCGTGTTTGTATAATTCCCGTTGTGGCAGGCTGCGCAATCATTGGCAATCGTTGCGTGAGCGCCATTCAATGGATAAAAATCGTTGTGAATCGGGAAGGTCGCTGGCTGCCAATCGGGCACGGTCGTGTGGCACATCGCACAGTCATTCGGCAAATTCAGCGCCACGTGCGGCGGGTTTTGGCTTTGGTTGAAATCTGGGGTGTGACAACCGTTGCAGGTGTTCGGCGTGTTGGAATAGTTGCCGCCCACATGGCACTGCGCGCATTCGTTTGATACCGCAATATGCGCACCCGTGAATGGCCAAACCCCGTTGTGGTCAAAAGTCGAAGGCACCCAGGCCGTCTCCGAATGGCAGGTGGCACAGTCGTTCGGAAACTGGTTTGTCACGTGGTTCGGGTCGCTCGCCCCATTGAAATCCGGCTGGTGACAGCCCACGCAGGTGTTCGGCGTGTTGTTGTAGTTCCCGTTGTGGCAACCGGCACAGTCGTTTTGAATCGTTTCGTGAGCGCCGTTCAGCGGGTAAAACTGGTTGTGGATGGCGAAGGTCGCTGGCGCCCAGCCTGGTGCGGTCGTGTGGCAGCTTGCGCAATCATTCGGCAGGTTCAGTGCCACGTGCGGCGGGTTTTGGCTTTGGTTGAAATCCGGTGCGTGGCAGGCCGCACAGTCCGTCGGCGTATTTTGGAAATTGCCGCCCACGTGACAATCGAAGCACTCCGCTGTCGTGTGACCGCCAGTCAGTGGCCACACGGTTGCGTGGTCGAACGTATTGTTCGCATCGCCCGTCGGGTGGCAGGACAGGCACGCCGGACTGCTGTACGTGTAGCCTGGTACGCCGTTGTGCTGGTTGTTCGTCTCTGGGTTGGCATGGCAGGTGGTGCAGGTCACCTCGGCATAGTTCGCAGGGTTGGCGTGGCAATCCACGCAGGCATTCCATTCGCCGTTGTGCGCCCCTGAGTAAATCGGGAAATACTGTCCATCGTGGTCGAAAGTCGCAGGCACCCATGCCGTTTCGCTGTGGCAGCTTGCGCAATCCGTCGGGAATTGCGCCGATTGATGGTTTGGGTTCGTCGTGCCGTTGTAATCCGATTGGTGACAGCCCACGCAAGTGGTTGGCGTATTTGTATAATTCCCGTTGTGGCAGGCCGCACAGTCATTCGCAATCGTTGCGTGAGCGCCATTCAGCACATAAAAATCATTGTGAATCGGGAAGGTCGAAGGTTGCCAATCGGGCACGGTCGTGTGGCACATCGCACAGTCGTTCGGCAGGTTGAGCGCTACGTGGTTCGGGTTTTGCGAAGCGCTGAAATCCGGCGTGTGGCAGCCTGCACAGTCCGTCGGGGTCGTTGTGTAATTCCCGCCGATGTGGCACTGCGCACATTCATTTGCTACCGCAATATGGCTTCCAGTGAACGGCCAGACGGCGTTGTGGTCAAACGTTGAAGGCACCCAAGCCGTTTCCGAGTGGCAGGTAGCACAGTCATTCGGAAACTGGTTTGCCACGTGGTTCGGGTCGCTCGCCGAGTTGAAATCAGGCGTGTGGCAGCCGATGCAGGTGTTCGGGGTGTTCGTGTAATTTCCTCCAGTATGGCACTCGGCGCAGTCGTTCGCAATCGTTGCGTGAGCGCCGTTCAGCGGGTAAAAATCATTGTGAATTGGGAAGCTCGCAGGTGCCCAGCCCGGTGCAGTCGTGTGGCAGGTGGCACAGTCCGTCGGGATGTTCAGCGCCACGTGCGGCGGGTTTGCGGAGCCATTGAAATCGGTTGTATGGCAGGCCGCACAGTCCGTCGGAGTGCCCTGGAACACGCCCCCCACGTGGCAGTCGAGGCAGTCCACATTTTGGTGACCTCCGGTCAATGGCCACACGGTATTGTGGTCGAAAATATTGTTCGCATCACCCGTAGGGTGGCAAGCAAGGCAAGCATCGCTTTGGTAAACATAGCCGCCCACGCCTTGGTGCTGGTTGTTCGTTTCAGGATTGGCGTGGCAGGTCGTGCAGGTGAATTGGGTGTAGTCCGACGGATTCGTGTGGCAGTCCGTGCAGGCATTCCACTCGCCATTGTGCGCCCCTGAGTAAATCGGGAAATATTGCGCATCGTGGTCGAAAGTGGCAGGCGACCAAGTAGTTTCCGAGTGGCAAGTCGCACAGTCCTGTGAGAACTGCAACTGAGCGTGGTTCGGGTTCGTGGTAGCACTGTAATCTGCCGAGTGGCAGCCGAAGCAGGTGTTCGGTGTGTTGTTGTAATTCCCATTGTGACAAGCTGCGCAGTCGTTTGCAATCGTTGCGTGAGCGCCAGTTAACACATAAAAATCATTGTGAAGCGGGAAAGTCGCCGGGGTCCAATCGGGCACAGTCGTGTGGCACATCGCACAGTCGTTCGGCAGGTTGAGCGCCACGTGCGACGGGTTCGTCGAGCCATTGAAATCTGGCGTGTGGCAGCCTGCACAGTCTGTTGGCGTAGTCGTGTAGTTGCCGTTGATGTGGCATTGCGCGCATTCGTTTGCTACCGCAATATGGCTTCCGGTAAACGGCCAGACGGCGTTGTGGTCAAAATTGGAGGGTGCCCAGGCCGTCTCCGAGTGGCAAGTGGCACAGTCCTGCGGGAACTGGTTGGCCACGTGGTTCGGGTCAGTCGTTGCATTGAAATCTGGGGTGTGGCAGCCCGCACAGGTATTTGGCGTATTGTTGTAATTGCCGTTGTGGCAGCTTGCGCAGTCATTCGCAATCGTTGCGTGAGCGCCGTTCAGACCATAAAAATCGTTGTGGTTGGCAAAGGTTGCAGGCGACCAGCCGGGGTCGGTCGTGTGGCAACTTGCACAATCGTTCGACAGGCCAAGGCTCGTGTGGTTTGGGTTGGCGGTTTGGTTAAAATCGGTGGTGTGGCAAGCCGCACATTCCGTCGGTGTGCCCGTGTAAACGTTTCCGACGTGGCACTTTTCACAGTCAACCGTCAAGTGCGCCCCCGTGAGCGGGAAGGCCGTTGAATTGTGGTTGAAAGCGCCGTCCGCCTCACCCGTTGGGTGGCAGGCCAAGCAGGCTGAATTTTCATAAACATAGCCCACAACGCCCGTATGCCCATCGTCCGTTTCGGGGTTCACGTGGCAGACCGTGCAACTGTTCTCTGCGAAATTCGAGGGGTTCATGTGGCACTCCGTGCACTCGTTCCAAACGCCCTTGTGCGAGCCGCTGTAAATCGGGAAATACTGCCCGTCGTGCGCCAGGAACTGCGCCGGGTTCCAGTCCAGGTCGGTCGTGTGGCACTGGGCGCAGTCATTGGTGAAATTGGCTTGGACGTGGTTAGGGTTCGTCGTTCCCTCAAAATCCGGTTGGTGGCAGGCGGCGCAGTTGTTCGGTGTGTTGGCAAAATCGCCGCCAGTGTGGCACTGGGTGCAGTCGCTGATTTCGTGACCTTTGGTCAACGGGAAAAACGCATGGTCCACTTTGTCGGTGTTCCAGTCCGCCACGTTGGGGTCGTGGCATTCGATGCAGTTTGTGGAAAAGCCCGCCTGTGGGTGGTTCGGGTTGGTCGAATTGTTGAAATCGGCGAGGTGGCAGTCCACGCATTCGTTGCCGATGCGGTCGAAGCGCAGCGCCGTTTCCGAGGTGTGGCATTGTTCACAGCTCACCGTTTTATGAAGTCCGACGAGCGGGAATCCATTTTCCAGGTGGATTTTTTGCACATCGTCAATCAGCCAGTTGTTCGTCGTGTGGCAGCGGGCGCAGTCGTTGCCTACCGTCTGCTGGTGGATGTCGAGGTGGCAGGAGTTGCAGTCCGTTTTCGTTTTTTCAAAAACCAGCGATTCGTGGCAGTCCCGGCAGTCCACATTGGCGTGGCGACCTGTGAGTGGGAAATTTGTCTTGTTGTGGTGAAATTTGGTGGAGTCCAGCGGCATCAAAAACCCTGTGGTGCGGGAGCGATGCTGTTTCCCCAATTCGATGTTTTTCCAGTACTCCGCACTAATGGCCCATCCTGCCGGGGAATGGCAGGAGGCGCAGTCCAGTTTCAAGTTTGCGCCGTGTGGGTTTTGTGCCAATACTTTCAAGGCAAAAACCAACAGGAAGATAGTGGATGTTACTTTGTACACGTACTGATCTATGAAAACAGATTATGACAAAACTATGACCAAACAGGTGAGATTCATGGGTGATTGTTCTCATGGGTGGGTGAAATATTGCTGAACGGGGAATTCAGTGGTGTGAACTGGCTATTTGTGACAAACCGCACACTGGAAACTTGCCATTTTGTACTGTACGACCATTTTGCCTTCCATGTCCTTCGGCAAATGACATTTTTCACAGGCCACCTGCGCATGCTTGCCATCCAACGGAAACCTAGTCTTTTCGTGCTTGAACTTTTCGATGGGCCAGCCGTCGTTGCTGTGGCACCGGGCGCAGTCTGTGACCCCATCTACCATGAACTGCCCGGCGTGGTTGTCGTCGTGGCAGTCGTTGCAATTGGCGGCTAGGCCATCGAAAGTCCGTTTTGGCGGCGCATCCTCGCTGACGTGGCAGGCCCGGCAATCTACTTGGGCGTGTTTCCCCTTGAGTGCAAAATCCGTTTTCGAGTGGTCAAAATTCCCGCTCGAAGCCGACCAACTTTCGGTCACGTGGCAGGTCTGGCAATCTTGGTTGGGGTACCATTTTTCGGCGAGTTCATTTCCTTTTTTGTGAACGTCCTCGTGGCAGTCCATGCAGCGCTCGCCGATATTGCGAAAGCGCCATTTTTCCTCCTTTAAATGACAAGCGAAACAAGGCGTCGCCACGTGTGCCCCATCCAGCGGGAACTTAGTCTTGGCGTGCTGCTCCAAACTGAAGCTGCTCTCCTGAAACCCGTCCACAGAATGGCATGTTGCGCAGTCAGGTGAAATGGGGTGGATACTGCTCACAAATTGCCCTTCGTGAAAATCAGCGTGACATGCGGCGCAAGTATTGTGCGGCAAAGGGTCGGTGAAGCTGCTGCTGATGTGGCATTTTTTGCAGTCCACGGCAGCGTGTTTTCCGGCCAGTTCAAAGCCAGTCTGGGCGTGATTGAAACCGTCGAGGTTGTTCACGGCGACCTTTCGGAAGGAGGTTTCATTGTGGCAGCCAGCGCAGTCTCCCCCAAACTTGCCCTCATGCGGGTCTTTGTGGCAGGTGGCGCAGTCGCTGGTTTTCACCCCCAATCTATCCTGAAAAACGTTGAGCGCTGTGGCTGCGGACAAGCTGTGGCAGCTTGCGCAATCCACTTTTTTATGGCTGCCTTTCAGCGGGAAATTGGTCTTTCCGTGGTTGAACTTGCCGAGACTGCTGGTGCTCGTGAACGACTGCTCGTTGTGGCATTGCTTGCAGTCCGTGCCGAGGTGATTGCGGTGCGGGTCGTCGTGGCAGGCGTTGCAGTTTTTGAAGGCGATGCCAGAAAACTGTTGAAAATCCTTGCCGTTTTTCACCTCCATTTTGTGGCATTCCTTGCAGTCAACGGCCTTGTGTTTGCCCGCAAGGGCGAAGTC
>Ga0075012_10006923_pt1 | contig 10208 bp, 8 predicted proteins | sample All_14_2_FD_71474 | JGI IMG/M metagenome (GOLD analysis project Ga0075012, IMG submission 71474) | Freshwater microbial communities in response to fracking from Pennsylvania, USA - Allegheny Zone_MetaG_DW_15 | ecosystem: Environmental > Aquatic > Deep subsurface > Groundwater > Drilled... | reverse complement strand
CTTCTGCTGATCGCCCTGGGGACAGCCTGTCGTGCGCTCGGTCCGGTCTGGGCGCTGTTCTCGTTCTCGATTCTCACAGGCGCAGCCATCGCGACCGCGAACGTGTTGCTGCCGACGCTGGTGAAGCGAGATTTCGAGGCCCGCACGGCCTTGCTGACGGGGGCCTATGTCACGGCGATCTCGGGCGGTGCTGCCCTGGCCGCTGCGATCACCGTGCCGTTAGAGGCCCTGCTGGGCGGGGGGTGGCAGGTCGGCCTCTCGATATGGGCGATCCCGGTCGTTGTGGCCCTGGTTCTCTGGTGGCCGCAGGTTCGTCGTAGGACCTTAAGAGTCGGCGGTGTCGTCCTGCCGGTCATCGGTCTCTGGCGCGATCCGCTGGCCTGGAGCGTGGCCCTGTTCATGGGATTGCAGTCCGCATTGGCGTTTTGCGTGCTGGGCTGGCTGGCACCGATCCTGAGAGAGCGCGGACTGGATGCCGTGACGGCGGGGCTGGTGCTGTCCGTCCTGATCGTGGTGCAACTGGCGACGTCGCTGACTGTGCCTTCGATTGCAACGCGCAGGCCGGGTCAGCGGTTGCTCGCCGTCGGCCTCTCGATCGCAGCGATGACCGGTTTGCTTGGCCTCTTGCTGGCACCCCTGGCGAGTGTCTGGATATGGGCTATCCTTCAGGGGCTGGCACAGGGCGGGCTATTTTCCCTGGCGCTGACGATGGTGCTCTTGCGATCACCCGATAGCCATGTCGCGTCACATCTCTCGAGCATGGCCCAGAGCGTCGGCTACATTCCAGCGGCGCTTGCGCCGCTCGGCGTTGGCCTGCTGCATCAATGGACCGGTGGATTCGAGGCTGTGACCGGCCTTGTCGTCTTCATCGGGATTGGTCTGGTCGTCACAGGCATGATGGCAGGCAGGGCGATGGTCGTCTCGGCCCGAATACGTCATGACCCGGTTCCCGCGTGAACCCATTTGCTTCGTAACCATTCCGACAAGGAGTTTCACATGCGGTTCAGGGGGCGTGTGGCCATCGTCACGGGGGCAGGGGGCGGTATCGGCAGAATCACAGCCATGCTGCTGGCGCGGCAGGGTGCCACCGTGGGGATCAACGATCTGCACAGGGAAGCCGCAGATGCGGTGGTCGATGACATCGTGGCGCACGGTGGTCAGGCGCTCGCCATACCAGGAGACGCCGCAGACGAGGACGTCGCGTCCGATGCGGTGGGAGAGGTCATGCGCACCCACGGCCGACTTGACATCCTGGTGAACAACGCGGGCATCTCGGTGGTCGCCCCGGCCGAGGATTTTGTCGCATGGGATCGCGTCGTGCGAACCAACCTGTATTCTCAGTTCTTCTGGTCGAAGGCGGTCGCGAATGCCGCCATGATCCCGGCCGGTCGGGGCGTGATCGTCAATGTCGCGTCCATAGCGGGTCTTGCGGCCGTGCCCAATCAGATCGGATATGTGGTCTCTAAACATGGCGTCGTCGGCCTGACCCGCTCACTGGCTGTCGAGTGGGGTCGGCATGGCATAAGGGTGAATTGCGTTTGCCCCGGCATCACTGCAACGGACCTGACGACTGGCCCGACCGGCATGGATCCCGAAAGGCTCAAGGCCCGTGTCGCGCGCGTTCCTCTGGGTCGGATGGGGACAACGGACGAACAGGCCGAAGCCATCGCCTTTCTGGCATCTGACGAGGCGTCATACCTGAGCGGTGTGATCCTGAACAACGACGGTGGCCAGTTGGCCCTTCATTCCGGCGTGATGATCTGATCGTGGACGATCAGGACAGGGCGTCGAGCACACGCTTAGACACCAGGCGACCAGGACCGCCGGAGACGCCGCCCCCGGGGTGAATCCCTGCGCCACCCAGGAAGAAGCCAGGAGCCAGAGGCTCGGGCCCGCCGAGACCGAAGGCCGGGCGTTTGGCTCCCGTTCGCTGGGAACCGAAGTCGACGTGAGTGACACAGCCCCGGGTCAGTCCTGTGCGTGCCTCGCGGTCCGGACAGGTCTCGAACCAGCGACCCAGTTCCCCGTCGAAACCATCATAGTAGCCCGCCGCCCGCGCCACGATAGCTTCGGCTGCCGGGGCCTTGATGCGATCCCAACCGTCGTTCACATCGACCGGGAAGACCGGAAGATAGATATAGGCGACACCCTGATCCCCCGGTGCCATTGATTGATCCCAGTTCGTCATTGGCGACAGGGAAAAGACTGGCGCTGCCGGGACCTGGCCCCTGCGGGCTTGAATCAGCGCACGTTGCAACTCATCGGCGGTTCCGATCAGGCCGACGGCCTGATTCAGGTCGACGCCGTCCGTTCGTTCGTGCCGCTTGAGACGGAACGGTTGCGACGATGCGACATTGATCAGTGAAGGCCCGACATTGGCCCGATGCGCGGGAGCGTATTCGAGGCGTGTACGGGTGATTCTATCTAGTCCGCCTGGGGTGGCAAGGCGTGCGGCGGTGATCGGATCGCAGGTCGCAATGACGATGCCCGCCTCGATCATCCGACCGTCTGCCAACAGAACGCCGCGCGTCGCACCGTCCCGGATGACGATTTCGGCGACCTCGGCGTCAAGCATCAGTTCGCCACCCGAGGCGGCATAGGCGCTGAGGAGGGCATCAGCGAACATTCGCATACCGCCGACCGCCTTTGATACACCGACCCGGTGCAGCAGTCCGAACAGGGCGTAGGCGATGCCATTTCCGTCGGTGTCGAACGGACCCGCACCCGCCACAATACCCAGCAACAGAGCCCGGGTTGCTGGGTGTTCGAACCACTCTGCCGCCAACTGGTCTGCCGGGGCGGTGCTGATCAGCTGGAGCCTGGTCTTGAGGGCCCGGTTGCGGATCGCCACCCTGGCGAGGTCGAGGTAGTTTCTTGCCGTGCGGACGCCGGGGTCGCCCTTGCCCATGGCACCGGCGAACTGCATCAGTCCGTCGATCAGTTCGATGAACTCGAGATATGCTTTTGCATCGGCCTTCGAATAGCGGGCGATGTCTTCTGCCGTTCGACGGGGATCCCGGAAAACCGCAATCGATCCGCCGTCGGGATCGAGCCAAGCATACATCGGATCGGTCTCGACTGTCTTCCAGCCGTGGTTGCGCAGGTCGAGGTCCTGCATCACGGGTGAGGCCCGGATATGGATCAGCTCGGCCGTACCGGTATTGATCATGTGGTCCGGTGCCTCGGAGATCACATGATCGGACTGCGACAGGCCGCCAGCCATGGCGGCACGCTCGACCACCAGAACACGCTTGCCCGCCTTGCCCAGATAGGCACCGGCGATCAGGCCGTTGTGCCCGCCACCGACGATCACAACATCATAGGGATGGGTCATCTCAGGCGTCGATAAAATAGCGGATCGACAGGGTGCCGTCGCCGAAATCGTAGAGCTCCATGGTCTCGATCACGACATTGGCGGCGTCGATATGGTTGCGATGGTGGCAGGCCGCTTCGTGGCCGTTGACCACGGCCTTGACCGCTTCAAGCCGCATTCTGGCGTTGTGGTCGGCCCACATGGTCTCGAGAATTTCCCAGGCATCGCGCCTCGGCTTGCCGACATAGTCAATGGTCAGGCCATTGCGCCCGAACTCTCGATAGAAGGCGAAGAAGGCGTCGCGGTCATGGTTGTTCCAAGCGTCCAGCTGGCCGTGCAGGAAGCGTTCGATCTCGGTCCTGGGGATGGTCATGCGATGTCCGAGCCCCGGACGTTGCGCGAGGTGCCGTTGCGACGGTCAGTTTCGCCCCAGCCCAACCAGTGAGAAGGTTTACGGGTGTCTCCAACCCTGCGCCAGCGGCCTTCCTGCTGCGCCGTGATCGGAAATCCGCCCAGGAAGCTGACCATCCGCCCCTTGGGGTCGGGCAGGAACTCCCATTCCTCGGTGTCGTCGAGGATGATGCGAGCGGTGTCGCAGAAATAGTCGCCGTCGGGATGGTGCGAAACACCCTCGATCTTTGTGGTGGTGCGGATCTCGCCCTTTTCGTTCTGGAAGATGGCGTAGCCCAGCATGTCGTGGCCGACGCAGAACGAACCCACGTCGAACGTGCCATCCTCGTAAACGGTAGCGAAGTTCCACCAGATGACATGCATGCCATTGTTGACGATCAGATCCTTCTTGTAGTGGATCGCGCCGCCTTCAGCGAGATAGGCCTGGTCCAGGGAAATGACGCCCTTGACCTCATGCCCGTCGCAGACGCCGCTGACCTCATAAATCTGGGCGGTGTAGAAGGTGCCCCAGTCAACTCCCGGCAGATACCACTGCATCCCGACGCCAAGCAGTTTTCCGCTGATCTCGAACAGGCCGTTCTCGGTCCAGGTAAACCTCTCGGCCGAGGCCGTCACCCGCCAGGCGTTGCCGACATCACTGTCGGGCGAGCGCCAGATGACCGTGTCGCCTTCCAGCGACTGGACGGGCAGGGCGGTCTGGGCCTGGGCCGCCATGCGGGGCTTGTCCATCACCAGGGTGTCCTGACCAAGTCGTGTGGACTGATAGAAGAAGGTCGTTGGGTTTGGCGTACCGGTCGGGGCCATCAAGGCGCGGACGGGGGCATACAGGTGGCCCTCGTCGTCTCGCAGCACGCCGTAGGGCATGGTCTTGTTCATCACCAGACCAAAGAAGCCCCGGGTGTCATTCATCGCCTCGGCGCTGACCTCCATCGGTGCGACCAGCACCTGATAGTTGAAGTCAGCCCGCGGCATCGTCCTGTTGAACGTGCGCATTTCCTGAACAGTTTCCCTATTTTTGCCTAGTTAAACTGCAGAACGGCTCAGCCGTCCAGCAGGGAATCCTGTCGCGCTGTCCGGGCCGCGTTGAGAAAACAAAGCACCGCCACGACGTTCAGCGACATCCCGGTCATGATGGCCCAACGCAGTGAATTCGGACCTCCGTAGACGTCGCTGAGCACGCCCACGAGAAAGGGGCCGAGCCCCGTACCGACCACGGTTGCAACGGTCTGAAGTGTCGCCACCACAACCCCTCTCATCCGTGGCCGCAACATGCTGAGAACCAGCGCATTGGCCGGGCCGTTGTGGGCCAGCATCAGCCCACACCACAGACACATCAACGTGACCGCAATGGTCGCACTGCCGGACATGGCGGCCGCAACGCCACAGATGACAACGCCGGTCATGGTGGTTGCGCTGAGCAGGGCAAGGCGCTCGGGACGATGGCCCTGTTTGGAGTTGGACAGCCGATCCCCCATTAGGCCAGCGATCAGCGGAATGACGATGCCGAAAACCGAAAACGCCACGGCGATGGACACTCCGGCCAGTGCCAGAGGCATGTGGTGAACCCTCACGAGGAACGACACAGACCACAGGGCAAAGGCCGAGCTCATCGCGGCGGCCAGGACGATTCCGGCCATCATGCTGAGGATGGCGGGGCGGCGCATGACATAGGAGAAAGCTTCGTCCAGTTTTGCCGCCTTTTCTTGGGGCAAGGTGGAGGCTGCCGGGCTGGATTCTGGGGTGTATGGGGCGACGATTTCCGACCCGCCGCGCCGGGGTTCGCGCACGACCAGGAAGAGGATCAGCCCCATCACCAGACCGGGAATTCCTGCGACCAGAAACACCGTCCGCCAGCCGAACGACTGGGCGAGAATGCCGCCAACAAGGAAGATGATCCCTGTGCCGATCGCGGAGCTCAGATACCAGATGCCGATCGCGGTCGATCGCTGCTTGGGTGGGAAATAGTCGGAAACCATCGACATGGCGGTGGGGGCTCCGCCAGACTCGGCGATGCCGACACCCATGCGGGCCAGCAACAGATGAATGTAGGAATTGGCCGAGGCGCAGACTGCCGTCATCACGCTCCAGAGGGCCAGGATGCCGACCAGCATGTTTCGCCGGTTAACCCGATCGACCAGATATCCCATCGGGATCGCCGCAACGGCGAAGGCCAGGGCGTAACCAAGGCTGCCCAGCATCCCCATCTGACTGTCACTCAGACCGAACTCCTGCCGTATCGGTTCGACGACAACAGACAAGACGTTCCTATCGATGTGGTGGGTCGAATGCACGGCGGTCAGCACCGCCAACACCAGCCAGCGATAGCGCGTGTCTCCAGTCTTTGCGGGCACGGCCGCCAGCGTCTCCGACATCAGCCGAGCCCTTCGAGGTACTGCGCCAGATCATGGCTGTGGGGTTGGTGCGCCAGCGATCCGCCGTTGCAGACAATGGTCTCGCCGTTGATGAAGCCCGCGTCCTCGGACGCCAGAAAGGCCACGACGGCAGCGACGTCCTCGGGCTTGCCAAGGCGCGGCGTCAGGACATGATTCTGGATCATCTCGATCAGTTCCGGCACGCCGTCTTTGGCCGCCTCGGTCAGGATCAGGCCGGGGGCGACGGCGTTACAGCGGATTCCTTGCCGACCGTACTGGGTTGCGATGAAGCGGGTCAGGGCGATCACTCCGGCCTTGGACACGCCATATCCGATCCGCGAAAGATCGCCGACGAGACCGGATCCCGACGCTGTATTGATGATCGCGCCACCGCCCGATTTCAACATCGCGGGAACGGCATATTTGCACCCTGCGAGATAGCCGCGCAGGTTGACGGCCATGACCCTGTCCCAGGTCTCGAAGGAGATATCGACGGCCGTGGTGTCTTCGCGCTGGATCTGCGGCGTGGTGATGGCGGCATTGTTCAACAGGATGTCGAGACGCCCGAACCGAGCCACGGTGGACGCGATCAGCGCGTCTACCGTCTCGGGCACCTCTGCGTCGTAGAAGGCCGCTGTCGCGCCCTGGCCAATGTCCGCGGCCACGGCGTTCGCGCGATCGAGATCAAGGTCGGCAATGATCGTTGTGGCACCTTCGGATGTCAGACGCCGCGCCGTCGCGGTGCCAATCCCGCCCGCGCCACCAGTGACGATCGCGATCCTGCCCTGAAGCCGCCTCATGCCCTGCCTCCCGCCATCATTCCCGCGCTCATTCCGGACCGTAGAAGTGGTTCAAAAATTCGCTGTGATAGATCACGCGCTCGCGGCGCAGACGGCGCGACAGCATCGGATTGTCGTCGTTTTCAAGCGCGTCCAGGACGACCGTGGGCCCGTCGCCAAGGTGGTCGAGCGCGACGCGAGCCACATCCTCGGCCAGGGTGAGAGGGACCGCGTCCGGCGACAGGTTGTTCCTGGCGAACACGGTGCGAAGCTTGGGTGTGTCGGTCGCGCCAATCAGGACGTTTAGGACATCCACGCCTTTTGGCTTCAGCTCGCGCCACAGGCTTTCTCCCAAGTTCAACGCATAGCCCTTGGTCGCGGAATAGAGCGCCAGCCGGCCGGTCCCCTGGAAGGCCGCCTCTGAACCTATGATGACAATACCGCCCCGGCCCTTCGCGACAAAGGCGGTCGCGAACCGGTGGCAGGCCTCGGTCAGCATGTCGATGTTGCGCTGAAGCAGTTGGCGCCATTCGGAATAGGGCTTGGCGAGGAAGGCTCCACCGACACTGTCGCCACCGGCGTTGAAAATGATCAATCCGAGATCCAGCCCGTCGGCGCAGGCTTGCAACTGCGCGGCGGCGTCCGTGTCCGTCAGGTCCAGCGCCCGCGTCACGGCTTCGACGCCGAACCTTTCACGAAGGACCTTGGCCAGTGCGTCCAGCTTGTCGAGGCGCCTCGCCACCAGAACCACGTTGCAACCCTTGGCCGCAGCCAAGGCCGCCAGTTCGGCACCCGTGCCTTCCGAGGCCCCGGAAACAAGGACCCAGGGGCCATATTTCGAGACGAACCCAGGATCGCGCCGACCGTCTTCAGTCATGTCATGTCTTTCGTCGAGTTCATCGCCGCTTCCGAAAAGAAAAGTCCGCCCCCGACGTGACCGTCAGGGGCGGGAGGCGGGGTGGTAGGTTTAAAGCGCGTAGCGGATCTCGAAACCATAGGTCCGCGGGTCGCCATACAGACGGGAATCGAAACCGAACCTGCTGGTCCGATCAGTCGTATTGAGGATGTACTCCTCATCGGTTGCGTTCTTGACGTAGACGCCAAGATCAACGTCACTTCCGCCGACGTTCTTCCAGTCGACTCGCGCATCAACTAGGCCGTAGCCCGGTGCGATATTGCCGGGCGTGGTCAGGTTATCGTCCGCAAACGCGACCTCGCTGATATAGGCGTAGCTGATGTTCCCGACGAGCTCTCCGGTTGGCAGCGGCTGGCGCCAGGTTGCGGAGAGATTCAATGTGTCCTCGGGAGCCTGGGCGAACTTGTTGCCAGTAACGTCGCCGAGCAGGGCATTCTGGAAGCGGTCGTACTTGGTATGCAGATATCCGTATGTTGCCTGCAGCGTCAGGGGTTCGATCGGGCGAGCCAGCAGTTCGATCTGGGCTCCATAGATTGTGGCTTCTGCAGCGTTGAAATTGCCGGTCACAATCAGATTGTCGAAGACAAGCGAGGTCGTCCTCTGGATGTCCTTGTACTCGGCATAGAAGGCCGAGAGGTTTGTCCGCATCGGCATCCCCCCCAGGCTCCAGTCCGCCTTCAGACCCGCCTCATAGTCGGTGATGAACTCGGGCCTGACGACTTCCAGATCGGGGTCGTTGATATTGGGATTGAATCCACCAGCATTGTAGCCCTTGCGGGTCGTCGCATAGAGCAGAACATCCTCGGTTGCCTTGAAGTCGACCGACACATTGTATGTCACCGCGTCAGTTTTGGCAGCGATCCTTTGAGTACAGGTCGCGACGTTCACGCTGGGGAGAGCTGCGGGAAGATTGCAGATATGTCCTGCGCTGTATCCAAACTGTGCGGTCTTGACGTCGTCCTCTGTATAACGAACACCGACAGTAAGGTTCAGTCGATCAGTGAGGGCGTATGTCCCCTGGGCGTATATCGCTCGCGAATCAGTCGTCGTGTTCCCGCCCGTCTGCTGCGTCGTGTTGTTGTTGTGCGGCGTTCCGACGGGAGCAAAGAGAAGGTAGCTGTTAAAGTTGTTGACGTCATTTGCTGATGCATAGAGGCCGGCAACCCAAGTTAGCCGGTCTTCGAAGGCGCTGCCCAACAGTTGTAGCTCATGCGTTTGGAGGCTGGTATCGTTCTGGTTCAGCCCGATGATGACGGGAAGGGGAATGGAGAGCTGACTTGTGAACTGCCGATCCTCGTTCTTCTGGTATCCGGCAATGTATTTGGCTGTCAGTCCACCGAAATGAGCCGTCATGACATTGGTGATCTGCCACGGAGACGCGGTCTGGCTCGCGTTTAGCGGGATCGACACGGTGCGGATGCCGCGCGTCCTCTGGGCCGCCAGTTCGGTGGCGTAGCGGGCACCATAGACGCAGGCTGGCAGGGCCGTGGGGCAACTCGGCGTTCCGGCACCCGATCCGCTGATCTGTGCGTAGGGCGTGTCTTCGCGGTGTGCATAGTTGAAAGTGGTGTAGTTGCTGAACGTGTCATTCGGCTTGAACAAGGCCGAAACCCGCAGCGAGCGGTGATCCTGGGCTTGCAGGTCCGGGCCCGTCAGGTTCTCGATGATGCCGTCGCGCATGGTTACGCGTGCGCCAAAACGCAGGGCGAACACGTCATTGACCGGCAGGTTCACGACCGCCGTCCCTTCGCGCAGGTTGAAGCTGCCGAGGCGGCCAGCGACATAGCCCTCGATGTCATTACCAGGAAGGTTCGGAACGAAAAGGACAGCGCCGCCAGTGCTGTTCTTGCCGAACAGTGTACCCTGAGGCCCTGATACCGCCTGGATGGAAGAAAGGTCCCACAGCATCTGGTCAGCCAGCACGCCGTTGACAGGGATTTCGTTCAGATAGCTCACGACGCCGGTCCGGACGCCCCGCAGCGAAAACTGTTGAGTGCCGCCGAAAATGCTGACGCCGACATTCAGCGTGGGAACCAGCTTTTGCAGATCCGTGCCGGTCGTGATTGTACGGCTTTCCAGGACTTCAGATGAGATGCCCGTGACGCTGAGAGGCACGTCCTGGAGCCGCTCCTCTGATCTACGGGCAACCACGACGATCTCGTCAAGTTCGGACGCCTGTTCATCTTTCTGAGGCTGCGCTTGTGCGTGGGCCACATCCAGACCGAATACGGCCTGGCTAGCGAAAAGGGCAATCGCACTCGCTCCCGCGAGCAGAGTATGTCTAGCCATGTTTCCCCCTAAGGAAATGATGTTGGCCAGCTCAGAACGGTCTACGCCGTCCTTGGTGTCGAAGCTGGTGTGAAGATTTGACGCGTACAGAAACTTCAGGTCCTGCCTTCAGGTACGACAGGAAGGGA
>Ga0075012_10006922_pt1 | contig 10209 bp, 12 predicted proteins | sample All_14_2_FD_71474 | JGI IMG/M metagenome (GOLD analysis project Ga0075012, IMG submission 71474) | Freshwater microbial communities in response to fracking from Pennsylvania, USA - Allegheny Zone_MetaG_DW_15 | ecosystem: Environmental > Aquatic > Deep subsurface > Groundwater > Drilled... | reverse complement strand
GCCAAATAAGAGGAAGAACAAGATGGGTTTGCTGAGCCTTGCGATTTGGACGCCGATTTTCTTTGGCGTTGTGCTGCTGGCCTTGGGCCGTGACGATCAGGCACATGTGGTGCGCTGGATAGCGCTGGTGGGTGCGCTGGTGTCGCTGGCTGTGACCATTCCGCTTTACAGCGGTTTCGAAATAGGTACCGCTGCGATGCAGTTCGTTGAAAAGGGCCTCTGGATTGAGCGCTTCAACGTGCATTACCACCTGGGCGTGGATGGCATCTCGCTCTGGCTGGTGCTGCTGACGGCATTCATCAACGTGGTGGTGGTGGTCGCGAGTTGGGAGTCGATCACCCGCCGAGTGAACCAGTACATGGGGGCATTCCTGATTCTGTCGGGCTTGATGATCGGCGTGTTCAGCGCGCAGGACGCGATGCTGTTTTACGTGTTCTTCGAAGCCACCCTGATTCCGATGTACCTCATCATCGGCATCTGGGGCGGTCCCAACAAAATTTACGCCGCGTTCAAATTCTTCCTGTACACGCTCATGGGTTCGCTGCTCATGCTGGTGGCTCTGATTTACCTCTACACCCAGTCTGGCGGGAGCTTCGCGCTGGCTGACTGGTACAAATTGCCCTTGAGCAGCACGGCGCAGACGCTGTTGTTCTTTGCCTTCTTCGCCGCCTTCGCCGTGAAGGTGCCCATGTGGCCGGTGCACACCTGGTTGCCAGACGTTCACGTTGAAGCGCCTACGGGTGGTTCTGCCGTGCTGGCCGCCATCATGCTAAAGCTGGGTGCTTACGGCTTTTTGCGTTTTTCGCTGCCGATCCTGCCGGACGCTTCGCAAGAATGGGCCTGGCTCATGATTGCGCTGTCGCTTGTGGCGGTGGTGTATGTGGGCCTGGTGGCCATGGTGCAGCAAGACATGAAGAAGCTGGTGGCCTATTCGTCGGTGGCTCACATGGGCTTCGTGACGCTGGGCTTCTTTGTGTTCAGTGACCTCGGTGTGTCGGGTGCCATCGTGCAGATGATTGCGCACGGCTTTGTGTCTGCGGCCATGTTCCTGGCCATTGGTGTGCTGTACGACCGTGTGCATTCGCGGGAAATTGCCGACTATGGTGGCGTTGTGAACACCATGCCCAATTTTTCGGCCTTTGCGTTGCTGTTTGTCATGGCCAATTGCGGCTTGCCGGGGACTGCTGGTTTTGTGGGTGAGTGGATGGTCATTCTGGCCGCGGTCAAATCCAACTTCTGGGTGGGCTCTGCTGCCGCGACAGCGCTGATTTTTGGTGCCGCCTATTCCTTGTGGATGTTCAAGCGCGTCTACCTGGGTCCTGTCGGTAACGACAACGTCAAGGGCTTGACCGACCTCAACCCCCGCGAATTTCTGGTGATGGCTTCACTGGCCATTGCCGTGCTGTTCATGGGTGTGTATCCCAAGCCATTTACCGATGTGATGGACGCTTCGGTCGCGGATCTGCTGCGCCACGTTGCCATCTCCAAACTGAATTGATTCCGTGACCGGTCAAAATAAAAGAGAGCGCTTACATGATTGACAATCTCAGCTGGGTCACGGCTTACCCTGAAATCCTGTTGCTGGTGATGGCTTGCGTGATCGCGCTGCTGGACCTCGGCGTCAAGTCGCCACTGCGTGGTGCCACTTATGTGCTCACACTGCTGACGCTGGCCGTGGTAGCCCTGTTGCAGGGTTATTACGCCAGTTCCGGCGAGACCATCATGGGCTGGGGCGGCATGGTCGTCAGCGACCCCATGGGCAATTGGCTCAAGTGTTTCGCTGCGCTCGCCATGATGGTGACCCTGGTGTACGGCCGTGCCTACGCTGGTGCCCGCGACATGCTGCGTGGTGGCGAATTGTTTACGCTGAGCCTGTTTGCTCTGCTGGGCATGTTTGTCATGATCTCGGGCCACAACTTCCTGGTGATCTATCTCGGCCTGGAATTGCTCACGCTGTCCAGCTACGCTCTGGTGGCCCTGCGCCGCGACGACGTGCAAGCCACCGAGGCTGCCATGAAGTATTTTGTGCTGGGCGCTCTGGCCAGCGGCTTCCTCTTGTATGGCATGTCGATGGTCTACGGTGCCACCGGCTCGCTGGATCTGGCCGAGGTGATGAAGGTCATTGCGGGCGGCGAAGCGATGCTCAAAGGCTCGGCCCAGGTGCTGACCCTGGGTCTGGTGTTCCTGGTGGCCGGCCTGGCCTTCAAGCTGGGTGTCGTTCCCTTTCATATGTGGGTGCCCGATGTCTATCACGGCGCCCCCACTGCGGTGACCCTGATGATTGGTGGCGCCCCCAAGCTGGCGGCCTTTGCCATCGTGGTGCGCTTGCTGGTGGAAGGCTTGCAGCCGTTGGCCTTCGACTGGCAGCAAATGTTGGCGGTGTTGTCGGTGATGTCCTTGCTGGTAGGCAACTTTGCAGCCATTGCACAGACCAACCTCAAGCGCATGCTGGCCTTTTCCACCATTGCCCAGATGGGTTTCATGTTGCTGGGTTTGCTGGCCGGTGTGGTGCAGGGCGACGCCAGCAACATGGCCAACGCCTACGGTTCGTCCATGTTTTACGTGGTCACCTACGTGCTCACCACGCTGGGCACCTTTGGTGTGATTCTCTTGCTTTCGCGCAGCGGGTTCGAGTCTGAAAACATCAGCGATCTGGCAGGTCTGAACCAGCGCAGCCCGCTCTACGCCGGTGTCATGGCCGTGTGCATGTTTTCTCTGGCAGGCGTGCCGCCGCTGGTGGGTTTTTACGCCAAGCTGTCCGTGCTGCAGGCGCTGCTCGCATCCAGCGACGGGTTCTACATCGGTCTGGCGGTGTTTGCTGTCTTGATGTCGCTGGTGGGCGCGTTCTACTACCTGCGCTTGGTCAAGGTCATGTACTTTGATGCGCCCACGCAAACTGCCGAAATTGTGGCCGCTGCGGACGTGCGATCGGTGCTCATGCTGAACGGTGCATTGGTGTTGGTTCTGGGTATTGTGCCAGGCGGCCTGATGGCCCTTTGTGCTCAGGCCGTGGCATCCCTGTTCATTTGAATCAGAAGGCAGATCACCGGCATGTGCGTCGGTGTGTCTGTCTGAAACTTGCAGCATCTCACCGGCTCAAACTGCACCTATGACCCATACCCTCTCTGTTTGGCTGGTGCTGATGGCAGCCTTGATCGCTGCCAACTTGCCTTTCGTCAACAACCGTTGGCTGGCCGTGATTCCTCGCAACCAACCCAAAACGCTCTGGCTGCGTGTGGGTGAGTTGTTTGTGTGTTACCTCTTGGTGGGGGTATTCGGTTTGGCTCTGGAGCAATCGGCGGGTCAGATCTACCCTCAAGGTTGGGAATTTTACGCCACTACGGGTGCGCTGTTCCTGACTTTGGCTTTTCCTGGCTTCGTGTACCGCTACCTTTTCAAACGTCGCGGTTGACGACAGGTGTGGTGTTTGGACGGGCTTTTCCGGTCGATCCATGGTTTTCCGGCTGTGGACCGGTCAAAATCTTCAAAAGCAGGTTTGAAGTGGGTTTCCCCCACCCGTGTGGCTTCAATACTTTCTGCCGAGCTTGCTTCTAGGCTATTGTTCTGAATCACCGGTTACTCCTATGCCTCAAACGCCTGCCGCCGTTGATGCTCACCTGTCCGAAACCCTTGTTTCCCGAACCAAGTTGTTGCAAGGTCATTTTCTGCATGTGGTGCGAGACACCGTGCGCCTGCCTTCCGGACAAGAAGCCACACGCGAGTTTGTGTTGCATCCCGGTGCCGTAATGGTGATTGCATTGCTGGACGACGGTCGGGTTGTGTTAGAGCGTCAGTTTCGACACCCGATGCAGCAAGTCATGATTGAATTTCCTGCAGGCAAGCTGGATGCGGGCGAGGCCAGTTTGCTGTGCGCAAAGCGCGAGTTATTGGAAGAAACAGGCTACAGTGCCAGCGAGTGGGCGTTCGCAGGTCGGTTGGCCCCCACCATCGGGTATTCCAATGAAATTATCGATATTTGGTTCGCACGCGGTCTGAGTTTGGGAGAACGTCACCTGGACGATGGCGAGTTTCTCGATGTGTTCACCGCTTCACCAGCCGAGCTCCAGTTCTGGTGTCGCTCTGGTGAGGTTATCGACGGCAAGACGCTGGTGGGTGCGTTGTGGTTGCAGAATGTGCTGCACGGTGATTGGGTGCTGGACTGGAGCCATGCGCCTCCCGTTCTTTCGCACCTCACTTGCGCTGGATAATTGCGTTCATGAAAGTCCTCAATCTGCAGTGTGCTCGCCAGCATGGTTTTGAAGGCTGGTTTGCGTCGGAAGACGACTACGCTAGCCAGCAAGCGCGCGGGTTGCTGAGTTGTCCACTGTGTGGCGATATGCAGATTCAGAAAATGCTGAGTGCTCCGAGACTGAACCTGAGCACAAGCCGGGAGAGTTCACGTCTATCGGTAACTGCAGAAGCTGAGACCGGCGTTAACGCCCATGTTGGCTCGAATCAGGCAGCACCGGCCAAACAGCTTCAGGCGCAGTTGCTCAAAGCCATGCGTCAGGTGATCGCCAACACCGAAGATGTGGGAGACCGCTTTGCCGATCAGGCTCGGGCCATGCACCACGGCGATATGGCCCCGAGCAACATTCGCGGACGCACCACCCCAGAAGTGGCTATGGAGTTGGTGGATGAAGGTATTGATGTGGTGCCGCTACCGGATATTCTTGCGCTCAATGAAACCCTGCAGTAAATCGTGTGTGCCGTGCATGGCGCGGATCGAGCTGGGCGAAAGTCATCGGTGCCAATCACACGCACCATGCTTGGTGCATTGCCGCGCACTGCCAGCACGCGATCCAACAGGTCTTCCTTGCGGATGAGACTTTTGTTGATGTGCTCGATGCTCACGCTGTTGGCCGCGTAGACCGATTGGATGCGATTCCGCAAGAGATTGGCAAACTTCGGATAATCAAATATGCCGATACCACGCGAGTACAGAAAACTCGGCATCCTGCCTGTGTAACACGCCCGGGCAGTGTGCCCGTCACGATGATCTCGTCGTAGTACGACAACACACTGTGCGGGTTGGGCGCGTAGCACGCAGTCAATGCCGTCGTAGCCATGGTCGCTCGCCACGTTATCGGTTTGACGGTAATCGTATGACTTTTGCTTCCGGCACTGCCGACTTAGAATGAAACTGCTGCTCATTGAAGACAATCCAGCCATGCAGACCACACTGCAGCGCTCTTTTGAGCGCCGCGGTATCCTGGTGCTGACTTGTGGGGATGGCGCGCGCGCGCTGGCACTGTGGCAGGCTTGCCTGCCTGATGTGGTGTTGCTGGACCTGAGTCTGCCAGGGCGCGATGGTTTGCTGGTGTTGGGGGACGCACGTGCGGCCGGACTCACCACACCAACCATCATATTGACGGCTCGCGGCACTGTGGGAGACCGCATCGTGGGTCTCAACACGGGCGCTGACGATTACCTGCCCAAACCTTTCGATTTGGACGAACTGGAAGCCCGTGTGCGCGCCCTCGTGCGCCGTGCCAACGGCAACACGGAGACACACCACAACGCAATGGGAAAACCACTCGTGTGGTGCGGCATGCACTTGGAAAAAGACAGCGGGGCTGCTTACTTCAACGGCATGCCTTTGGAGCTGGCTCCGCGCGAACTGGCTTTGCTGAGAGCGGTACTGGGCAACCCAGGTCACGCTATTGCCAAGGAACGCCTGTTTGAACTGGTGTTTCCTGGAGAAAGCCAGGTACAACCCGAGGCCATTGAGGTGGTGGCTTATCGTTTGCGTAAAAAAATTGCACACACCGGCGCTCAACTTGTCACGCTGAGGGGGCTGGGCTACTTACTCAAGGCTGGAACCTGATGGCACCTGCTGTTGCTGCAGCCGATTTGCTCCACAAAGCACCGCCAAGTGAGCACCAGCCCAGCTCCCTGCGGCGAACCCTGCTGTTGGGTATTTTGCTTCCGGTATTCGGCTTTGTGCTGATCAACACCGTGGTGCTCTACCGCCAGGCACTGGCGGCAGCCGACACCGCCTACGACCGTACCCTTTTGGCCACGGCTAAATCATTGGGCGAACAATTGGAGGTTGTCGGTGAAGGCTCCAGCGCTCACATAAAGTCGTCTTTGCTGTACTCGGCACTTGAAGCCTTCGAGGCCGACAACCGAAGCCGTCTGTTTTATCGCGTCAGCGGCTTTTCGGGCGAACTCGTTTCGGGTTTTGAAGACTTGCCTGCAGGGCCGCAGACCATGCCTTCGCAGAAAATTTACGCCGCCTTGGTGCATTTTTACGACGACGAATACCGCGGTGTCCCCGTGCGCATGGCGGTGCTGCTGCAACCCGTAGCAGGCCTGGGGGGGCAGGGCATGGCAACCATTCAAGTGGCTGAAACCTTGGAATTGCGGGAAACCTTGGCCAGACAGATTTTGCTCGATACCCTGTGGCGGCAAGCTGTGCTTGTGTTGGTAATCGCCATGGTGGTGGTACTGGTCGTGCAGCACGCCACACGACCTGTGCGCGCACTCAGCCACGCGCTGGGAGCACGCAACGACAACGACCTTGCTCCCTTGCCTACGGCGGGCGCACCCCGCGAATTGCTGCCGTTGCTGGACGCCACCAACCAGCATATGCTTCGCTTGGCCCATTTGCTGGATCACCAAAAGAGGTTCGTGCGCGACACCTCGCACCAATTGCGCACGCCTCTGGCGGTACTGAAAGTCCAGGTGCAATCAGCATTGCGCGGCGACATCGAACCTATGCAGGCCTTTGAGGAAATTGGTCACACGGTCGAGCGAGCCAATGAACTTGCCAACCAAATGCTGGCGCTGGCCAAAGTCGAACAACTTCGAGAAGACAAAACCACCCCCTGCACCGATTGGTCCGAGGTGGTGCGCGATGTGGCACTTGACCTCTCTGCCTTGATCGCGGAACGTTCGCTTGACTTTTCACTTGACATTGCGCCAGCCTTGGTGCGTTCGCACCTCTGGTCGCTTCGCGAACTGAGCCGCAACCTGCTGCATAACGCCATAAAGAACACACCTGCAGAGTCGCGTCTGGCGGTCGTTTTGGTGAGCGATGCACAGACCGCTGCACTTACCATCAGTGACAGTGGCCCCGGCATTTCATCTAACTTGCGCGAGCGTTTATTTCAGCCTTTTTCCACCGAGACGGGGGCGGGTACGGCAAGCACCGGATCGGGTTTGGGTTTGGCTATTTGCCTCGGGATCGTGCGCTCACTGAATGGCAGTATTGAGTTGACCAACCGCGAATCACACGCACAGGTGGTGGGTCTGGACGCTACTGTGCGCTTGCCCTTGGTCCTTTGAGTGCGCACAGAAACCTAGAAACATCTAAAACCACTTTACATGAACACCGACAACACCTTGTTAAAGGTCCGTCTTGACAAGTGGCTTTGGGCAGCCCGCTTTTACAAGACTCGAAACCTTTGCTCTCAAGAAATAGACAAAGGTCGAGTGCGTCAAAATGGGCAGTTGGCCAAACCTTCACGCGATGTCAAGCCCGGAGACACACTGGAGTTACGCACCGGTCCGGTGGTGCGAACGGTGGTTGTTCGGGCACTCAGCAATGCACGCGGCCCTGCATCTGCTGCGGCTTTGCTCTATGAAGAAACAGCGGAATCCATCGCTGTGCGGGTGGCTACCGTCGAGCAACGCAGGCTGGCTCCCGAGCCTGCCCAATACTTGAACCAAGGCCGTCCCACTAAGCGAGACCGGCGCGAACTGGATCACCTAAAAGATAACGCCTCCCGAGGTGAGTGGAACGCACGATGGAGTGCTTCACTGGACGACTGAATCGCATGCCAATACGACCTGCGACACCTACCCCCGAGAGATCAGTGAGTAAAGCGGTTGGCAATGAAGCTCGACCAGTCAAAGTTTCACATGCTTGCAGAAAACACCCCGTCTGATCCGGCTGCATCGCAACAGGATGCCGTGGTGGCTCACCGGCCTCAAGCAGGTGCATGGCGCGGCCGTGGTGCAGGCTGTGCGGAGATGTTTTTTTGATGCCGAGTTCTGCAATCACCCGCGCCAGGGTGCGCTGCACGCTGCCCCGATTCAGCGGGCTGCTCGCCGTTCAGGCCGTACAGGTCTAGCTTCACGCCGCGCCAGGAGTGCTGGGCCTTCATGGCGGTGAAGCAGTCGGCGAGTTGCTGGAGCAAGAGAGAGAGAGGTGACTTGATGGTCAAAATGGGTGCCGATGCGGCGTATGGCGCGGGCATAACCATCAATGGTCTTGGGCTGAAGGCCTTTGAGCAGCATCTGTTTGGAGACAGATGGTCATACCTATGCCATCTTCTTCGATCCATCTGCTCACCGGCAACAGGCCTTGCTCCCATTCGGAACAGTTTTTCAAACGCTGTGGAAAACTTTGTGTGTGACTTGCCTGTGGGGGTTCTGATTGACGCAGCGATGCAGTGCGACCAGTAAAATGTGTGCTGTTTTGACATCAACCCCCAGGAAACTTAGCATGTCTCTTTTCTCAGCCGTTGAAATGGCTCCGCGCGACCCGATTTTGGGTCTGAATGAACAGTTCTCTGCCGACACGAACCCCAACAAAGTCAACCTCGGCGTGGGTGTGTATTTCGACGACAACGGCAAACTTCCCTTGCTCCAGTGCGTTCAAGCGGCAGAAAAAACCATGATGGCTACACCCAGCGCGCGTGGATATTTGCCCATTGACGGTATTGCAGCCTATGACGCAGCGGTGAAGAGCCTGGTTTTTGGTGTCGACAGCGAGCCCGTGCAATCAGGTCGTGTGGCCACAGTACAAGCGATTGGTGGCACTGGCGGTCTGAAAATTGGCGCCGACTTTCTGAAACGTTTGAGCCCAAACGCCAAGGTGTTGATCAGCGACCCCAGCTGGGAAAACCACCGCGCGTTGTTCACCAACGCTGGTTTTTTGGTGGACACTTATGCTTATTACGACGCCGAAAAGCACGGCGTGAACTTTGAAGCCATGCTCGCCAGTCTGAATGCTGCTGAGTTTGGCACGATCGTCGTGCTGCATGCCTGCTGCCACAATCCAACGGGCTACGATCTTACTGCAGAGCAATGGGATCAGGTGATCGACACAGTCAAGTCTCGCGGCCTCACGCCCTTTTTGGATATGGCTTACCAAGGTTTTGGTCACGGCATTGCAGAAGACGGCTCCGTGATCTGCAAGTTTGTTGCTGCCGGCCTCACATTTTTTGTATCAACATCTTTTTCCAAGAGTTTCAGTCTATATGGCGAGCGTGTTGGCGCATTGTCCGTGTTGTGTGAAGATAAAGAAGAGGCTTCACGAGTCCTCTCTCAACTAAAAATTGTGATCCGCACCAATTACTCAAATCCGCCCATCCATGGCGGTGCCGTGGTGGCAGCCGTATTGAATAACCCTGAGTTGCGTGCTTTGTGGGAAAACGAACTGAGCGACATGCGCGTGCGGATCAAGGCTATGCGCCAAAAGTTGGTCGATGGCCTGAAGGCCGCTGGAGTCAAGCAAGATATGGCTTTCATCACCAAGCAGATCGGTATGTTCAGCTATTCCGGCCTGAGCAAAGATCAAATGGTGCGCTTGCGCAACGAATTCGGTGTATACGGCACCGATACGGGTCGCATGTGCGTTGCAGCGCTCAACAGCAAGAACATAGACTACGTTTGTCAGGCGATTTCCAAAGTGGTCTGATGAATTTGATGTGGGAAAAAACAGCCACCCCAACAGACGTGACGGCTGCCGTAGATGAGGTCCAAAAAAGTCTGAATGCTGTTTGATATGCCACAAGCACGTCGTGAGGCTGTACAGGTAAGGCTCCAAGATCATGCAATCGTCACGATGACTGGGGCTGAGTTACCGACGGTGCGAAGTGCCATCGATCTGTCTGGCGGCCGCGATTGGGGTGCTGTTCGCGGGCGCGCTGCAGGCGATGGTCAGGTGCTCAGTCAGGCCCAGGAAGCCACTATCCAGCGCATGATCATCGACAAGCGCTCCGAGCAACTCAAGATAGATTTGGGCCCGTGGAGTAGTGCCGCACTGGGTCAGTTCATCGAGTAATGATTTGGCATTAATCTGCAAATGCTCAGCATCGGCAAGTACCTCATCTACTGGGCTTCACAGGCTTAAATCCATCAAGCACGCTGGCCTCGAAGTACCGAAGTCTGATGGTGCGCAAATCGCACAAGAAGGCCATCGTGGCTGTGGCGCACAAGATGATCCGGCTGATCTACATCCTGTTGTCGCGGCGCCAG
>Ga0075012_10006920_pt1 | contig 10210 bp, 10 predicted proteins | sample All_14_2_FD_71474 | JGI IMG/M metagenome (GOLD analysis project Ga0075012, IMG submission 71474) | Freshwater microbial communities in response to fracking from Pennsylvania, USA - Allegheny Zone_MetaG_DW_15 | ecosystem: Environmental > Aquatic > Deep subsurface > Groundwater > Drilled... | reverse complement strand
GCGCGGGGACGAGCCCTCGCAAGGTTCTTCCTGAGAGCCGGCGCGACAAGCACCATCAGGCGTCGAAGCCGATACGTCAGGCGCGGTGTTCGTTCGGGGAGGCAGGTCCAACGGGAAACAGCCCAATCCCGCTCTCTTGCGATGTCTCCTGGCCCGTTCCCGGATCTTCCACGATCAACCCGCTGCGGGGTCGGCTACGCGGAGCGTGCCGCCGCTGCGGCGTAGTGCCTGCGCGGTGATCGCGACCGGTCCCGGTCCGACTGGGGAGCCATCGAGCGGGAATTGGCCCGCTCCCGATGGAGCCTCACGATGTCGAACGATCTTTCCCTCGCCCAAGACGCCGCTTTCCAGCTTGCCCGCACCCTGATGGTCCCCGTCACGCTTTTCCGCTCCGGCGACGAGTTCGGCGTTTATCTGAACAGTCAAGCTGTCTCACTGGCATTTCGCTGAGCTCGCCGGCTCCCGGAACAGCGTCTCGATCAGCGGACATTCCCGCCGATTGCCTTCTGTGCATTGGGCCACCACGTCCTTCAGCACTCGCTCCATGCGTTTCAGGTCGGCGATCTTTTCACGCACGTCGTCGAGATGCGCGGCGGCAACGGCGCTTGCCTCGGCGCAGGGCTGGTCGCGCTCGTCGACGAGGCGCAGCAGTTCACGGACTTCATCGAGGGAGAAGCCGAGCTCGCGCGCCCGCAAGACGAAGCGAAGCCGTCGCTCGTGGGTGCTGTCGTAGCTGCGATAGCCGCTCGCCGTGCGCGGCGGCTCCGGCAGGAGGCCGACCTTCTCGTAATAGCGGACCGTCTCCAGATTGCACCCTGTGCGCTGTGCGAGTTCGGCGCGCTTGAGGCCTTTCACGCCAGCGTGATCGCGCATCCAAAAATACCCCTTGACCCTGTAGTTGCTACAGACCGCACATTAGCGCCTGGATAGGTTTTCGACAAGAAGAGCGAGGTCGAACATGAATGCATCCCGACACGGACCAGCAGACGTTGCACCGACTGCGGCAAACCTGACGACGCCAGAGCGAAGCGAGGCCGGGCGACAGCGCCTGGTCGCCGTCGGCGGCATACTCGGCGCCATCGCCGCCTCGTCCTGTTGCATCATTCCGCTCGTCCTGTTCAGCCTCGGCATCGGCGGCGCCTGGATCGGCAATCTGACGGCGCTTGCGCCCTACAAGCCACTGTTTGTCGCCGCAACGGCGGGCATGCTCGGCTACGGCTTCTACCTTGTCTACTGGAAGCCGCGACAGGCCTGTGCCGATGGGGCTGCCTGCACGCGCGCCGTCCCCAGCCGCCTCGTTCAGATCGCGCTCTGGTTCGCGACCGTACTCGTCGCCGCTGCTTTCGCCTTCGACTACGTCGCGCCGCTGCTGCTTTCCGCCTGACACCAAGAGGAGACTACCCCATGAGGAAGAGTTTGAGCGCTTTCACTTTGATCGCGTCGGTGATGACTGCGCCTGCCGCCTTCGCCGCCGAACGCACTGTGACGTTTGCCGTCGACAACATGACCTGCGCCTCGTGCCCCTACATCGTGAAGACCACGATGGCGGCAATCCCCGGTGTCGCGAAGGTGACCGTCTCCTTCGAGGCGAAGTCCGCGACCGTGACCTTCGACGACGCTAAGACGAGCACCGATGCCATCGCAGCCGCCAGCATGAATGCTGGTTATCCGGCCCACCCGACGCAGCAAGGCAGCTAGATGACTGATCGCGCCGTAATCCGCGCAGGTGCCGTTGGCGCCGTCCTCGCCGCGATCTGCTGCGCGGCGCCGCTCCTCGCCGTCGGCCTGTCTCTGGCGGGTCTTGGCACGTGGCTGACAGGTGTGGGTGCAGTGGTGCTTCCCCTGATCGTCGCGGGCTTCGGCTTCGGCGCGTGGGGGCCCCATCATCGCCGGGCAAGAGCCACGGCCTATGAGACGAAGATTCGCAAGGAAGGCGTGAAGCCATGAACGATTGCTGTGCAACCTCCTCCCGGGACAACCCGGCCGTTTCTCAGCCCGCGACACTGGCGAGCTTTGCCGTTCGACCGGGCGTAACGTTTCCGGATTGGTCGGCGGTCACGTCGCCTGTGGTCAAGAACGCTCTGCAGGCGATGGTCGGGTCCGACCACGTGCTCAATCGCTGGAGCGGTTACGATCCCGCCACCGACAGGGTGCGTGTTGCGTTGCTCCGACTCTACGCCGACCACGGGGGTGCCCCGACCATAAGCGCGCTTGCGGAGCGTACAAAACTCAGTGAGATGGTCATCCGGCCACTGCTCGACGAGCTCCGCCGGCGCGACCTCGTCGTTCTCGATGGCGAGCTGATCGTCGGCGCCTATCCGTTCAGCGATCATAACACCGGCCATCGGGTCACTCTGGACGGACGCACGCTGAATGCAATGTGCGCGGTCGACGCGCTGGGCATCGGTGCCATGACCGATCGCGACACCGCGATCGCCTCGCCCTGCGGCCATTGCGGCGCACTGATCCGGATCACCACGCAGGACCGAGGGCGGGCACTCGCCGACGTCGAGCCACAGTCGGCCGTCATGTGGCAGAGCGTCCGTTATGAAGGCGGCTGCGCCGCGAGCTCGCTCTGCGCGACGACCGCTTTTTTCTGCTCGGACGAGCATCTTTCCGCCTGGCGCGACGAACGTTCCACCGACGAGCCAGGTTTCCGGCTGTCGATCGAGGAAGGACTGGAAGCCGGCCGTGCTCTGTTCGGGCCGAGCCTCGCTGGTCTCGATGTGGCGTCGAAGAGCCTGGTGGTCGCCAACCGACCCTTGCGCACAAACGGTCGCAATGGAGGCGCTTACGATCTCGTCGTCATCGGCGCCGGCTCGGCCGGCTTCTCGGCCTCGATCACGGCCGCCGATCAGGGCGCACAGGTGGCGCTCATCGGCAGTGGCACCATCGGCGGCACCTGCGTCAATGTCGGCTGCGTGCCGTCGAAGACCCTGATCCGCGCGGCCGAGACGCTTCATAACGCTCGCGTGGCGGCACGTTTTGCCGGCATTACTGCTGAAGCCGAACTGACAGACTGGCGCGGAACCGTTCGTCAGAAGGACACGCTCGTGTCTGGGCTGCGCCAGGCCAAATACGCGGACCTGCTCCCCGCGTACAATGGTATCGCCTATCGCGACGGGCCGGCTCGCCTCCTCGACGGCGGTGTCGAAGTTGACGGCGCGCGTATTGCCGCTGGCAAGATCATTATCGCAACCGGCGCGCGGCCGGCAGTTCCTGCTATTCCTGGCCTCGAGACCGTACCGTATCTCACCAGTACGACGGCGCTCGACCTCGAGGAACTGCCGCGATCGCTGCTGGTGATCGGCGGCGGTTATATCGGCGCGGAGCTCGCCCAGATGTTCGCCCGTGCCGGCGTCAAGGTGACCCTCGTCTGCCGGTCCCGACTGCTCCCCGAGGCCGAGCCCGAGATCGGCGCGGCGCTCACGGGGTATTTCGAGGATGAAGGCATCACCGTTATCTCCGGCATCGCTTACCGCGCGATCCGCAAAACCGAGGGCCGAGCGTCACTGACCGTCACGCGTGACGGTCACGATGTCCAGATCGACGCCGATCAGGTGCTGATCACCACGGGCCGCACGCCCAACATCGAAGGCCTTGGGCTGGCCGAGCACGGGATCACCGTCTCGGCGAAGGGCGGCATCGTGGTCGACGACCGCATGCGCACGACCAAGGCTGGCGTCTATGCCGCCGGCGACGTCACCGGCCGCGACCAGTTCGTCTACATGGCCGCCTATGGCGCCAAGCTCGCCGCCAAGAACGCCCTCAATGGCGACAGCCTGCGCTACGATAACAGCGCCATGCCCGCTATCGTCTTCACCGATCCGCAGGTCGCAAGCGTAGGTCTCACCGAGGCGGCGGCGCGTGCGGCGGGGCATGAGATCCGCGTTTCGACGATCGGTCTCGATCAGGTGCCGCGCGCACTCGCCGCCCGCGACACTCGTGGGCTTATCAAGCTCGTGGCCGATGCTGCTGGCGGTCGTTTGCTCGGCGCCCACATCCTCGCGCCGGAAGGTGCCGACAGCATTCAGACCGCGGCTCTCGCGATCCGCCAGGGTCTCACCGTCGATGACCTCGCGGACACGATCTTTCCTTACCTCACCACGGTCGAGGGGCTGAAGCTCGCAGCACTTTCGTTCGGCAAGGACATCGCCAAACTCTCCTGCTGCGCCGGGTGAGCACAATCGGCGTCAAGGGCGTTTCCTGCCGATGATCGGTATGACGTCGGCGGTGCGGTTATCGCGCCGCCGTTCCATAAGCTGGCACAGCGCGCGGACTTGACGATGCTGGGCGAGCACGGTTTCGACGGCGCGCCGCTCCTGTTCGGCCCGGGCCGTCCCCGCCGGCCGATCCGTCGCGTTGCGCCGGGCTCTCGACTCGGCAACTGCATGGCGGAAGGCTTCCAGCACCTCGGAAGCGCGGTTCGCGGTCGCGCGACTGACACCTGCCTCGATGGCCAGATTCACAACCGTCAGCCTGCCATCAGCCACGCGGGGGCACCCATAAAGGAGGCGCGCCATCGCCTCACGAAGCGCCTGTTCCGTGGCTGCACTGACCGGCTTCATGATGTGCGTTCCTTCAACGGCGCGATGAGCCTGCGTTTTCTGTCGTTGTCCAGGCGCAGCGCTTCGCGTTGCAGCGGGGAGAGACGCTTGTCGGCGAGAAGATCCTCCGCCTGTGCAATGGAGGCTTCCCATGGCGGGAGATGTCGCTCGACGAGGCAGGCGTTGGGACATCGGTCGGGCGCGCATCGCGACAGGACCGGCACCGAGGCTGAAGGTTTCTCAGACTCCCGCAGGCAGAGCGCCGTCAATGGGTCGAAGAAGCAGTCGTTCAGATATCCGACATGCAGCGTGCGCGCCAGATGCGCCAGCATCGCCTTCAGGCGCTTGCGATCGGCCAGTTGCCCCGGAAGCGGGCCGAGTTCGCGGCCGACCCGCTCCAGTTCCACGCCGACGCGCTTACCGGCGGGTCCGCCTGGACCGTGACCGCGTCGATGGTTTTCGAAGTAGTCGATGATGTCGTCGAGTTGTCCGAGCGCCAGTTCCTGTTCGACCTCCTGCCTGAAGCCGGATGCGGACGAGCCGGCATAGCCGTTGAACATGGCCACGGAGGCGTGCTTGTACTGGATTTTGCCGGCGACAACCCCGAAGGGCCGGTTCGCGATGTACCAGGCCAGCGTTCGCCTGAACTGACGGGTGTTGAAGCGCCAGACGTCTTCTCCCACTCGGGGGATCACAGGACTATCGTCCGCGCCATATCGCTCATCGAGATGTTCTCGGAATTGGTTGATCTTCTTGGCGATGAGTATCGGCGTCTCGGCATTGTTCGTCTCGCGGTCGTCAAGGGCAAGCCATAGCCGCTCTGTCCCCGCATTCCGGCGGAATCGTTCCGAAAGACGCTCGGCAACCCGGATCGCCTGGACGGCGGCCTCGATGGTGATCCATTCGACCTGTTCGCCGCGAGCGCCGCGATCCTTCCAGGTCACGCCCTCGATCGCCAGCCTTTCTGTTCGCCCGTCCCGGTCGAGATTCCGTTTCAGGCAGCCGGATCGCAGCGACTGCACCTCACCGTCGCGCATGCCCGTCAGATAGCAACACACGATATAGGCGGCCGTCTGCAGGTGCCGTTCTTCCCGCGCCAGGCTGATGGCATCGAAGCGCTCCCGCCACGGTCGCCCCGTGTCGGGATCCGGGGAGATCGGCGTGTCCATCCCGCCCACCTCGAACCCAAGCTCGTCGACAGCATCATGAACCATCGACAACAGGGCCGGATCTTTGTGGACGGTGGTGAGATGCAGCCCGCATTGCATCGTCAGGAGCTTCAGATTGATGACCTCGCCATCAAACCTGCCGCCCCGCGACAATCTGCCGGTCAGCCCCCCGATCGAAAGAGGTCTTTCCCAGACAGGAATGCCTCTTCCTTCCTCGCGACGCTTGTCGATCCAGGAGGCCAGCATTACCGCGGGCCGCGTGTGGCGGGCGCGCGAGCGTGCTGCGAACCGGCTGTTCAGTGCATCGGCTTCAGCCCGGGCAGTGAAGATGTCGTCGCAGAGGTGCTCGACATATTTCAAGGCCCATCGCAGCATTGCGCCGATGACCGGCTCCGGGATGCGCGCGGTCCGGTTTTCCGAACAGCGCGTTCCCTGGCCGGTTGCCCGATAGACCGGTCGGCCGCGCCACGGGGTGAAGGTGATGCCACCGCACGTCAGATAGGGCGCCAGGCGATGAAGCTGGACGATGGGCCTGAGGCACACACCCACGCGCCCCGGCGTGATCGGCCGCGCCCGGTGATGGGTCGCGTATGCATCGATCAAATCCTGATCGACGTTTGCCAGATCGAGCTTGCCGATCCGCGAGCGCACGAAGTCCAGGAACCGGCGCAGCGTCGCAAGCGCAGTATGGCCGGAGACTGGCCGCAACCGCGGCTCACCGTCGGCGCGCCGTTCATTCATCCAGGCATAGATGTATTCCTTCGCAAGCAACCGCTCTGCCGCGCAGGGGATCACGCCGAAGTCGACCGTTCGAAAGGCCTTTCTGGCCATGTTGAACATCGCCGGCGCCATATCCCAGACATCATCGCCGAACCGCGAGAGCGCCGCTCGGTCGGTACCATCCCTGAGAGGCATCGAAGCCAAAACGATGTCGTCATCGACCCTGAGGCGTGAGACGGCACGCTCATCGTTCAAAGGAGAGGTAGTGGTCATGAGCCGTAAGCCTCCGGCGGAAGATAGAGCAACCGCGCCGAGGATTCTGCCGCCTCAACCCGTGCGCCTCCGACGACGGAGGACGGGAACATCGGCAGAATTTGCTCCGTGATCCTGCGGTATGGCCGATCGAATTTCTCGTTCCAGTCGCCAGAAGGCAACGCCTCCCGCAGCTCGTCCATGAACGCCTGGAACGCGATCAGCGCCGGTAGTTTCCGTGCGGTAATGACCGCGTTGGAGCATTCCAGGCACCCCCAGAACGGCGTCGGACAGGCTTCGCCTTCCCGACCGAAAGGGCTGACGCGGAAGTTGCTGCACGCCGCCAGCCAAAGATCCTGCTCTCCGTCCAGGAGCGGGCCGATCTTTTCCGACGGCACCGGCAGCCCGGTCGCGTCGGCTGAGGTTCGCAGCCGGGCTTCATCCGCGGGCACAACGATCCAAGGTCGCAGAGCCGGCGCCATCGCGTCGGTCAGTGCCTCGACTATCGTCTGCTCATGCAGATGCCGAAGGGCGGGGATGTCGGCATAATGGTTGGCCGCCACCGCTACCGTGTGGCCGACGGCAAAGTTCTCCAACTGCCCTCCGGTCCGCTTATACCAGTCAGCCTTCTGGGTCTTGCGCAGCCTGGAGAGATTGAGCGCCAGCGATTTTCCGGCGTCATCGACGATTCCGTACTTCTCGACAAACGCGGCCACGCAGGTCCCCAGCTTTTTCGGCGACGACAGGCGCCCCGGCTTCCAGGTGATCCAGAGCTTGCTCGATCCAGTGTGCTGCCGAGCCTTTTCCGTCAGCTTGATCGCCAGCCGCAGGACGGCTCCGGGCGTCTCCCGTCCGCCATCGCGGACACGCAAGCGCTTCCACTGGGCATGATGCGCGCGCCGCTTTCGATACTCGATCTCGACATAACCCCGGTTGGGATTGCGCAAGCAGTCAGCCTCAAGCCCACGCAGCGCTTCGATCTCCATGCCGGTCGTCAAGGACAGCCAGACGAGGAAGCCGACGACATCGTACCGGGTCAGATGGAAGCCGGCATGCAGTTCCTCGACCGGAGGCGGCTCGAGCCCGCATCTATGAGCGTGGTAGCGCAGATTGTCGAACAGCGCGCCTTCCCCGGCGACTACTCCCGCCGTCACAATCTGTTCGACCACTAGGTCATAGCGACGGCGCAATTCTGGATCACGGCCTACATCCAGAAGTGGGGGAGGCAGAGCCTCGCCCGTCGCTATCCGGTCGCGAGCCTCGATGATCTGGCGCATCGCTGCCTGCAGCAACGTCGAGGCAATCCTCCCACTGTAGGCATCGCGCGGCTTTGAGACGCCGTGCTCGCCGTGACCGATGTATTTCAGGCGCAACAGTGTTTCGGGCGGAAGCCTTTCAGGATTGAGCTCGGCGGCGACGCGCAGCACCCCGATCAGAGCACCGAGCACATTGCGCTGATTGGGTCGCTCGCCGCCGTTCTGCTCCAGCCAGTCCTCATAGGCATTGATTACCGCCGGAGTTAAGTCGTCGAGACGACGAGGTTTTACCGACGCCCCTTCCAGGAACAGCCAGAACCGCCGCAGACGGCGGATAAAGGTGCCTGCGGTTTTCCAGAGTGGTGCCGGCCCCATCCGGTGGAGATACTCCTGCAGGAATGGCGCAACCTCATGGGTCAGCGCCGTCAGCGGCCAGGAAGACAGATTGACGTCGATCCTCCCGGCATCTTCCGTCCGAAGGACGAAGACGAGCGGATTTTGCGGATTTTCCTCTTGAGTGTCGAACAATTCGATTCCAACTGGGAAGGTGGCACGACGACCGCGTTTCATCACAGGGGTCCACCAGCATTAACGCGCAGTTCCCAGGCCTCGACCGCAGCGTCGATCATTTCCTGGCTTTCTTCCATGCAATCCAGGTAGATGTGAGTGCTTTCGATGCGGCTATGGCCCAGCAAACGCTGCAACTTCAGAAGAGGATCGCCAATCAAGCGGCGGTGCGCCGCGCCGATATGGGATCGGCGTTCGTCGAGTACCCATCCGATCTGTTCACGCACGAGCAGCGACAGCATATGAACCGCAAAGGTGTGGCGCATCATGTGCGGAGTGACGTCGAGGTCGATCCCGAACCGCCTGCACCGTACGCTTGCCCTCCGGAAGACCACCTCCCAAGCGGCCGGGGGCATGGGCCGCGCCCCTTCCGCCAGCCAAAGACACAATGGTTCGGATGTTTCCGCCCATACCAAGCGGCTGCGTTCGCGCGGCGCCAGCACGTCGACTCTGGCTCGAACTGTGTCCTTTTCCAGAAGGAGCCTTCCCCGATCGTGGCTGACGACACGGATCGGATGTTCGATTGACCTATTGCGCGGTTGCGAAAGGCGCATGAGGACATTGGTCCGTTCCAACGCCGCGTATTCATGCAGACGCTTCAGCACGCGCTCGGGCAAGCGGATCTCGCGCCCCTTGCTACCCTTGGCAATGGCCGGCGCCAGTCGGAAAGATCGGCTCCTCAATGCACCGACCGGCTCCGTCCTCGGGAACTCGATCCAGAGCAGACTTGCCGCTTCCTGGAGCCGCAGGCCCGTCGTGACGAGCAATTCGGCGAACAACGCATTGCGCTCGCTGTTGCGGCCCTGCCAGGTGGGATCCTCGCTCCCGTCTGGAAGACGACCACGCAAGCCGATCTCGCGAAACAGGAGATACCGATCCAGGGAAAGGAACCGGATATCGCGTGTCCGTGCGCCGCGCTCGGTGGCAACATTGGCAGCGACCGCTATGGCCCCGCCGCCGTTCGTCCGTCGCCATGATTGCCGATAGGTGAAAGGCGATTTGGCGATCATTCCCTCTTCAAGAGCCCATCGGTAAAGCTTGTCGAGCGCTGCTACCGACCGGTTCCAGCTCGCGGCCGAGATGCGCGCCGGAGGAAGCGCCAGACGTCGCGCCGCATGGAAGGCTGCGACATCGTGCCGATCAGCCGCCCAGAGGGCTCTGTTGTCTCGGCGCTCGGCAAGAAAGCGCATCCAGATCAGGATATCCCAACCATAGGCGCGCAAGCTGTTGGGCGAACGAACCCCCAACGTGGGGCAAGCTCGAAAGAACCGGTTCAGGTCGTGATCGTAGCTGTCGTCATCGCCAAGAATGAACGGCATGCCGTCCACGAGGTTCAGCTTCTCGGCGGCTGCGACTTCATCCACCGACAGCCTGTGGACGACGCCATCAACCGTAACAGACTGCCGCAGCGTCGAAAGATCCGTGAAGAAGAGCTGGGGCATCCTGTTCTCCTCGGCCGCGATTTTCCCGCCGGGACGGGCTCGAGCCCGTCCCGGCGGGAAAATCGCATCGCCTCACCTCAAGCGAAGGGGAATGTCGTCAACGTTGATCGTGTGCTGCGAACGTCACAGCGGTAAGACAGAACACAGAGTCAGGATAACGGCGTGATGCCGAGCGACGAACTCGATGATGCCGACGTGCTCGTCGTCCACGAATACGATCCGTTCGGCCCGGCTCATTGAGCCGGGTTCGCCCGGAC
>Ga0075012_10006919_pt1 | contig 10210 bp, 10 predicted proteins | sample All_14_2_FD_71474 | JGI IMG/M metagenome (GOLD analysis project Ga0075012, IMG submission 71474) | Freshwater microbial communities in response to fracking from Pennsylvania, USA - Allegheny Zone_MetaG_DW_15 | ecosystem: Environmental > Aquatic > Deep subsurface > Groundwater > Drilled... | reverse complement strand
GGCGTGCCGCCCAAGATAGCCGGCTTCGTGCTGCCGCTGGGCTCGACCATGTGCATGAACGGCACCTCCATCTTCGAGGGCGTGACGGCCATCTTCCTCTGCCAGGTGTTCGGCATAGACCTCAACCTGGGACAGATGGCGGTGATAGTGGTGATGGCTGTGATAACCGCAGTAGGCGCGGCCGGCGTGCCGGGCGGCTCCATACCGCTGCTGGCCGGCATCGTGGCCATGTTCGGCGTGCCCGCCGAGGGCATAGCGATAATCCTGGGCGTGGACCGGCTGCTGGACATGAGCCGCACGGCGGTCAACGTCTACGGGGATATCAGCGCCACCGCCTTCGTGGCCCGCTCGGAAGGGCTGTGGAACGCCTCCATGGCACGGGACGCCAGGCAGGCCGCGCCGGCCGCCGAGAGGGCATAAAAAAGCGGGGCGGACCCGCTTGGTCCGCCCTCTGCCAGGGTTCCAACTGTTCTGCTACTGCCGCGTGGGGTGGAACCCCTTCCCCAATTATAGTCTAGCTCCCAAAACCCGCTTTTTCAAGGGCCCTTTGGCCCCGCTTATTGGCGCCCGGGCTTAAATACTAGTAGAATAGTAGTATTATGAAAATCTCCACCAGGACGCGCTACGCCGCCAGGTTCCTGCTGCAGCTGGCGCTGGACGGCAGCGGCGCGCCCGTGCCCCTGGCCGACATAGCCCGGGAGCAGCAGATCTCGCTCAAATACCTCGGGAGCATAGCCTCGGCGCTGAAGCGGGCCGGCATAGTGCGCACGCTGGTCGGGGCCGGAGGCGGCTTCAGGCTGGCGCTGCCGCCGGCCGGCATAACCCTGCACGACGTCTACAGGGTCTTCGATGGCCCGGTAAAACTGGTGCGCTGCGTGAACGACGCCGGGGAGTGCGGGCGGGCCGCGGACTGCGTTACCAGGGAAGCCTGGCGGCTGGCCAGCGCCGCCCTGGCAAATTCGCTCAAATCCGTGACCATAGCCGACCTGGCCCGCCGCCACGCGGCGAAAAAGCGGACTCCCGGGAGGAAAAAGAAATGAGCGAAACTAAAGGCGGGAACGCCGATTTTTCACAGATGGAAGATCCCGAGCGCCGCTTCGACCGCATGGCGCGGCTGGTGGGCCCCGAGGCCATGGACAAGCTGCGCCGCTCGCACGTGATGGTGATAGGCTGCGGCGGCGTGGGCTCCTGGGCGGCCGAGACCGTGGCGCGCGCCGCCGTGGGCCGCGTGACCGTGGTGGACTTCGACACGGTCTGCATACGCAACTTCAACCGCCAACTGCAGGCCCTGAGCGGCACCATAGGCCGGCCGAAAGCCACGCTGCTGGCCGAGCGCCTGCGCCTGGTGAACCCGGAGGCCCGAATTGACGCCGTGGCCAACTATTTCAACCACGAGACCTGCGATACGCTGATGGCCGAGCGGCCGGACTTCGTGATAGACGCCATCGACCATATCACCTCCAAGTGCTTCCTGATAAATTACTGCCGGGAGAAAGGCCTGCCGCTGGTGGTCTCCACCGGCTCGGGCGGCCGCCTGGACCCCACGCAGGTCCGCCTGATGGACCTGGGCCTCACCGAGGGCGACCCGCTGGCCCGCGCGGTGCGCGACATCCTGCGCCAGAAATACGGCTTCCCGAAGAAGGGAAAGTTCGGGGTGCAGGCCGTCTGCACGCTGGAGCTGCACAGGAAGCCGCACGAGTCCATGGAATCGACCGACTGCAAGGCCGGCTGTTTGTGCCCGCAGGGCGAGAACGAGTTCCAGAGCTGCACCAAGAAAAGCGTGGTGCTGGGCACGGCAGGCTTCGTGACCGGGGCCTTCGGCATGGCCTGCGCCTCGGCCGCGGTGCGTTACCTGACGGCCGGCGCGCCAGAGCCGGCAAATAAGTAAAATAAAGCCATGGGGGAAAATCAGGCTAAAGCCGAAGACTTCGACCTGCTGGCGCGGTTCAACGCCGGCAGCGAAGAGGCCTTTACCCTCATCGTCGAGAAGCACGCCGGGCCGCTGATAAATTTTCTGCACCGCTATACCCATAACCAGTCGGACAGCGAGGACTTAGCCCAGGAAGCCTTCCTGCGTCTTTACAAGGCCGCTGACGGACTTAAACCGGACGCAAAACTTTCCACCATCCTCTACAAGATCGCCTACCACCTGGCCGTGGACCAGGCCCGCAGGGCTAAAAGCCGCAATTCCGCCGCGCCCACACAGGCGCTGGAGGCGGGGGAAGAGGACCACGCGCCGCTGCAGGTCTCAGGCCAGGACTCCTCTCCGGGCGCGTTGCTTGAAACTTCGCTGCGGAACAGGGAAATAGCCGCCGGTCTTGCAGAACTCCCCGACGCCCAGCGGTCAGCGCTTATACTTAAGGCTTATGAGAACCGCTCCTACGCCGAGATCGCCGAGATCATGGGCCTTTCAGTCTCCGCGGTGGATTCACTGATATTCCGCGCCCGCCAGAGCCTCGCCAGAAAACTGCCCAATCCCTGACAGATTCCGACCATTCCGTCCTTCCGCCCGAGAAGGATTTTTTGCGCTTTTACGTTAAACTATTCAGAAGGGTATTTCGGCCGGCACTCAATATGAGAAAAGGGATATCGCTATTTTTTTCGCTGCTGCTTGCCGGCACGCTGTCATCCCCGGTCGAAGCGCAGGAAACAGCAGGTATAAATTCCCCGAGTACCGGTCCGGCGTCGTCAGAAGCGACAGGAAAGCCGCAGGCCCGCAAGAAGAAACCGACCGCAAAAAAACGGATGGCACCTGCGCCGGTTTCACAATCTGAGTATAAATTCCAGGCGACTGACGAACATCCCACTTATAGATTCGATAAAAAAGGCGACCCTATAACAACAAAAATGAGTAAGGGCAAAGGCGGGAAAGGTAAAGGTAAAAATCGGACCGCCGGTACTGCCGCCAAGACGAATAAACCACTACTCAGGCCCGCAAGTGCGGCTGCAAAAAGCGCGGCCAGATATGTCTGCCCGATGGGCGACTATGAGGGGGATAAGCCCGGCACTTGCCCCAAATGCGGCATGACACTTGTAGAAAAGAAGTAAAAGACAGATCTGCGGCCTCGCATAAGTCGGCGCTAACACACCAACGTGCGGGGCCGCTCCATTTTCTACCGCCGGAGGAATGCCTCCGCCAACTGCCCGAAAGGCCTAAGGGGCCGGGGCTTTTAACATCGACATCCTAGGCCCCTTGTCCCTTGCCTTCCTGCCCGGCTCTGCTAGACTATAGTTGTGTTAGCGCCAAGGGAGAGAGTAATGACACTCAGAAACCTTGGTCTTGCGGCTGTTTTTATATCCTTCACCTTCTCACAATATACCCGCGCTGCCGGCGTAGACGCACGGCCGGATGAAGACTTTCCTGCAACCGCGGCTATCGACGCCGGCGCCGCGCAGCGCTGCGCCGAAGTCGAGGCCCTGGCCGCCGGGGCGCCCGGTTCGGCTGGAAAGGCCCTGGCCGGGCTCCTGAGCGATCCGGAGCCGGCCGTGCGAGCCTGCGCCCTGCGCGCTATGCGCTCTTCCGGCGAGGCCGAGAACCTGGCCGCCGCCGAAACCCTCCTGTCCGAAGTGGACGGCTACCGGGCCGCCAGCGGCAACAAGGGCCTTTTCGAAGACAACCTAAAAGCCCGGCTTAAGGCCATAGACTCTATCTGGGCCCTGGGCGAACTGGGGGACCCGCGGCTGATGCCGAAGCTCGCCGAATTCTACTCAGAAGCGGACGAGGTAATAAAGATCAACCTGCTCATCAGCATGGGCAAACTCAGGAGCAACGGCAGGACGGCCCCCTTCCTTCTCGGGATAGCCGCCGATCCCGGAGAGACCGCGGTGGTGCGCGCCGCAGCCTTCGAGATGCTGGAACACATCGGGGCCCCGGCCGCCGTCGCCGGGCTGAAACCCTCGGCGCGCGCGGGCATGGAGAAGGGCGACCTTATCTTTACCGGCGGCATCGTGGGGACCATCAGCGGCTGGGTGAGCCCGGATATGCCGGTGGGCCACGCCGGGATCTTCGCGGGCACGGAGATCAAGGACGGGCGCATCCGCGTCATACTCGCCGACTGCGTGCCGAACAGTTTCAAACCCGGGGGCGTCCGAAATATCTACGCCTGGCACACCTTCACCCGCAACTATGAATTCCCGCTCTACGGGAACCGCACCAGCAAGGTGCGGCCCACTGCCGCCCAGCGCGAGCGGATAGTGAGCCGGGCCCTGGCCATGGGCAAGCTCGGCCTCAAGTACAAGCTATTCAGCCGGGGCCCGGCGGAGTTCGACTGCGTGAACTATACTGAATTCCTCTACGAGGCCGCCGGCCTCAACCCCACCGACGACAGGCTTGAAAGCGGCGCCGGCTGGCCTTTCACGCCCTGGGAACAGTTCGAATCGACCCGGCCTGACTCCCCGGCCGTGCCGCTCCGCGCCGCGGCGGACGGCGGCCGGGCCCAGGACCGTGAGTTGATCAGGCGGTCCTTCAGCTCACTGGCCGGCGCATTCGGCCTGAAGGGCGGCCAGATCCCGGAAATAGACGGCGATATACAGCCCGCCGTGTCGGACTGACACAGAGAAGGTGTTTGGTGTGATTTAACGGCGGGATTACTTTGACTGCAAAGTGCCGGTTTCGGCCGCAAATGCCCGGCCGTATTTCCAGGCGAGATACGACGCGGCTAGTGTAAGCAGGTTCAGGGCGAACTCCGTAGGCGGCGAGGAGGAGACCCCCGCGCCGAAGCAGCCGCAGCTGGTGACCGGGATCTTACGGATAATGACCGAAAGCAGGAACCCTTCGAAACCCACCAGCAGCGCCCCTGCGGCCGCGGCAGCCGGCTTGGTATACAACCCGGCCAGCAGCAAGAGCCCCAGCAGCAGTTCCGCCCAAGGCAGGATATACGCCGCGGCGAGCGAAAGAAAGGGGGAGAGGATTCGATAGCTCTCTATCGCGTAGGCGAACTCCTCCACCGGCGCTGCCGCTTTTATAAAACCGGCGTAAGCGAAGACTCCGCCAGCCAGAGTGCGCCCAAGCAGGCCGAGCCAGGCTTTTCCTCTCGGGCGGCCGCCGCTCATAGATTTTCGGGCTTCACGGTTATCGCCAGGTACTGCAGCTGGCGCATCAGCTGCGCCGGCCCCACGAACCTTTTCCCGTTAACGAAGAACGTCGGGGTGGAGCCTATCTTCCTGCGGTCGCCCTCCGCCATGTCGAGGCGGACGGCCTCTGCCGTTTCCGGCGCGGCCAGGCAGGCATCCAACGCCCCTCTCTCCAGCCCCGCCAGGTCGGCATAGCGGCCAAACTGTTCCGGGGCGTTCTCCGCGCGCGACCAGTCTTTCTGATTGGTGAATAGCAGGCCGGCGTATTCTTTAAAGCGGCCCTGCTGGCCGGCGCAGTCGGCGTAGAGCGCCGCGTCGAAAGACCAGCGATGAACTGAAGCTAGCGGGTAATGCTTGAACTCCACCCGCAGGTACTTGGGATACTTCCGCGCGGTCTCCTCCAATCCGGTCCAGGCCGCGGCGCAGGCCGGGCAGGAAAGATCGGAATACTCGGCCACCTTCACCGGCGCCTCCTCCGGCCCGAACGTCCTGTATGGGGGGACCTCCCTCTGGGGGAAAATATCCAATCCACGGGAAAGCGCCGCGGCGCCGGCGGCCAGTACGGCGGCGGCGACAATAAGTAATTTCTTTTTTTTCATTATGACTCCTCAAACATGTTCTGCTAAGGGAGAGGGCGGGTAAATGGCCCCCGCGGGCGCCGGCGGCCGCAGCCACAGCCGGGGCGCCTGCGGGAGTTTTTTCAGACCCAACTTTTGTTCACTTAACTATCTTATACGGATCGTCGCTCACGCTCAGCATATAGACCGCCGCCTTCACGTTGTTCTTCACCGTGCGGGCTATTATGCCCGCACCGGGGTAAAAGCTGCCGCCCTCGAGCTCCGTGGTGAAGGCGAAGATCTTGCCAGTCTTGTAGGCCCAGTCGGCGGTATCGCCGGTGGCAACGTAAAGGTCGCTGGAGAGCTGGGGAGTATAGCCGGTGACCGCAGCCATCTCGCCGGCCATCTTCACGAACACCTTCCTGTCCCGCTCGTCCTCCACCTGGGCGTCCTTGCCGCCCCAGGGGTAAAGGATAAGGTCCGAGAACGAATGGTAGCTCATCAGCGTCTTAAGGTTCTTCCGGGCTTCCACGAACCGCTTAACCGCCTGAGTCTCCGGCTCGGAGAAGGGAGCGGTGCCGCAATAGGTGTCCGCGCCGGGATAGCTGGAAGAGCCGGCGGTGCACCACCAGGAATCGTAATTGCGGTTCAGGTCTACCCCTATGGTCTTATCGGCGTTGACGCGCGCGTTCTTGCGGTGCATCCGGTACCGCCCGCCCCTGATGTCGTATTCGAGCCCGTCGGGGTTCAGGATAGGCGTGATGTAGATATCCAGGGTCTCTATGTACTTCTTTATCTCCGGGCTGTTCCGGTTGTCCAGCAGCCAGACGGCGAACAGCAGCGGCACCTCGGTGGCCAGGTGCTCCCGCGCGTGGTGGGTGCCTATGTAGAAAGCCCCGGGCTTGGCGCTGGGCGCTTCGCCCTTGGCGGAAGTGTTGACGCGCAGCGTCCAGATGTCCCGGCCTTCTATTGTTTTTCCCAGCGAGAAGAGGGACGCTATATCGGAGTTCTTCGCGGCGGCGGCTTTCAGTATAGCGGTCGCTTCCTCGTAATTATTGTAGGCGCTGTCCGCGGCGGGAAAATCCTTGACGTCTTCCCACAGGTACTGCGCCAGCGTCTTGCGGCTTTCAACCACAAAGCCTTTCTGCGACAGCAGCGGCAGGGAATTCTTATGCATCGTACCGGACACGCTGCCGGGGCGTATTTCCTCTATCGCCAGGCCGGCCTCCAACAGTTTAGTGCGCTCGTATTTATCGACGGCTTTCACCGTCACCCAGTAGCGGTCGTCGGGCTGCGCCTGTTCTGGCCGCGCGGCGGGCGCGGGGACCTGCAGGCCTTTTTCATATTCCTCGGTCAGCTTGTTAAGCAGCCGGTTGAATGAAGTCTCGCTTTCCTTGCGGACGTCCTCCGCCTTCCCCGCCGCGAAAGACCGCGCCCACGGGCAAAGCAGCATCAACGCCAGGATCAGAACTGAACTTTTCATTTTTTCCTCCGCTACCTGTTTCGCTTTAATATTTCGCAGATTCCGCAACCGCTGGCGCCTATTTGAGCCAGACCGCGTAGCGCTCGCCGCTGGCCGCCAGCGTCCAGCCTTCTCCCGGCGTCCAGCCCCAGTTCCTGCCCAGTTTCAGCGCCACCTTTCGGGAACTCCCCTCAGTGACGGAGGCGTAAAGCCCGTCGGAGGCGGCGAGCACGCGCACCGGGCTCGCGGCCGTTATGCCCGCGGTCCTGCGCAGTTCCATTAGCCTGTCTATGGCGCCCCTGTACTGCGCGCCCCAGTCGAAGTAATGCGGCCAGAAGACGCAAGGCACGCCCGGGTGGGTAAGCAGATAGGCATAGGCCATTAGACGCTGGGTCCGGTATTCCGGAGAGGCGCCGGCGATGAAGCCGGGGTCGCGGGGGGAAGTGTCGTGGTTCTCTATGAACGTGACCGCCTTGCGCGGCCACCAGCCGATGAGCCCCGAAGGCCGGCCGTTGTCCGAGAGCGGCCCGTACCGCTCCGACTCCACCGCCGCGGCCAGCGCGTAGCGGGTGGTGAAGTCGAAAACGGAGGAAGCCGCAGCCTTGCCGGGAGCGGGGTCCGTGCCGTCTACCCAGTCGGCCAGGCGCTGGCGGTCGGTGTCGTAATACTCGCCCACGGAGAACTCCGGGGCGGAGGCCGCGTTATACTGCCCGACGTAGCGGGCGGGGTAGCCTTTCACCATATCATAGCGCCAGCCGTCGAAGCCCAGGGCGCGCAGCCACCGCAGGAATTTTTGGGAGTCCTCCTGCACCAGCGGGTTGCGGTGGTCTAGGTCCCTGGCCCCGAAGTCGCCCTGCCCCTCGTCGCCGTAGCGGCTGCGCGGCAGCTCGGCGTAGGGCGGCTGGGCCCAGACCTCGTCATTGTTGACTATGGCCTCGCTGGGCCAGTCCGGGTTCCTGAAATCCAGCCAGTTGGTGCTGCCATTGCGGTGGTTAAGCACTATGTCGGCCAGCACTTTCACGCCCGCGGCGTGCATGGAGGCCACGGCCTCCAGGAGGACGGTCTTTTTACCCCATTGCGAGTCCAGGTTATACCACTCACGCGGATAGTAGCTGCCGACGGATACGGGAGGGAACCAGACCAGACCAAATCCGGCGGCAGCCACTACCGAAGCTTTCTGAGACAGGACGCCCCACCAGCCGCGCTGGGGGCGGTACCAGTAATCGTCCGCGTACCAGTGGAACCCCTGCAGCATCACCAGCGGCCCGTCGGAGAACTCACGGCGGACCGCCACGGGGGCCGCGGGAGCGGCTGGCGGCTCCTCCCGCAGCGCCGGAGCGGCGGCCTCCAACTGGACTGCCGCCCGGCCGCCGGCGGCCGGGACGGGTCCGGGCAGCAGGAGCAGCGCGGCCAGGAAGCCCGGCGCGGAGAGGAGGTTTAGCCTGGGCATGAGCATCCGGTCAATGCGCGGCGAAGACCGCCGCGCCTATCCGGTCTGCCAGCGCCGGCTCGTCGATAAAGGGATTGCGGTTGCCCTGCAGCTGCTGCGCCAGGTCGTTGCGGCGGCGCTCGTTCTCGTCGGGCGGATCCAGCCTGTTCCATTCCAGGAACATCGGCACCTGCTTCACCCAGAACTCGTTGTAATCCATGCCCTGCCGGATGTCCCTGTCATGGTAGGCCAGCACGAAATACAGCACGGACCGAGCGACGTTCCCTTTGACGGGGCCGCAGGGCTCGAAGCCCTCCTTACCGCGTTTTGAACCGCAGGAAGTGGAATAGTCCGGCTTAGAAACCATGGCGAAGCGGACGTTGCCGCGGCGGGAATTCGGAGTGGCGAAGGTGGAACCGAGGTTGAACAGGTCCGAAACCATAGGGAGGGCGCTCTTGAAATAGCTCTGCGGCCAGATATGTTCAGCGTTGACTATAGAATCCACTACGCCGTCGCCGTTCAAGTCCGTCCGTTCAGGATAGTCGCCGCCATTGGCGCTGGCGCCGTTGACGCAGACCTGCGAGTAGAAAGTTATTATGCCTGGCGCCCCGTTGCAGATGACGTTGTCTGCCTTGGAGTACATATACGCCTTGGCCTCGCCGTAGCTCACGTCGCGCTTCGGGACCGCGGCGTGCAGCGCCTGGAACAGCGCCTCTCCGGACAGCCCTGCCCCGGGAAGAGCGGCCCGCGCGGGTTCCGGCAATTCGGGACTGCCGACGGGAGCAAGGGATCTGAGCGATTCGAAAGCGCCTCCCGGCGCGGAGGTTTGCGCCGACGGAGCGGGGGAAACATTCTTTATCTGGTTGAACTCGGAGGCTGAAAGGGTGGACCCCAGCAGCAGCGCAGCGCCGAAAAGCATTGACCTCATCTCAACTCCTCCCGCCCAGGCGGCGGAACCGGCGTAAGGTCGGCGCTAACAGCCAAAGTCTACAGAACTGGTAGGAATTCGTCATGGGCACAAAGACCTATCCGCATATAGGTCTTAAGGGAAATACGCTCTCACAATCGTCGGGAGAGAATACTATATCGAAGGTTTTTCCGGGATGCTGCGTTAAATAGTACGAGGAGCACACTATGCCCGATCCGCAATATATCCCCGCGCTGAGGTTCGCCGCTTTTACGCCGCTTTTCGACGCTTTCATCGGACTGGTCTCACCGGAAGAAGAATTCAAGCGCCGCCTTGTCGGGCAGGCCGGGATCACAGAGCGCGCCCGCGTGCTCGACCTTGGCTGCGGCACGGGCACGCTGGCGCTCCTTGTTAAACAGGCCCATCCCGGCGCCGAAGTAACCGGCCTGGACGGCGACGGGGAGATCCTGGAACTTGCCAGGAAGAAGATTGAGAGAGTAGGGCTGGGAATTAAATTGGACGAGGCCCTCGCCGATGCCATGCCCTACCCGGACGCTTCTTTTGACCGGGTATTATCCAGTTTGGTCTTCCACCACCTCTCCGCCCCGGTCAAGGCTGCCGCGCTCAAAGAGAGCTTCCGCGTCCTCAAGCCCGGCGGGGAACTGCACATCGCCGACCTGGGAAAACCTGACACGACGTTGATGAAACTGATCTCGCTCCTGCTTTGGCATTTCGAAGAGAACGCCGATAACTACCGTGGCAGGCTCACCGGCATGTGCGGG
>Ga0075012_10006918_pt1 | contig 10210 bp, 5 predicted proteins | sample All_14_2_FD_71474 | JGI IMG/M metagenome (GOLD analysis project Ga0075012, IMG submission 71474) | Freshwater microbial communities in response to fracking from Pennsylvania, USA - Allegheny Zone_MetaG_DW_15 | ecosystem: Environmental > Aquatic > Deep subsurface > Groundwater > Drilled... | reverse complement strand
GGTCGTCACCAACCGCGGCTCACTGAGCGCGGTCGACTATGGATTTAACTACTGCGGCAAATGCGGAAGGATCGAGCCCGCCGAATTCGACCCGGCGATGCGGAGATTGCGCGGTGGGCAACCTCATCCTCGTCCTCGACCAAAGCGACCAAAAGAGACCGATGAGTGCGACGGCACGCCAGTCAAGATTGTGCTGGGTAACGAGTTCAAGACTGACGTCGCGGTCTTCCGCCTGGCGCTACCGATTTCCTGGCAACTCGACCCTGATCGAAATTCGACAACCATCGCCGCGCGCTCAGCTGTCGAAGCGCTACGGCGTGCAGCCTGCATGCTAGAAGACCTCGAACCAAATGACATCGATGGCGACTTTCGATTTGCGCCGCCTGCCGCTACAAGCCAATTCATCGACCTATACCTTTATGATCAGGCCGCGGGTGGTGCTGGTTTTGTCAAGGCGGCGGCACGAGATCCGCAGCGACTAGTCAATGCGGCGCTCGAAATTTTGGACGGATGCGACTGCGATGATAGTTGCTACCAGTGCCTCAGATCCTACAAAAACCGCTTTGAACATGGCCTGTTTGACCGACGAATTGGAGCGGATCTGCTTCAGGCGGCGTTCAAGGGGATAACACTTGCCATCGACCCAACTCGCGAGGCGTTCGCACTGGATCGGCTTGAAATTGATCTCAGGGAAAGTGGCGCTAATGTCACGCGCGTCGACGGGGCGTTGATTGATGATAGCGGAAAAGTCATTTGCCTAGCGCATCCGTTTATGCCGGATACGCCTTGCTCGAAACGTGCCCATGAGGTCGCAGCAGGAACTAATTTAATCGCAATCGACCTCCTACTTGTGTTGCGGGCCCTCCCCATCGCAACCAGTCAGGCTCTGTCGACACAGAATATTGGAGCGACGGCGGACCTAACACCTGACACAAATGGAGTTCCCGAACTGACGGCTGCCAATGTCGCTGCAGGGGATCTTCTGCCGACGGCAGAAGCGCCACGCTTTTCAGTTCCTGATGCCGAAGCGGGCGACTTTTTGTTCCGTCTCGATGCGAACACGCTGAGCGGATCTAAAGGGGATGGAAGCGAAGAAGTTCCCAAGGGCACGGTATGTCTGTTTCGCCCGCATGATGGACCGACAGTCAAGTCAGATATCTATTTGATCAAACGGACCGATGGGAGTGCTTTCGGTGCCACCGGTGATGCTTGGACGGTCGGCCAGCTTCAAATCCTGGAAGGTGAGCGGACTCGAGTTCGTTACCGCGCAGCATCGCACTTCATGGAATGCGCGAGTGAGTTGGTCCAACCCTCCGATGCCTTAGTCGCAATTGCGAAGTTCGTGAAGGCGGTTCGCTGATGGCACAGTTCATTCCACCGATTGATCCTGAGACGATGGAGCATGGCTCGGAAGCAGACATTGCGCGGGCAATGCAGGCAAAGTTACCTTCTGGCTATCTTGTCATGCATTCACTACCATGGGTTAACCCTGCACGGGACGATGTTGACGCGCCAGTTCGCGAGGGCGAGGCTGACTTTCTAGTTCTCCATCGCCAATACGGGCTACTAATCCTAGAGGCAAAAGGTGGTGAAGTTACGCTTAAGGGGCGTACATGGTATCGCCATGTCAAAAGTGGCCTAAAGGAAATCAAGGATCCAGTCCGCCAAGCGCGACGCAGCCTCTGGGCGCTCAAGAAGAGGATCTCGCATATCTGCGGCCACGCAACTGCAAATCAATTACTTATATCCGTTGGCGTTGCATTTCCTCATTGCATATTTAACGATGTCCCGCCGCCCGATCTACCAGTTGACGCCATCATCACGATGGACGATCTAAATTCTATTGAGACCGCAATCGTCCGTGCCTTCCGAACTGGCGGTGGTCAGAAGGAACTCACAATCCTTCAGTTCGATGCCATTCGCCGTGCACTTGCACCCGAGTTCCGCGTTTATGAGCCACTCCGCGTTAGCGTCGATGCGACTGCCGAAACGTTGGCGCGCCTGACCCGCCAGCAACTTCAAGTTCTTCGTGGGTTCGACGCAAATCCGCGTGCAGTCATCGAAGGGGTTGCTGGTTCAGGAAAGACGCTGCTTGCAATGCAGCGCGCTCGCTCGTTCGCCGTCGAGTTTTCTTCCGTGTTGTTCACTTGCTTCAATTCCGAACTCGCAAAGTGGATTCGGGAGGAAATGGCTGACCAACTCGTAGAGAATGGCGGACACGTAACGATTTTAAACTTTCACCGGCTTGCTGCAGATTTCTGCAAAAGAGCTGGCATCGACTTTGAGGTCAACCAGCATGACACGGCGCGTTGGTGGGATGAGTTCGCCCCCGATCTACTCGCACAGGCTGCGATGGATCTATATCCCGATGGACCACCATTTGCGGCGATTGTTGTCGACGAGGCGCAGGACTTCAGTCCGAGTTGGTGGGATTCCTTTGATTATCTTTGGGATAGAAATGGTCCAATCTGGGCATTTCTTGATAAGGCACAGAGCCTCAGGCGCGAGCCTATTGAGCCGCCGATCACGGGCGCATTCCGCTTCGCGCTCGATGTGAACTGCCGTAACACGCGCCGCATCGTTGCCTGCGCGAATGCTGCGACACGTGTTGAGAGCGAGCCCTTCGAACTTGCCCCTCTGGGGCGCCCGCCCAAGATCATTGTTCCGCAGAGTCCTGTGGCGATCAGTGGATTGGTCCAGCAGAAGGTCCGCACATTGCTGAAGGAGCATCGGCTAGAGCCGCGTCAGATTGCGATCATTGGTCCGGCAAGTAAGGCGAAGGGCCCACTGTCGAGTGTCCCCAATATCGACGGAGTAGCGCTGGTCGACGATGCCGCTGCCTGGCGTGCTGGCGAGGGAGTGCTTTGCAGCACCTCACGCAGTTTCAAGGGTCTGGAAGCCGACGTCGTAGTTCTGTGCGACTTCTCCGGCCTAGGCAGTCTGTTCACGGTTAGCGACCTCTATGTGGCGCTGACCCGCGCGCGCTCACACCTCATCATCGTCGCCCATGATAGAGTTGCCAAAGAAAGCCTCGACGCGGCTTTTGCGGCGGCACTCGCACTCGGAGCAGACGAATGAATACCGTGGAAACTTGGGCGGAAGCTATTTCTTTGCAGCTTGACCAGGATGGTCGTCCGGCGCTCTCAACGGTTCTTAGCCATATTCGCGCCGCGATCATCGAGTCAGGCTTTACCAGCCGCGGAAGGATTACAAGCGGACTAAAGGAAGCCTATAGGCCATTCGCGATAGACCCCAGTGCCCTACGCGATGTCATTGAAGAAGCCCTTCGGCTCCTTCTGCTCAGTGGCGATATCGATCAGTTTGCGACGAGCGCCGGCCGTGGCTATGCGGCCACGCCCCCGCGTCGCATTTCTTGGGGCGGGGACAAGACAACTCTATTGGGCGCCATATCGAACAACCTTTCGGAAAAAATCGTTCGGCATATTGATGCGTCGGAGACGTTCAGTGATCCGGTTGTTTCATTTGACCTCGTCGCGGAACTCGGTCGGCCAGAGTGGCGCTCCATCCTCGTCGCACTTGGCGGGGCGGATGCGCCCACCGGCACGGCTGCAGAGTTGTACTCCCATGCTCAGGCGCGAGCAGCAAGCGGCGAGCGCTTCTCGTTGGACGAACCTGAGAAAGTCGCGATCATCAGTTGTCGCTCGGAGTTCTTTGGAAAGGCCGAAAGTGCCCCTTCGGGTCGGTGGCAGCGCGTGGCGGGAAACGGTTGTTTTCCTGCCACTATCCGAGCGGGTTACACGAACCGAAACGTCATCCTTCATATCGCTGATACCGAGGCGACACTTTGGCAACCGCCAACCCAGGATATCTGGCGATGGATCGTGGTCGGGCAGACGCTCGCACAGGGCGACCAAGTGCTGCGCTATGATCCTGCATCTTCAAGGCTCGACTTCTTGACGCCGCCGCCACGGCAAGCTGAGCGAGCCGCTCTGATCGCCGGAACTCAGACAGGTCCATGGTCTTGGTTTGTCGATGAGCCGGCCTACGACATTATCGCCACGCTCATGGGACGTCCGCAGTAGCGGGGCGCGGCACCACCCAGAAGAGCCTTGCCCTCCGAAGTTCGGCCACATCGGCAATTGCACTTTCGAGGCATCTTAGGCGCGCAGAGCGTGCAGCCCATGCTGACTCGGCCAGGGCAAGAGTCAGAGCTGCGCCTCGCTGTGCTGCGCGATTGAATTCAAACTTAGAATCTAGCATGGCCGCCGCCTTAATCTCAGCGCGTGCAGCATTGGCGGAATTGCCTGCATCAGCGTGCGCTGCGAAGTGCCTGCGTTCAATCGCATTCCGGACCGCAGCGGATGCCTGCGCAAGCCTCTCGTTGCCACGTTTTCTAAGATGGCTGAAGGCGGTTCCACGCGCCGCCTTAAGACGAGTCTCTGACAAAGCAGACCGTCGTTTGCCGACTTGACGTGCACAACTGCCGTTGAGGAACGGATCTAGAATGTCAGCAACGGCGTCTGCTGCCACCATGTCCTCACCATCTTCAACAAGCGCTGTGAACAGGAGCTCAGGCGGGCAGAGGTCGATCAACCAGCGCCGGTCAGCTTGAAACTGATTGAGCACAATACGCCCACCTGCGACTCGCGCGTCTTGCTCTGCCTTCGAAGCACGCGGATCATTCGGGCCGAGAATCGCTTCGATATCGACACTTAGCGCATCGAGCAAGTCTAGCTCGCACACCGCAAGGAGCATGCGGCGACCCTCCCAGCGCAGGATTGGATGGCCAGTCGGATATTCTACAGTGAACTCCGTGACGATATCGGTCGCCGGCGCGTGACGCTCAAAGGCCGCAACGGCTCCGTCGTGCAGGCTGCTACCATGATCAAAAAAGTGGAGCCTGCGCTTCCGATCATCCTTTTGCACAACGTAGGGGCGCGGCGGACACTCAATCGAACTTCTCCGGGTAATGAAAGCCTGACGAAATCCCGAAGAGCGGGCGTCGAGGTCAGGAATAATCAGATCATCTTCTTTTGGCTTTGTTTTGTACCAGACTGTCTTGAACCTCTGATAATCATCTTGCCCGTTTCGTACCTCAAGATAGTCTTCACGCGCGAGCTTGATCATCGCTTCGACCGCCTTCTCGCGGGCGAGATGCCAGTTCCATTCGTCACCCTCGAACGTGACCATTGGCAAGGCATAGGTTCGGTCGCGAAACCGCGCCTCGCATTTCAGCGCCAGCGCCAATCGCGGCGAAGGCGGCAGGCGCGTGACCTTAAGCCATTCGTCATATGCCTCACCGAGCGATTTGGCCTGCTTAGCGGCATCTATCCAACTCGCTCCTGCTGAACCATTGGCGGCGGCTGAAATCGCATTACTGATATCCATCCACTCCGACTCGTCAAAAACTTCGCTGCGCAAGAACACTCCGGTGCTTTCAAGCACTCCGAGAATGCTGCTTTCGATTGAGCCCTCCACAACCAGCGGCGTTATTGAGATCCGTCGATTTGCAGGTATACCTTTGGTGCCGAGGCGATCGATGCGGCCAATCCACTGCTGGATGTCGGGTGGCGACCATGGGAGTGCAAAAAAAATAATCTCATCTGCGAACTGCAGGTTGTGACCTTCCTTTGCGGCGTCTGCAGCAACCAGCACTTTCGCCTCACCACTAATGAAGTCGTCGAGAGCTTCCTTCAAAAGTGTAATCTGTACTTCCAAAACCTCTTCAGCACCGACTGACCGCCGCTTCTTCGCTACCTTGACGTCGGTAAGTTTTTCTATCGCGTCGCGCAAATAATCGGTGGTTGGATTGTCTTCAGCGACGACCACCACGCGTGCCTCGGGCTGCCTCTCATGCAACTTCCGAAGATGATCAACTAGGGCGTCAAGTTTTGCGTCGCCCAGTTCGTCGCGCAGGCACCTATCGATTTGCCGCCAGGCTTCCTGTAAGATCCCAGAAGTCCGCTTGAGTGTGCTCAGTCGATCGCGAAGTGACTGTGGAGATCGGCCAGCGACTTGTAGCAGTGCCTCACGCCTAATATCGAGATTGCTGGCGCGAGCCGCTTCTAGGTAGGCGCGCGCGCTACTGGCACGCCCTACATCGCCATCGGTTGGAGCGAGGCGGGCCGGCTGATAGACCCGCTTTGGCAAGGCATCTGGATAGTCTGTGCGCGCAGTTCGGATAAGACGCCGATATAGCCCGTAGGACTCCTCCACTGCGCGCCGCTTACTTGCCTCTTGAAGGTCAGCCCAATGGTGTTCAAGCGCATGGGATTCTCGCTCGGCTAGCACCTTCAGTATGTCGCGGTCTTCGGCTTGGGCGACCCGATCTGCTTCGGGCTCAAGAAGCGCCATCAGTTCCTTGCGAGTGGCGGTTTGATGCAAGGCTGGTGTCGCGGTTAGTACGAGGACGTTGGGGATAACGCGCGCGGCGGCGATGAGGTCGCGACGGACTTGAACCTGTAGCTTGGTGAATTCATCGACCAGAAGCAGATCGATTCTCTCGGCAGCAATCCGACCTCCTGCGAGCAAACGACTCGGCCGCACAAGGCGGATGACCAGATTGCCAACGATGTCACCTTCTTCACCGCTCTCGAGGGCGAGAACATGACCTCGACAGAGCAACTCCTCTTCCCACTGTGAGACGAGATCGTCCGGCACAACCAATGCGACAGCGAGCGGTTTGGGACTTTGGGCTGCAAGCGCCCGCATTACCATAATTGCCTGGATGGTCTTTCCAAGGCCAACCTCGTCGGCGAGGAGCCAACGGCATGCAGTGCCGGTCAACATTCGGTGGACACTGTCGATCTGGTGTGCGTACGCGAATGCGCCGACACCGAGTGCGCCAAGCAAAGCATGGGCCCGGTCGATCCGTCGTGCTTGAGCGTGAATCCCCAATAGTGTGCGGTGGAATTCGCTCATCCGTATTCCTTGGCGATCGAAGAACGAAGCCTCAGCGATGCATAACGTGTCGCGCGCGCCACGAATGGGTCAGCCGCAAGAATACGGACTGCAGCGTCCAGGCCGTTGCACGCCGCAGGAGAAAGCCAAAGCTGTAGCACGCTCGCAGCAGCTTCAGGAGTCAACCGTCCTCGCGGCAGCGCCCAATTTCGGGTCCAGGCAGAGAGATCTTCTGCCATCTCAGGAATTGTAAGGTCGGTATACGAGCGAAGGCTGAGTTCACGCCCGCCTTCAGATGGGGCGATTAAGCGCACAAGTGAAGGGAAACGAATCCTGTGCAATGCCTCTGCCGCAGCCTCATTCCAGTCTTCTGCGGGGCTACCGAAATCGAAATCGTCATCGACACTGAGCAATTCGCCAGCCTCGTGAAGAGTGGCAGTTGCTTCCGAGAAAGCAATATTGAGCGCGTCGTCCATCGCGCCATCGGCTGGCGACGTGCCTGCCTGGGGCCAAAGTGGGTCAAGCAGGCGCGCATGCTTTTTGAATGCAGCTGCAAAAACCTCTGCATCGTCGAGAGTGGCATCTTCAGGTACGTAGACGAGTCCTCGCTCGATCGCGACAGTCCACAAAGTCTCGTGTGGATCAGAAGGGTCCGCTTTGGAGACCATCTCTGCTTGATGCCATGTGTTGCCGCAAAGATTAAGCACCAGTGGCTCCTCGAATTGTCGAACGATCCGCGTCCTCGCGCCGATAGTGGCTAGGGAGACGCAAAGGGCACGCGCCCAAGCGATCCGGCTGCGGGCCATTTCTCCAACGCCGCGACCATGATCAAACATTCGGCGCGAACCAACTGTATCTCCAAAATTCGCCGTGAGGTCCCCAAGATCAAAGGTGTTGGACGCGAACAGCCGGATTGGGTCAGCCATTCGCCCGTCTGAAAGTTGCAACCCAAAAGCTGCTGCACCGCGCTCTGGAGCTTCAATGGAGTGTGTTGCGACAAAATGATGTGGTGTTCGAGCATTTGCGCCGACTAGAGTAGCTTCAAGATTGCTGCCGACAAGGTGGGGAATACAATCCATCCATTCGACTGAGGCCGCGGTGCGCTGTAGCAAGACTCGAACTGTGGATGATCTGCCAATGGCGAGATGCAGCATACCTCTGCTTTTCTCAAGCAACCGAGTGCGCACTGCATCGTCGTAGAGAGGTGCGAAAAGAGGGGAATTCGTCGGAACAGTGCCTGGCAGAGAAGACAGGTGATCGCTCCCTCGAGCGATTAGCACGCCATCAATCTCGAGTTCCGAACTGATCGGCACGTCCTTTAGGGGTAACCGGCTCTCGATGCGGAGTTGAAGCCGCCGCTCAATAAGTGCCTCGAAAGCGCTATCGCGCTCAAAGAGGATGAGATGCACAACGCCGTCGTCAGCAGGTGGTGCGGGCTCGCAACGCAGACTCGCGCCGCCCGATTGTCCCGATACGGCTGTGAACCGTGCGCCTGCCGTGAGCGTTTGGGGCAAACATTCACTTTCTGATCGCAGACCTTCATTTTCGAGGACGAAGGGCCGATTGGGACGAACCACGCCCTGCGGCGCCCCAATCGCATCAATTGGATGCCGTATGATCTCGGAGCGGCCATGTGCGCTGAGCAGGCCTCTTTGGGTCAAAAGCGTCCGGTCGCCATCGTTAGCAAGATTGGCTTCGAAAAACGCGTAGCCACAAGAGCTTCCAAGCTTGCGCAATGCTCCCAGTGACGCCACGTCAGACTTTGCAGCTATCCAAACGTGGCCTGAGGTACCCGTCACGATATCGAAGCGCTGTTCTGCCTGGGTGCGATCATCATTGGCATCGAACAGCAGATTCTCCGCCCAATCGACTGATCGCGCGGCGAGAGCGGCAGCGACTTCGCTACCTTCGCCGTAAATCGCGGCGGCATCTGCATAGGCGGCGCTATCGCTAGCTGGTGTCTCCTGTAAACCAATGGCGAAGGGACCGGCACTGAGCGCCGTGTCAGGGTGGAGTAAACTACCGGCACCCCAGAGCTGTGGGCGCCATCCGGCCGATCGCGCCCTACCGCGTGCGTCCTCAAATAACGCAGCCGGAAGGGCTGGCCAACTGACAAACATGCGAACACCAGAAGGATCGCGCATGATGCTGAGCCGTCCCAAGCTCTGCTCAGCAAATGCCGGCGACTTGGCCAAACGTAAGCGAAGCAGCGCAGAACGAGCAGCGAAAAAGGCCTCAGGCTCGGCTGCTATGGCGTCACGCAAGCGAGTGTAGCTCGTCAGCGGCAGCGCTGCTCCACGGTTTTCAGTGAGAACGGCAGTGAGAACACGCGCGGAAGGTTCTTCGAGGCGTAGCCAGTCAGCAAGTCGTGCACCCTCTGCCGCACTTGCCCAAGCTCGTAGGCTTGCAAAATTTGTCGAGCGACCAGGAGCAGGCATTGCAAGTACCGGTGCGCGCGCAATCAGTCGCGTGACCGGTCCAACTAGATCAAGTGGTAATAACGCGTTGGCAATAGGCCAAGAGATGATCGAGAAATGAGTACTAAAGGCACTTTCGGATGATCGCGCCAAATTATAGCGCGATGCCAACATCTGAAAAGTGTCACCTACCTTTTGACGCTGCGCTGTTGTAATCGGGAGGCCCAAAGCATCGCCGAATTTGGCCCAAAACACCGTACCTACGCCCTCGAAACGAAATCCAATCTCTGAAGCAATTGCACAAACCAGCAACGGAGATCGAGTTAATAGACTGTCGAGGTTGGCAGAGGAAGGGGCGAACGGGAGAAGATTCTCAAATGGCTCTGGCCACAGCTCCGCATAATCGATGGCCTCAACGAGTGTGATATCAACTATTTTTCTTTTCTGTAATGCCAGGACTGCAGCTTTCAGCTGTCGCTCTAGTTCATCTAATTCCCCCCATTTCAACATGATTATATCTTACTCGTTCATCCGGAAAGAATTAAAATTTACAATCACCCAATATCTCCATCTATCGCGAGTACTCGAGTAACTTCCACCTAGTCATGTCTAGCGAACCATTTATCTCGCGTCAGTGCTATCGAGTCACACGCCCGGCACACACCTGCGCTTGATCCCGCATCACCGCATAGTCTCCCATCATCTTGACGATCAATGACCGCTCCGGCAAGAGTTGGAGTTCCTGAACTGCGCGGGCCTGAACGTCGCGTGTGTACTCTACCACCGGCGGGCATACCGTGTTGTTGTCCATCTCAGAACCGCCCGTCGCGCAGCCGGTCAGCGAGATCGTTGCGATCGCGAGGACGGCGAGCCGCCGCGTCGAGCATCTGGCGTTGGACATCATTGGTTGTCTCCGTGGTTTCGAGGCGTTC
>Ga0075012_10006917_pt1 | contig 10213 bp, 7 predicted proteins | sample All_14_2_FD_71474 | JGI IMG/M metagenome (GOLD analysis project Ga0075012, IMG submission 71474) | Freshwater microbial communities in response to fracking from Pennsylvania, USA - Allegheny Zone_MetaG_DW_15 | ecosystem: Environmental > Aquatic > Deep subsurface > Groundwater > Drilled... | reverse complement strand
AGGAAGGCGACGATGATGGCGGTGAAGCCGTAACCGGGCGAGATATTGGGCACCAGTTGCCCGATCGGGCCTGAAACCTCGAAGGTCCCGGCCATGCCGGCCAGGCCGCCGGTCAGCATCATGCAGAACCAGATCAGCCGGGTGCGGTCGAAGCCGGCATAGCGCGCCGCCGCCGGCGCCGAGCCGAGAGTCCTGATCTGGAAACCGATGATCGACCGGGTCAGCAGCACCCAGCCGCCGACCGCCGCCGCAAGGGCGATCAGGAAGCCGAGGTGCAGGCGCGTCTCCGACCAGATGATGGGCAGGGTGGCGCTATCGGTGAACATGCGCGACTGCGGGAAGTTGAACCCCATCGGGTCTTTCAGCGGCCCGAAGACGAGAACCGCCAGGAACAGCGTGGCGACATAAGTCAGCATCAGGCTGGTCAGGATCTCGTTCACATTGAAGCGTGTCTTCAAAAAGGCCGGGATGGCAGCATAAAGCGCGCCGCCCGCCAGCCCCGCCAGGGTCATCAGCGGCAGGATGTAGATGCCGCTTTCCTCCCAGAAGACCAGCGCCACGGCCCCGCCGCAGACCGCGCCCATAGTCAATTGCCCTTCGGCGCCGATGTTCCAGATATTGGCGCGATAGCCAAGGGCAAGGCCGATGGCGATCATGATCAGGGGGGCGGCTTTCACGCAAAGTTCGGAAATGCCGTATTTCGTCTCGAAGGGCGAGACGAAGAAGTAATAGAGGGATTCGAAGGGATCGGCGCCCAGGATCAGGAACAGGAAGAAGCCCGCCACCACCGTCGCCGCGACGGCGATGAAGGGGGTCATATAGAGCATCCGGGTGGAGATCTGCCGGCGTGCCTCGATTTTCAGGGCCATGTTACGCAGCTCCCTTTTCGGGGGCGCCATGGATGCCACCCATCAGAAGGCCGATTTCCTCGACAGAGACGGTGGCCGCCGGCATGGCGGCGGAAAGGGCGCCGGCATTGATCACGGCAATCCGGTCGGAGAGGGTGAGCAATTCGTCGAGATCCTGCGAGATCACCAGGATCGCACTGCCGGTCACGGCCAGATCGACCAGGGCCTGCTGGATGGTGGCAGCAGCAGCGGCATCGACCCCCCAGGTCGGCTGCGCCACCACCAGAATTTCCGGCTTTTGCAGGATTTCCCGGCCGACGATGAATTTCTGCAGGTTGCCGCCCGAAAGGCTGCCGGCGGCGGTTTCCGTGCCCGGGGTGCGGACGTCGAAGCGCTTGATCACCTCGGCGGCAAAGGCGCGGGACTTGCCCTTGTCGAGAAAGCCCCGCTTCAGGAAGCCCATGCGCTGGTGGGCGGACAGCATGGCATTGTCGGTCAGCGACATGTCGGGCACGGCACCATGGCCGTTCCGTTCCTCCGGCACCGTACAAAGCCCGAGGCGGCGGCGCCCGGCAGGGCCGAGGCGACCCACCGGCTTGCCGTCGATCACCACGGCTTCGGCGGTTGCGGCCTTCCGCTCCCCGGCGATGGCGGCGAGAAGATCGCCCTGGCCATTGCCGGCCACCCCGGCGATGCCCAGGATTTCGCCGCCGCGCAATTCGAGGCTGATGGCCTTCAGGGGCACGCCATGGGCCATTTCCGGCGCCATGGATAGAGTATTCAGGGCGAGGCGCACCGGCCCCGCCTTGTCGCTGGCCTCGCGCCGGGCCACGCTGCGGAATTCGGCGCCGATCATCAATTGCGCCATGCTGCGCGCGGTCTCCTGCCGGGGATCGCAGGCCGCCACCACCTTGCCGCCGCGCAGGATGGTGGCCCCGTCGCAGAGTTCCTTGATCTCGTTCAGCTTGTGGCTGATGTAGAGGATCGAGCAGCCTTCCGCTTTCAATTTGCGCAGGGTCTCGAACAGCCGGCCCACTTCCTGCGGGGTGAGTACCGAGGTCGGCTCGTCCATCACCAGCAGGCGCGGCGATTGCAGCAGGCAGCGCACGATCTCGATGCGCTGGCGCTCGCCGACGGACAATGTATGGACTTCCCGCGCGGGATCGAGGGGCAGGCCGTAGGATTCGGAAATCTCGCGGATCCGCTTCGCCAGGACGGCGCGGTCGCGGCCCGGGTCATCCATGCCCAGCGCGACATTTTCCAGCACGGTCATCGCCTCGAACAGCGAGAAATGCTGAAAGACCATGCCGATGCCGAGCGCCCGGGCGGCATGGGGGTTGGGGATGTCCACCTCGCGGCCATCCCACATGATTTCGCCGCTGTCTGGCTTCAGGATGCCGTAAATCTGTTTGACCAGCGTGCTCTTGCCCGCGCCATTCTCGCCGAGCAGGGCATGGATCTCGCCGGGTGCGACGGTGAAGGTCACGTCGCTGTTGGCTTTGACGCCGGGGAAAGACTTGGTGATGCCGCGCAATTCCAGACGCGGGTGCTCCTTGTAAGCCTCTGTCCCTGGCTCCATACCGCCTGATCCCCTGCCAATCCCCTTGTAACAGCAGTGCAGCATATGGCGGTGCACCATGACAACCGTTACCCGCCGCAATAATGTTTTTTGGCTTTTCGAGACAATCGGCAGGATAAAGCCGATCAGCGGTCGTCCAGCAGCCAGCGCCCGCCGCTCTTCACCAGGGAAAAGGCGATATTCTCGACCACTTCCAGCTCGTTCTGCGGGTCGCGGTGCAGCACCACGGCGCGATCGCCATGGTAATAGACCTCGCTGACCAGCGGCTGCATCAGGTCGAGCACCTTGGCGGCGCCGCTGGTGTCTTCGGCGCCGCCGGGGGTGAAGATGCGGGCCAGCGCCGGCATGGCGTCCGGGGAAACCATGGCGGCAGCGGCCTGGCGGTCGCCCTTGGCCAGCAATTGCAGGATAGCGACCAGCGCCTTGAAGGGCTCGCTGGCCCGGGCCTTGGCGCCGATCTGGCGCGAGGTCATGGGGAAGCGGTTGATCGGGGCATCGAAACTGATGGTGCCCTGGTCGCCCTCGAAACTGCCGGCAATCCGGCCCCCGGTTATCGAGAGAGTTTCCAGCTCCAGCGTATTGTCGATGGTATAGACCCGCTTGTCCGGCCCATAGACGAAGGCGGAGAGAAAGACTTCCTCCGTATTGTCGACGTCGACCTCGATCATCACCACGGGGTCATTGCCCTTGATGGCATCGTCGCGCAGCGTGCCCAGGGATGGATAGGCCCCGGCCTGCCAGGGCTTGATCGCCCGATCGTCCAGCACCACCCGGATATAGTGGATGGGCGAGACGGGGTCCGTGCTCTCGTTGTGAAGGGCTGCCACGGAATGATTCAGGCGCAGGGTGCCAAGGGCGCCGCTGGCTGTGCCTGGCTTTGCCTTTTCGACGGCAAGGGCAGGGGTTGCCGCAAGGCCAAGCAGCAGTACACAAACGGCCGAACGCATCAATGCCCCCAAGATCAGAGCCAGCCGGCAACAGGCTGCGCACGGCCCCGAGTATGACGGGGAGCGGGGCCGGCGGACAAGATGGCCCGCGACTTGTTAACCATTCCGGGGATGAAAGACAAACGGCCCCACCTTGGGGTGGGGCCGTCAGATCGCTGACAAACCCCGTCGAATTTTCGGCGGGGTTTTGTTTTGTGATATTGCCGGGATGAGATGGTGACGATCTTGCGATGGCGGTCGGTTGCGCTGGGGCCTTCGGTCTCTCAGGCCGGGCTTGGCAGGCCTTGGCGGGTCACGGCCATGGCGATCTTCTTCATGTTCTGGGCAGCGGCCGCCAGCAGGCATTGGCTGGCCACTTTGACGAGGCCACGGAAGCGGGCATAGCGGTGGCCGTGGAGTTGCTTGGCGTCGGCGAAGGAGCGTTCGACCGTCTCCTTGCGGCGCTTGTAGATGGCCTTGCCCCAGGGTGTGCGGCGATGGGCGTCCGCCCGTTCGCGGGCCTCGGCCCAGACATGGCGGGTGAGGGTGCGTTCGGCCTTGGCGTTGGCGGTGCAGGAGGCGCGCAAGGGGCAGGTCCGGCAGATCGCCGGGTCGGAGCGATAGTGCCGGTAGCCTTCCCGGTCGGTGGTGGCATAGGCCAGAAGCTGACCTTCGGGGCAGCGGTAACCGTCGTGTTCGGCCTCATAAGCGAAGGCCGATTTGCGCATCATGCCGGGCCGGGGCGGCGTCGGGTTGCGATAGCCGGTAACGCCGAGGATGTCGCGGGCCTCCAGCCCATGGGCGATACCGGCCGTGGCATAGCCGGCATCGAGCCCGACGGCCTGCACGTCGAAGCCGAAGCGCCGGCGCTGCCGGTCCAGCCGGTCGAGATAGACGATCGAGTCGTGCACATTGGCCGGCGTCGCGAAGCTGTCGGTGATGATCGCGAACTTGCCGTCCACCGTCCGGTGGTCGAGGTAGAAGAAGCCCTTGGGCTTGCCGTCCCGCACCATGTAGCCGCTCTCGGGATCGGTCCGCGAGACCTTGGTCTCCTTCACCTCGGGTGCCCGCAGCTTCGGCTTCAGCGGCTTCTGGCCGTGCCCGTCCCGCGTCTCGTCGATGGCCCGGTCGAGGTCTTCCCAATAGTCGGCACGCGACTTGGCCAGGGCCGCCAGATCGTATTTGCCCTTGTTGGCATTGGCCTTCAGGTGGGTCGAGTCCGTGTAGAGGACCTTGCCTTCGACCAGGCCATGGTCGACCGCCTGCTCGACGACGGCATCGAAGATGTCCTGCGCCACCGACGTATCGTTGAAGCGCCGCCGCCGGTTCTGCGACAGGGTCGAGGCATCGAACACCGGGTCCGTCAGCCTCAGGCGCAGGAACCAGCGATAGGCGACATTCACCTCGATCTCGCGCACCAGCTGGCGTTCCGAACGCACCCCGAACAGGTAGCCGAGGAACAGCGCCTTGAACATCAGCGTCGGGTCCAGCGCCGGCCGGCCGTTGTCGGCGCAGTAAAGACCGGCAACCCGGTCGTGGATGAAACCGAAGTCGATCACCGCGTCGATCTTCCGCAGCAGGTGATCCTTCGGCACCAGGCTCTCGAGCGTCACCATCTCGAGCGCCGTCTGTTCGGGACTGGGTTTCTTCAGCATACCCAAGTGAATCAAAAACCCCCGGCTCTCGCCAGGGGTTTGTCAGCAGTCTGACGGCCCCACCTTGGGGTGGGGCCGTTGCCTTTGACAAGGCCGCGATTACTTCTTGCGGCCGCGGATCATGAAGCTGTCATAGGTATATTCCGCCACCTGGAACCACAGGTATTCCTGGTCGCGGAAAGCGATGATCGAGTCGATGATCTTCTTGAAGTCGGCATTGGTCGCCGAAATCTCGGCATAGAGTTCATGGGCGGCGGTATAGGCCGCCTGCATGATCTCGGTCGAGAAGGGCCGGAGCTGGGCGCCTGCAGCCACCAGGCTCTGGATCGCCTTCGGGTTGCGGGCATCGTATTTTGCCACCATGTCGCCGCTGGCAGCGGCGGCGGCAGCGGTCACGATAGCCTGATAATTCTTCGGCAGTTCGGCCCATTTGGCGGTGTTGATGAAGAAATGCGCCGACAGGCCGCCTTCCCACCAGCCGGGGTAATAGTAATAGGGCGCGACCTTGTAGAAGCCGAGCTTCTCGTCGTCATAGGGGCCGACCCATTCCGCCGCATCGATGGTGCCACGTTCGAGGGAGGGGTAGATCTCGCCGCCCGCCACCTGCTGCGGCACCACACCGAGCTTGGCCATGGTCTGGCCGGCGAGGCCGGCGATACGCATCTTCAGGCCCTTGAGGTCTTCCAGGGTCTTGATTTCCTTGCGGAACCAGCCGCCCATCTGGGTGCCCGTATTGCCGCCCGGCAGGGAGTAGATGTTATGTTTGGCCAGGAATTCGTTATAAAGCTCGTTGCCGCCGCCATGATAGAGCCAGGCATTGAGCTGGCGGGTGTTCATGCCGAAGGGAACCGCTGCTGCCGTGGCGAAGGTCGGGTCCTTGCCGACATAATAATAGCCGGCGGTATGGGACATTTCGACCGTGCCCTGGGTCACCGCGTCGGCCGCCTGGAAGGTGCCGACGATTTCGCCCGCCGAGAACACCTGGATCTGGAATTTGCCGTCCGTCGCCTCGGAGACATATTTGGCGAAGACTTCGCCCGCGCCATAGATCGTGTCCAGCGACTTCGGGAAGCCCGAGGTCAGGCGCCATTTGATTTCCGGGTTCGACTGGGCAATCGCCGGGGCGGCGACGGTGGTGGCCGCCACCGTGCCGGCAGCGGCGGCGGTCAGGAATTCGCGACGTTTCATGGTGTCCTCCACGTGTTGTCTTAATTGTTGTTATTGCCGCCAAGGCCCTGCAACCCCGGCAGGCCCATGTCGTTTTCGTCGCCGAGAGGCATCTGCAATTGGTCGAAGGTGCCCTGCACCGTCGCCGGATCGATCTGTACCGCCCCCGACTTATAGTGGGTGACGAGGCCGGGGAAGGCGATCACCACCGCCACCATGGCCAATTGGATGAACAGGAAGGGCAGCGCCCCCCAATAGATCTGGCCGGAGGTGACAGGCGCCATGGTCCGCCCGGTCACCCGGTCGCGATAAGGCGCCTTGGGCGCGACCGAGCGCAGGAAGAACAGGGCAAAGCCGAAGGGCGGATGCAGGAAGGATGTCTGCATGTTGATCGCCAGCATCACGCCGAACCAGATCAGGTCGATGCCCATGGCATTGGCGACCGGCGCCAGCAGGGGCACGATGATGAAGGCCAGCTCGAAGTAATCGAGGAAGAAGGCCAGGAAGAACACCAGGACATTGACCAGGATCAGGAAGCCGATCTCGCCGCCGGGCAGCGCGGTCATCAGGTGTTCGACCCAGATATGGCCGTTGACGCCATAGAAGGTGAGGGAGAAGACCCGGGCGCCGATCAGGATGAACAGGACGAAGGCCGAGAGTTTCGCCGTCGCCTGTGTCGCCTGGATCAGGATCTCGCGGTTGAAACGGCTGGGGTTGCGGTCGGCGATGCGCTTGCCGAAGGCCAGGATCACCGCGCCCAATGCCCCCATGGCGCCGCCCTCGGTCGGGGTTGCGACGCCGATGAAGATGGTGCCAAGCACGAGGAAGATCAGCAGCAGCGGCGGCACCATGACGAAGGTGACCTGTTCCGCCATGCTGGAGACGAGGCGAAGCCCGATGAAACGCTCCGCACAGCCGGCGATGAAGCCATAGACAGCGCCGGCCGCGACCATTTCCATCAAAAGCCCGGCAGTGACATGGCCGCCCTGCTTGAAGAAGGCGTAAAGCCCGACCGCCGCCAGGGTGACGGCGGCATTGGCGATCAGGCGGCGCGCGCCGAGATAGCGGTTCATCAGGGCGGAGATAAGGGCGATCACCGTCGAGATGCAGATGGTGAGAATGACGAAATCCGCCCCGGCCTTCACCCCGGTCTGGTTCATCACCCACCAGGCCACGATGGCCGAGAACACGACCAGCACGCTCAATTGCCAGACCCCGCGCTGGCCGCCCGGCTCCTTGTGGCCGATGGCCTCGACCGGCAGGCCCGGCACCGCCTTCGACGAGAAAAGGCCGACGACGAAGACATAGATGGCATAGGCCCCGGCCAGCATGATGCCGGGCAGGAAGGCGCCTTCATACATGTCACCGACCGAGCGGCCCAATTGGTCCGCCATCACGATGAGGACAAGCGAAGGCGGAATGATCTGCGCCAGCGTGCCCGAGGCGGCGATCACCCCCGATGCCACCCGCCGGTCATAGCCATAGCGCAGCATGATCGGCAGGGAGATCAGCCCCATGGAAATGACCGAGGCCGCCACGACGCCGGTCGTTGCCGCCAGCAGGGCGCCGACGAAGATCACCGCGTAACCGAGGCCGCCCCTGATGGTGCCGAACAATTGCCCGATGGTATCGAGCAAGTCCTCCGCCATGCCTGATCGCTCCAGGATCAGGCCCATGAAGGTGAAAAAGGGAATGGCCAGCAAGACCTCGTTCGACATGGTGCCGAGCACCCGGTCGGGCAGGGCCTGCAACAGCGGCCAGGACAGCGTGATGCTTTCCGGCGCATAGGGGGCCAGTTCGACCGCCAGCGCAAAGAACACCAGCCCATTGGCCGCCAGGGCAAAGGCCACCGGATAGCCGAGCAGGAGGAAGATGATCAGCGCCGCGAACATGATCGGCGCCAGGTTCTGGGCAATCAGGTGAGCCATGGGACGATCCGGTCTTCGGGTCAGCGTTCAGTGGCGAGCGGGGCATCGTCCGGCCCCGGCGGCGGGGCGCCATGGCCGCCGGGCTTTGCCTCGTCCTCCAGTGCTCCGGCGATGATCGCCAGGCGTTTCGCCAGTTCGCTGAGCGCCTGAAGGAGGAGAAGGATGAAGCCGAGGGCGATCAGCCCCTTGGCCGGCCAGATGATCAGGCCGCCGGCACTGTTCGAGGCTTCACCCGATTGGAACGACAGTTCGAAATAAGGCACCGATAGCCAGGCCAGCAGGCCGGCGAAGGGGATCAGGAAGAAGACATGGCCGAAGACATCGATCCAGTCCCGCGCGCGTTTCGACAGGCGGCTGGAAATGATGTCGATCCTGATGTGTTCGTTGGCTTTCAGGGTCCAGGCCGCCCCCAGCATGAAGGTGGCGCCGAACAGATACCATTGCAGTTCCAGCCAGGCGTTGGACGAGGTGCCGATGACCTTGCGCACGATGGCATTGATGGCCGATACCAGAATGGCCGCGACGACGGCCCAGGCAGCAGCCTTGCCGATCAGCTCGTTCAGCCGGTCGACGAAACGGGCAATGGCGATGACCATGGGATGGGCTTCCTCTCCTGCCCGGACCTTGCGGCCGGATTCTTGCCCGCCAGTCTAGAAAGCGGGGCGACATATTGTCCCCCCTACTTTTGGCGAAGATCAAGAGGCGCTGAAGTCGCCGCGTTCGAGGATGCGGGACAGGAGATAGCCGGCGATCAGGCCCCAGAAAGCCGCGCCGATGTTGAACAGCGGCAGGTCAGCCACGGTGACCAGGAAACTGACCAGGGCGCCCAGGGTGAAACGGTCGCGGAAGGCGGCGGCAAAGGCATTCTGCAAGACCCGCAGCATGGCAAGGCCGCCCAGCGCCATGATGTATTCGCGCGGCGCCGCCAGCAGCAGGCCGGTGAAGGTCGGCGCGAACAGGCCGAAGCCGATGGCCAGCAGGCCTGTCGTCATCGCCCCGGTATAATGGCCCCGGGCCGGGCCGGCAGAGACGATCAGCGCATTGGTCGGCCCGGTCAGGCAGGTGCCGACGGCGCCGACCAGGGCGGAAAGGGCGCCGCCGATGCCGCAGGTCAGGGTGACGAGATTGACCGGGGGCTTGTGCCCGGCGGCTTGGAGCACGGCAAAGCCCTGGCCGTTCTGGACCACCAGGATGGTGATGGCCAGGGGCAGCACCAGTTCGACCATGGCCCCGACCGACCAGGCCGGGACGGGAACCACCGGGGCCGCCAGCCCGAGGCCGCCAAGCGCTGCCCCATCGAAACGTCCGGCCAGCAGGATGGCGAGGGCACCGACGATCAGCGCGCCGATCAAGGGCGGCAGGCGGCGGCCCAGGGCGGGCAGGGCGCCGAGCAGGACAAAGGCTGCCGCCATGGGGCCGGCCACGGTGAAATCGCCATGCAGCGCCCGCACCAGATCCAGCCCGAAACGCAGGAATACCCCCGCCACCATGCCCATGACGATGGGCATGGGCAGCCATTGCATCGCTTTCTTCACGAGGCCCGACAGGCCCAGCAGCAGGATCAGCAGGCTGGTGGCGTAATAGGCGCCGATCACCTCCGCAAAGGAAAGATGGCCGAGGGCCGGGCCGACGAGCACCGCCCCCGGGATGGTCCAGAACAGGCAGAGCGGTTCACGATACCGCCAGGACAGGGCGACCGTCAGCAGCCCATTGATGAAAAAGGCCCCGAACAGCCAGGACGCCAGTTCGGCCGTGCTGAGGCCGCCCTTGGTGCCGACGGACAGGATGATCGCCACCGGGCCCGAGGCGGCGAAGATGAAGGCGATGAAGCCATTCGCCGCCTGGGCCGCGCTGAAGTCGGCTGAGAGCTGGCGCAGGCCGGGACGGGCGGCGGCGGGTCTTTCGATCTGGGCGAAGAGCAAGCGGCGCCTCCCGGGGCTGATATCCGGTCTTCAGGGTAATTCTGAAGTGCAGCGCCGGACACCGCCGGACAAGCATGGCCTTATGCCGGAAATGCGCGGAAATTTGCCGCGAATTCCGGGGAATGCGGCGGGAAAAGGGAGAAATCGGGTGCTTTTTCTGGCCAGCGGACTCCCGGCTGGTGTATCTC
>Ga0075012_10006916_pt1 | contig 10215 bp, 7 predicted proteins | sample All_14_2_FD_71474 | JGI IMG/M metagenome (GOLD analysis project Ga0075012, IMG submission 71474) | Freshwater microbial communities in response to fracking from Pennsylvania, USA - Allegheny Zone_MetaG_DW_15 | ecosystem: Environmental > Aquatic > Deep subsurface > Groundwater > Drilled... | reverse complement strand
GTCGACCGCAGCAGAATACGGTCTGTCTCCTTGCTGTGATAGATTCGGGGCATGACCACGATCAGCACACTCTTCCTGCTGGCGGGCCTGCTGCTCTTCATCAGCGTCCTGGCCAGCACTGTTTCTGCGCGCCTGGGGCTGCCCCTGCTACTGCTCTTCCTGATGGTCGGCATGCTTGCCGGCGAAGACGGGCCGGGCGGCATCCTGTTCAGCGATTTCTTCACCGCCAACCTGGTTGGCCAGCTGGCACTGGCAGTGATCCTGCTCGATGGTGGCTTGCGGACGAGTACCGAAAGTTTTCGCGTTGCGCTGAAACCGGCCGCCGTACTGGCGACCTGGGGGGTTATCGGCACGGCCGGGCTGCTCGGTGTGTTTGCTACCTGGGCACTGGATGTGGATTGGCGGCTCGGTCTGCTGCTCGCTGCCATCGTCGGCTCGACTGATGCGGCAGCGGTGTTCGCGCTGTTGCGCAACAGTGGGGTGCGGCTCAATGAACGGGTCAAGAGCACGCTGGAAATCGAATCCGGCGCCAATGATCCGATGGCCATCCTGCTCGTCACGGTGATGGTCGAACTGCTGCTACATCCCGAGCAGGCCAGCGCCGTCAGCATTGTGTTGTTGCTGCTCACGCAGGCAGGCCTCGGACTGGGTTTTGGTTTTGTTGGCGGACGCATTCTGGCCTGGCTGTTGCGCCGCCTGAATCTGGCTGAAGGTTTGTACGCGCTGCTGATCCTGTCGGGCGGTTTGCTCATTTTCGGGGCGGCCAATCTGCTCGATGGCAGCGGTTTTCTCGCGGTCTACGTGGCTGGCGTGATCGTCGGCAACCGGCGCAGCCACGCCACCGAGCATGTGTTGCGGGTGATGGACGGCCTCGCCTGGCTGGCCCAGGCCGGCATGTTCGTTGTCCTCGGCCTGCTGGTGACGCCGTCACACCTCGCCGAATACACCTGGGAGGCGCTGGCCATGGCGCTCTTCCTGATGCTGGTGGCGCGGCCGGTCGCCGTTGCCATCGGCTTGTGGCCTTTCCGCTACACGCGCAACGAAGTCGCCTTCGTCAGCTGGGTCGGGTTGCGCGGTGCGGTGCCGGTCGTCCTGGCGATCTTCCCGGTGGTGATGGGTGTGCCGAATTCGCAATTGCTGTTCGACGTGGCTTTTTCTGTGGTCCTGCTGTCCTTGCTGGTGCAGGGCGCAACCATTCCCGCCGCAGCGCGCTTGCTCAAGGTCGAGCTGCCGCCGACCGATGAACCGCGGGACCGGCGCGAAGTCTGGGTTGGCGAGGAAGCGGCGCTGCCGATGTTCGAGTATCGCGTGACCGCCGGATCGGCTGCCGAAGGCCGGCATCCGGACGATCTGGCCAGTGAGTTCATCCATGCCGAAGTCCGCTGCATCGCGCTGGTGCGTAGCGGCAAGCTGCTGGAGATGAAGGCCGATCTGCGCCTGCGTCCCGGTGATTCAGCCTGGTTCATCGCGCCCGAATCGGCGGCGGAACCGCTGGCGCGCATTTTTGGCGGTGCTACGCTGGATCTCGGTCGCAATACCCGTTTCTTCGGCGAGTTCGTTGTTGCACCGGATTGTCTGGCCGGCGATCTGGCAACTGCCTACGGCTTTACGCTGTTGCCCGACGAAGTCGCTCTTCCGCTCGCCGAGGTGCTGGTCGCCCGGCTTGGCCGGCCGGCGGTTGTTGGCGATCGGGTGCAGATCGGCGGCTTCGTGCTCGTTGTCCGGGAAATGGGGGCGGCCGGCCGGATCGGCAGCGTCGGGCTGAAATGTCCGCTGGTCGGCATCGCGCCTGACAAGCGCTGAGGCGAGGGCTTTCCCTTTCGTCAGCCAACCTTGAAGCCGGCGACGATGCCGGTCAGTTTTTCCGACAATCGGTGCAGGTCGCTGGTGGATTGACGAATGCTCTGCGTGGACGCGTTGTTTTCTTCAACCATGTTGGAAATCCGTTCCATGCTCTGGGCGATTTCGGTCGAGGCGATTTTCTGTTCGGCGACCGAGTCGTTGATTTCCATGATGCCCTGACGCGAGCGCTCGACGCCATCGGCCGAACTTTGCAGCACGCATTCAACCTCGCCGGCCAGTTCGTTACTGGCAAGTATCGACTGTTCTCCGGCTTCGATGGCGGATTGCACCGCCGCTGACTGCGACATGATCGAACGGGTCACCTGATCGATCTCGACGGCGGATTTGCCGGATTTTTCTGCCAGCTTGCGTACTTCGTCGGCAACCACGGCAAATCCGCGTCCGGCTTCGCCGGCACGGGCCGCTTCGATTGCCGCATTCAGGGCAAGCAGGTTGGTCTGGTCGGCAATGTCGCGAACCTCCCGGGTCATGCCGGTAATCGCCTGGGTGCTGCGTACGAATTCGGCAACCGTGCGCGATATTTCGCCGATGTTTTCCTGGATGTGATGGATTTCACCAACCAGGTGGGAGACCTTCTGCGATCCCTGCGCTGTCCGTTCGACACTTTCCTCTGCCTGCAGATTGACGTCGCGGGCGGTTTCGGAGACTGAACTGATGGCAACCGTCAGTTCTTCCACCGCCGCCGCACTGCCGTTCACCGCGTTCGACTGGTGATCCGAAACCTCGGCCAGCGAATGCGATGTATGCGCCAGTTGTTCCGAAGCTTCCGCAACCTGGGCGCTGGCAGCATTGATCTCCCTGATCAGGTTTTCCAGACGTTCCATCATGGTGTTGAAGGCCGTGGACATGCGCCCGATTTCATCCCGGTTAACGATGGCTGCGCGCCGGGTCAGGTCGCCGCTGCCGGCAATGTAGGTCATGGTTGTTTCGAGGCCGGCCAGTGGGCCGGTGATCGAGCGGATGAAGACCACCGCGAGGATCAGCAGAACGACGATGGCAGCAGCTGCGAATGCCGACAGGCCAAGCTTGACCGAGCCGTATACCTCGGCCGAGCGGCGGCTGTCGTCGGTCTGCAGTTCCGATGAAATTTTCTGCATTTCGCCCACCAGGTCGTCAATGACCTTGGTCGGGGCCCGGTCGATGCCGCGAACCAGCTTGTCCACGGTGCTTGCCGGATCGGCACTGGCCCGGTCGTACTGCTTGAGCGCTTCGTGATATTTCGGTCCGAGTTGCTCGAAGGTCGCAATGACATCGGCGATTTTAAGACGGTCGACGACACCCAGCGTGGCAGCGATCTGACCAACCTTTTCGAGTTGTTCCCTGACCTGCTTGCCCTCGTTGTCGAAGCTTTTCACGTGTTTGTCGAAGGCTTCCATATCCTTGCCGCGCAGCAGGGTGTTCTTCCATTCCTGGACCATGATTTTGAAACTGACCTGGGCGCTGCGGGCGCCATCGATGGCCTTGATCATGGCGCTGCTGCGCTCGATCGACTGGTTCAGTTCCAGGTGAAGTTTGGCTGCCTGCCCGAGTGAGAACAGACCGACGCCGATCAGTGCAAAGACCGCGACGGCAACCAGAATCAGGAGTTTCTGCTGGATTTGAAGGTGCATGTTGAGATTCCTGTTAACTTGACCTGGCTGGGGGAACTGCGTCAATCCACTTTATATAAACTCTGTCAGAAATACAAATTATGATAATTGTTTGTTGTGCCTCAATGATCGCTGCTGACCAGCACGTCGCCCTGTGACTCCATCAGCACATGGGTGGTGGTGCTGCCCAGCAGCAGTTCCTCCAGCATGTTGACGCCGCGTTTGCCGACGACGATCAGGTCGCAGTCCTGTTCCTGTTCCTGTTCGAGGATCAGCCGCGGAGCGTCGCCGTGCAGGGCCAGCAGTTGCGTGTCGGCATCGGGCAGGGCTTCCCGGCGGGCCAGGTCGCGCAGCTTGCGCATGCCCTCCAGCTGGGCACGGATACGGTATTGCTGGATGATGCCCGGGTCGACATTGGCGTACTGCATTTTTCCCTCGAACGGGATTTCCACGGCGTGCAGCAGGATCAGTGCGGCATCCGGGGCCACTTGACGGACCAGGCACAGCGCAGCCAGCGAGGCGGGGGAGAAATCGATGGTGACCAGTGCGCGCCGGTAGCTTTCGTGCGGTGGTTGCTTGACCACCAGCACCGGGTGCCGGGTCTTGCGCAGCAGGCGCGAGGCGGTGGAACCCAGTGTCAATTGGCGCAGGAAACCCTCCCCGCGGGCGCCGAGGACCAGTAATCCGGCATCGATTTCATCGGCGTGACGGGCGATGCTGTCGATGGGTTTGCCTTGCAGTACCTCACAATCTGCCACCACGCCGCGGGCATGTTGCGGATCGCCGTTCAGGGCTGTCATGCGGGCGCGGGCATCGGTGATTGCTGCATCGTTGAGCGACGGTGCATCACAGCCGAGCATGGACTGCAACTCGTCAAAGATGCCGGGGGCGATGGCATGGACCAGGTGCAGCGGCCAGTTGCGTTCGGCGGCCAGTCGGTAGGCACGGTCGACGGCATGGCGCGACGGGGCGGAAAGATCAGTAGCAGCCAGGATGTTTTGGCTCATTCGGCATTCTCCTCGGGTCGGATCAGCGCGATGAAGTGCTCGACGGTGTAGTCGACGGCATCGCGCATCGGGTAGAGCACGGTCGGTGCGCCGGCCTGCTTCAGGCGCAGGCCGTGTTCGTCGTCGCGGGCGACGAAGGCGACTTCGCCGCGGAAGCGGCGCTCTTTCAGTGCATTCAGGAAGGCAACATTGGATTCGACATCAGGCAGCGTGCTGACCACCCATTTGGCGTTGTTCAGTGGCAGTTCCTCGAGGAAACCGGATTCCTGCCCGTCACCGTAGTGGACCGCAATACCGCGTTCGCGCATGGCGATCACCTGCTCCGGGTCGAAATCGATGCCGAGTACGTGGATGCCCGCTTCCTGCAGTTGCAGGGCCAGACGGCCGCCATACCGGCCGAGACCGAAAATGATGACTTCGGGCGCCGCGGCGGTCCGGGTGTCGCTTTCAACTGCCTGTTCGCGGAACGGATTGCGGCGCTCGAACCAGCCAAGGAAGGGCGCCAGTTTCTGGTAGAGCGGGTGCGAGTAGAGAATCATGTAGGTCGACATGGCGATCGTTGCCAAGCCGACCAGCGTCGTCAGGCCCAGCGCTTCCGGGCCGACGTGGCCGAGCGAGATGCCCATGGCGACAAAGATGATCGAGAATTCGCTGATCTGTGCCACGGTCAGGCCGGCAAGAAAGCCGGTGCGTTTGCGATAGCCCATGTAGCCCATGATCGCCATGACGATCAGCGGATTGCCGATGAGCACGAACAGCGACAGTACGATGGCAGGCATGACTTCGCCACCGAGCGTCGAGAAATCCAGCTTGGCGCCGAGGTCGATGAAGAAGAACAGCAGCAAGAAATCGCGGATGCCGGCCAGGCGGGCATTGATCGCATCGCGGTAGGCGGTCGAAGCGAGCGAGAAGCCGGCAAGGAAGGCGCCGGCCTCCTTGGAGAAACCTGCCCATTCGCCGAGAGCGGCCAGCCCGGTGCCCCAGGCAATGGCAAAGATCAGCAGCAGTTCCTGCGAGTGCGCCATGGCCTTGACCACGCCGGGCAGGAGCCAGCGCATCAGGACATAGAGTGCAGCAGCGGCGAGCGCCACGCGCCAGCTCAGCGACAGGATGACTTCGGCCAGTGCCGCATCGTCGCTGCCGCGCATCGCGCTCATGGCCATCATCGCCAGTACCACGGCCAGATCCTGGACAATCAGGAAGCCGACGGCAATACGGCCGTGCAGGGCGTCGAGTTCACGCTTGTCGGACAGCAGCTTGACGATGATGATGGTGCTGGAGAAGGTCAGCGCGATCGCCACGTACAGGGCTTCCATGACGCTTTTGCCGAGCAGCAGGATCAGCGCGAAACCGCCGGCGATGGTGAAGGCGAGCTGGCCGAGGCCGGTGGCCAGGGCGACCGGGCCGATGTGGCGGACATGGTGGAGATCAAGTTTCAGCCCGACCAGAAACAGCAGCACGGCAATGCCGACCTGGGCCAGCAGGTCGATCTGGTCGTGGGCGGCGACCAGGCCGAGGACGGCCGGGCCGGCGATGATGCCGACGACGATGTAGGCAATGATCACCGGCTGGCGCAGGCGAACCGAAATGGCGCCGGCAATCGCCGAAATGATCAGGAGCAGTGAAAATTCGCTGAAGGCACTCATGTCGTTTTCCTGTGGGATGCCGGACGCAAGACGGCACAAGGCAGAAGCAGGCAGGGTGTCGGTCCGAGCTTACCAGAGAACGCCACCCAGCGTTTTTTTACGACATTTTTACGCGCCAGTTGCCAGAATGCGGGCAGTGGCTGTTTCACTGTCTTACAGGATCATCGATGTCCATCTCCAGGAATGCTGTCGACCGACTTTCGCCGCGCCAGAAAATGGTGCTGAGCGTGCTCGCCTGCGTCCTCGCCGCCATCGTCGCCTCACCGCTGCGCGGTGTGCTCGATCCGGCCAACATCGTCATGCTGTTCCTGCTCACCGTGCTGGTCGTCGCCGTCAGTCTCGGTCGTAACCCGGCCGTGCTGGCAGCTGTGCTCAGCGTGCTGCTGTTCGATGTCTTTTTCGTGCCGCCGCATTTCTCGCTGGCAGTCAGCAACCTGCAATACCTGGTCACCTTTGCCGTGATGCTGGCGACGGCGCTGATCACCGGCCATTTGACTGCAACGTTGAAGGAGCAGGCCGCCGATGCCGAGCGTCGCGAGCAGCGTACGCACGCCCTTTACGAGATCGCCAGCCGGCTGGCCGGCGCGCTCAACGACGGGCAGGTCGACGAAATCGTTACCCAGTTCGTCAGCAGTGAATTCGGCGGTCGCTGTCGGCTGCTGCTTGGCGAGCTTGCCGTTGAAGTCCGCGCCGATAAGGCTTGGTACGCCGGCGAGCTTGCTCGGCGGGTGCTGGAAAGCGGGCAACGTCAGATCAGCCGCGAAGAAGGGCAGGTGGTTTACCTGCCGCTGAAGGCACCGATGCGTGTGCGTGGCGTGCTTGTCGTCCAGCCTGGCGAAGAGGCCGCACTGCTCGAGGGTGATCTGGCCTTGCTCGATGCGCTGGCTTCGTTGGTGGCGATTGCCGTCGAGCGCCTGCATTATGTCGAAGTCGCCCAGCACAGCGAGGTCGAGATGGCGACCGAGCGTTTGCGCAGCTCCATCCTGTCGGCGCTGTCGCATGACTTGCGCACGCCGCTGACCGTCCTGGTCGGCCTGGCCGACTCGATCTTCCTGATCCGGCCCAGCCTGCCCGAGCCTGCGCTGGAAAATGCCCGGGCCTTGCGCGACCAGGCCACCCGGCTGGCCGGACTGGTCGCCAATCTGCTGGAAATGGCCCGGCTCAACGCCGGTTCGGTGACCTTGCGCCAGGAGTGGCAGCCGCTGGAAGAGGTCGTCGGCAGCAGTCTCAAACTGGTTGGCGATGCCCTCGGGCGTCACCGCTTGCGGGTTGAACTGCCGCGCGATCTGCCGCTGCTGCGTTTTGATGCGGTGCTGATCGAGCGCGTACTGTGCAATCTGGTGGAAAACGCCGCCAAGTATTCGCCGGCAGACGGTGAAATCCGCATCTCGGCGGCGCTCGCCGGCGACTTCGTCGACCTGGCGGTGAGCGATGAGGGCGCCGGTTTTCCGGTGCCCGAGAGTGGTCAGCTGTTCGAGATGTTCGTACGCGGCCACAGCGAATCGGCGACACCGGGAACCGGCCTCGGCCTGGCCATCTGTCGGGCGATCGTCGATGCCCACGGTGGCCGGATGCGGGTTGAAAGTCCGCCTTCGGGAGGGGGGCGCATCGTGGTTTCGCTGCCCCGTGGCGTTCCGCCGGTCGTTGAAGCGGAGGTCGCATGAGCGAAACCCGGTCGCAGGTGCTGATTGTCGAGGACGAGGCGCAGATCCGCCATTTCGTCCGTCTGGCCCTGGAAGCTGATGGCTGCGTCGTGCAGGAGGCCGGGCGTCTGGCCGATGGCTTGCTGATTGCCGGCGCGGGTGCCATCGATCTGGTGGTGCTCGATCTCGGTCTGCCGGATGGGGACGGTATCGATTTCATCCGCGCCTACCGCGGCTGGTCGGATGGCCCGGTGCTGATCCTGTCGGCGCGGACCGAAGAGCGGCACAAGATCGACGCGCTCGACGCCGGTGCCGACGACTACCTGACCAAGCCGTTCGGTGTCGGCGAGCTGCGGGCCCGCGTGCGCGCTCTGATGCGGCGCCGGCAGCGGCCGGGCGGCGAGGCGTCGCCCTTGCTCGAGTTCGGCGACATCGTCGTCGATCTGGCCAAGCGCCAGGTTTGGCGCAAGGGCGAAGCGGTGCATCTGACACCGATCGAATACCGGCTGCTGGCGATGATGGTCAGCCATCCCGGCCAGGTGCTGACGCAGCGCCGATTGCTCGCTGAAATCTGGGGGGCGTCCTACATCGAGAGCAGCCATTACCTGCGCGTCTATGTCGGCCACCTGCGCCAGAAGCTCGAAGATGATCCGGCGCAACCCCGGCATTTCCTGACCGAAACCGGTGTCGGCTACCGTTTCCAGACCGGAACATGAACCGCTACGCGCCAGTTCTGCGCGCGCTGGGCATGATCATCATGCTCTTTGCGCTGACCCTGCTGCCACCGCTGATCCTGTCCTATATGGTGGACGACGGTGCCCAGGCTGCCTACGACGAAGTCTTCGCGCTGACCCTGCTGTGCGGCCTGTACCTGTGGTACCGCTATCGCAATGTGCGGCGCGAAATGAATGTACGCGACGGTTTCCTGATGGTCGTGCTGGTATGGACGGTGCTGCCGGCATTTGCCGCGTTGCCTTTCATGCTGCAGCTGGGGATCAGCCACACCGATGCCTATTTCGAGGCGATGTCCGGGCTGACGACGACCGGTGCGACGGTGCTGTCGGGTCTCGACACGCTGCCGCTGTCGATCAACCTGTGGCGTCACCAGCTGGTGTGGGTCGGCGGCATGGGCCTGATCGTGCTGGCGATCGCCATCCTGCCGCTGCTCGGCATCGGCGGCCGGCAGATGTTCAAGGCCGAGACGCCGGGGCCGATGAAGGATGCGAAATTGACCCCGCGCATCGCGTCGACCGCAAAAGGCCTGTGGGGCGTCTATGTCGGCGTCAGCGTGCTGTGCATCGTCGGTTACCGGCTGACCGGCATGAGCTGGTTCGATGCCGTCTGCCACGGCTTCTCGACGATGGGTCTCGGTGGTTTTTCGACCCACGATGCCAGCTACGGCTATTTCAATTCGCCAGCGATCGAGGCTGTGGCCATTGTTTTCATGCTCATCGCCGGGATGAATTTCGGCACGCTTTTTCTTGCCGTCAGCCGTCGTTCCGCCCGGCCCTACCTGCATGATCCGGAAGCGCGCTGGTTCATCGGCGTTTGCGTATTCTCGGTCTTGCTGATCGCCATCTTCCTCCGGGTTCAGGGCGTTTATCCGGACATGGGGCTGGCCTTGCGCCATGCTGCGTTCAATGTCGTGTCGATCGCCACGACCACTGGATACGCCAGTGTCGACTTTGCCCTGTGGCCGATGTTCGCGCCGTTATGGATGCTCTTCCTGTGCAGTTTTGCCACCAGTGCCGGATCGACCGGCGGTGGCATCAAGATGGCGCGGGCGCTGTTGCTGTACAAGCAGGTCCATCGCGAAATCGTCCGGGCAATGCATCCGAATGCCGTTTACAGTGTACGCATGGGCGGTCAGGTGGCGCCGCAGGGCATCCTGTTCGCTGTGTTGGCCTTCGGTTTCATGTACATGGTCAGCATTGTCTCGCTGACGCTGCTCATGGTATTCACCGGCCTTGACGTGGTGACGGCCTTTACCGCCATCGTCGCGTCGGTCAACAACACCGGTCCGGGTCTCGGGGAAGTCGGGCCGTCTACCACCTTTGCCGTCCTCGAGGACTTTCAGACCTGGGTCTGCATTTTTGCCATGTTGCTCGGACGCCTGGAAATTTTTACGCTGCTGGTGGTGTTGACCCCGGCATTCTGGCGACGCTGAGCGAAGAAAGCCGTATATGAACATCCTCATCCTCGGTGCCGGACAGGTCGGCGCCAGTCTGGCCGAAGCGCTGGTGTCCGAAGCCAACGACATCACGCTGATCGACATGAATCCGGAACCGCTCGGTCAGCTTGCCGACCGTCTCGATGTGCGCACTGTCGTTGGCAACGCTGCTTTTCCTTCGGTCCTGCGCGATGCCGGCATCGAGTCGGCGGATCTGCTGGTGGCGGTGACCCAGTCCGATCAGTCGAACCTGGTGGCCTGCAAGGTGGCGCACAGCCAGTTCGGTGTGCCGACACG
>Ga0075012_10006915_pt1 | contig 10215 bp, 12 predicted proteins | sample All_14_2_FD_71474 | JGI IMG/M metagenome (GOLD analysis project Ga0075012, IMG submission 71474) | Freshwater microbial communities in response to fracking from Pennsylvania, USA - Allegheny Zone_MetaG_DW_15 | ecosystem: Environmental > Aquatic > Deep subsurface > Groundwater > Drilled... | reverse complement strand
ATGGGCATGGAATGAGGTTCTTGCATATTGATTCGACCTATGATAAACTAAACACGCACTTACTTTGGATTCGCATGGAGTCCAAGGCGGAAGGAGACCCACCATGAAAAAAGGCATTCATCCTAACTACAACAAAGTCAAAGTTCACTGCACCACTTGCGGGAACGAATTCGAATCCGGCTCAATCCTCAAAGAAATCCGCGTCGATACTTGCTCGAACTGCCATCCGTTCTATACCGGCCGTCAACGTTTCGCCGCAGCGCAGGGACGTATCGAGAAGTTCAACCGTAAATACGGGACGAAACAAGACTAATTCGGACTTGCGAAGGAACAGGACAACCTGTTCCTTTTTATCGTGTACGCTTCGGATTGAGGGATTAGAGACGACCAATCTATGGTAAAATAGGAACGTAAAAAGAGGTGCCACTATGATGTATCAATTATATCGACCGGGTTATATCGAAGTCATTTCCGGATGCATGTTCGCCGGGAAGACGGAAGAGCTGATTCGGCGTATCAAAGTCCTTGAGTTCGCGAAAAAGAACATTTTGGTGTTCAAACCGGCGATCGATAACCGCTACAGCGAGACCTTGGTGGTTTCGCATGGAGGATCTTCAGTCCAGTCGATCGTCATCGATCAACCGATCAAGATCTTGGATTATGTCACGGAAACGACGGATGTCATCGCCGTGGACGAAGTCCAATTCTTTGGGGAAGAAATCGTCGCGGTCTGCGATTTGCTGGCGAAACAGGGAAAACGCGTCATGGTCGCAGGCCTTGACACCGACTTTCGCGGTGAACCGTTCGGCGTGATGCCGAAGCTGATCACGACGGCTGAATTCGTCACGAAACTGACGGCCGTATGCATGACTTGCGGCGCACCCGCAACGCGTACGCAACGCTTGGTCAACGGGCAACCCGCGGATTATTTCGATCCGATCATCTTGGTCGGAGCCGCCGAAAGTTACGAAGCACGTTGCCGTCACTGCCATGACGTCAAAAACAAGCCGCAACTGGAGCGGTAGATGAGTTTACGCGATAAAATCAAGCCCTATATCGGCACTCGTGATTTCTATCTGAAAGTCTTGATGATTTCGCTTCCCATGGCCTTGCAACAGCTTCTTTCCAGTGCCATGGGGATCGTCGATACGATGTTGGTATCAAGCATCGGTCAGGTGACTGCGGTCGGAACCGCCGCCCAAATCGATACGATGGCCATCACGGTCGCCTTCGGCGCCGCATCCGGCGCGGGCATATTCATGACACAATTCTTCGGAGCCCGCGACACCCACCGTCAACGTCGATCATTCGGTTTCGGGTTGGCGATGACGACGTCGATCGCCCTGCTTTTCGCCCTTGCGGCGTTCTTCTTCGGGGGAACGTTGTTACGGTTCTATATCAGTGACGCGACGGTACTAGCGTCCGCTTCGGATTACTTGTCCGTCGCTTTATATGGGTATATCCCGACGATTTTGATGATGACCTTCAGTTTCGCATATCGGTCGATTCATAAAACCCAAGTTCCCTTGGTTATCGGAACCTCGGCGATGGCGCTTAAGATCACCTTGAGTTATCTGTTGATCTTCGGTATGTACGGTTTTCCGGCGTTGGGTGTTCGGGGCGCCGCATTGGCCACCGTCATCGCGCAAAGTTTGGGCTTATTGGCTTACATTGTCTATTCCTATCGGACGAAACAACCGTTTATGGGAAAACTCAGAGAAATGTTTGGGTTTGACGTGGATTTCGTCAAAGTGATTCTACGTCGTTCTTCCCCGTTGATCTTCAACGAAACCTTGTTTGCGATCGGGTCGACGCTCTACATCCGCGCTTTCGGTAGTCTTGGCGCTCAGGCGATGGAAAGCTATTATGTCGGAAATCAAATCGCCAACCTCTTCCTCTTTCTGATTCAAGGGATTAGTACCGCCAATGCGGCGATCTTGGGTGCCGAGTTGGGGAGCGGCGATCTCTCGCGGGCGAAACGTACCGGGAATCAGTTCATCTCGGTGGCGGTGGTGTTCTCATCCGTCTTATCGTTGAGTATCCTACTGCTCGCAAAACCTTTGGTCGCGATGTTCAGCTTGAGCGATCCGGTGGTTGTCCTCCAAGCGATTCTGATTGTCCGTGTCTTTGCGTTACGACTCTCTTTACGCCTCTTCAACGTCATCATCTTCGCATCGCTACGAGCGGGCGGAGATTCCAAATTCCTTGCGTTTCTTGATTCGGGCATACTCTGGTTGGTCGGCTTGCCGACCGCGTTCCTCTTGGTTTCCTATGCACATGTTGAAAGCATCGCCTTGGTCTTCCTTTTGGTCCAAGTCGAACAACTTGTGCGGGTGGTCATCGGGTTGCGGCGCTATTTCTCAGGGGCATGGATTCGTAACTTGACGCTGGAAATGAAATAAAGGAGATACACCATGGATGTTATGATCCAACGATTGGAAGAAATGCGGAGACGTTACGAGGAACTTTATGAGATCCTTCTTCAGCCTGAAGTCATGTCGAATCCGCGTGAAATGGCCAAATTAAATAAAGAACAATCGACGCTTCGCCAAACGGTCGAAACGTACAATCAACTCAAACAAGTCCTGTCGCACATCGAACAGGCGCAACACTTGTTGCAGGAGAATGATCCTGAACTTCAGGAAATGGCGACGATGGAGTTGGAAGAACTCGAGCCGCAACGTGAAGATCTGATCGAAAAGTTACATGTCCTTTTGATTCCCAAAGATCCCAACGACGACCACAACGCCATCGTTGAAATCCGCGGGGCCGCAGGTGGCGACGAAGGGAATATTTTCGCCGGCGATCTTTATCGCATGTACATGCGTTATTGCGAAATCATGGGCTTTAAGACCGAAGTGATGGAAGTCTCCGAAGCCGAAGCGGGTGGATATACGATGATCTCGTTCTTAGTGAAAGGCGAAGAAGCCCATAAGTTCTTTAAGTTCGAATCCGGAGCCCATCGTGTGCAACGTGTTCCGAAGACCGAAACACAAGGAAGAATCCATACCTCGACCGCGACCGTGCTTGTCATGCCGGACGCGGAAGAAGCGGATATCGAAATCAATCCGGCCGATCTAACCATCGAAACCCACCGTTCCTCCGGTGCGGGCGGACAACATGTCAATAAAACCGACTCCGCCGTTCGGATCACCCATGTTCCGACCGGGATCAGCGTTAACTGTCAGGATGGTCGTTCCCAACACGACAACCGCGCGACCGCATTACGGATCATCCGGGCACGCGTTTTCGAAGAAGTACAGCGTAAGTTGGATGAAGAAAAAGGCGACTTCCGCCGATCCAAAATCGGTACCGGCGATCGTTCGGAGAAAATCCGTACCTACAACTATCCGCAGAACCGGGTCACCGACCATCGGATCGGGTTCACGTTGAATCAATTGGACCGGATCATGGAAGGAAAGATCGGCGATGTCATCGATGCGTTGTTGGCGGAAGATCAACGTCGTAAATTGGCCGGCGAACAATGAAGATCCGTACGTTAATCAAACAAGCGGAAGCGAATTTGGTCGCTAATGATGTTCCTGAGTCCTATGCGAAACTGATGGCGAACCAATTGTTGCTCAATCAAAACCGCAATTTGTACATGGAAATGGACGATGAAGCGGAAGATGCGTTTGTATTCTTGTTTACGGACAAAATCAAACGACTCTGCACGCAAGAACCCTTCGCGTATGTATTGGGAACACAGTACTTCTATGGACGGGACTTTAACGTGGATCCTCGCGTTTTGATACCGCGTCCCGAAACCGAAGAGTTGGTCGCAAATCTCTTGACCGACATCGATGAACGATTTGGCGATGTCTCGGAGTTGGTCGCGGCCGATATCGGAACCGGAAGCGGTTGTTTGGCGATCACGCTTAAATTGGAAGAACCGAAACTGAAGATGTATGCCGGAGATATCAGTGTCGAAGCGATCGAACAAGCCAAAGAGAACGCTGTGAAGTTTGGTGCGGAAGTTGAGTTCTTTGTGGGGGATTTGCTTGAACCCATCAAAGCAAAAGGCATCAAATTGGATTTGCTTGTCTGTAATCCTCCTTATATTCCTGAAGATGAAGAGCTGGAACTCAGCGTGAAAGGATTCGAACCGCACGTCGCCTTGTTTGGCGGCGAGGACGGTTTACGTTTCTATAAACGTGTCCTCCAGGATGCGTCCGAGATCGTCAATCCCGGCGGGATGCTGGGGTTTGAAATCGGTTGGAATCAACGTGAAGCGCTGACGCAACTCTGTACTACCTATTTGCCAAACGACGAAGTCGTCGTACGGAAAGATATCAACGGAAAAGATCGGATGTTGATGGTTTATCGAAAAAAGTAGTCATTTCTACATCGCGATCAAGATGAAATCGCAATTTATTTCAACAAATCTTCTAAAATAACGATATAATGATTGCGGTCTTTGACCCAAAATTACGGATCAATAGAATCGGATTCAAACAACGAAGCAATTTCCGGGCAAATAACGTTTGACCGGCACAGAGGGAAACATGGAACATCGTGTCTCGAATCAAAAAACGAAACAGAAGGCCTGTAGGATCGTAAAGATCGGATTGGCTTTACTGTTGGCGGGGCTCTTGTCCGCATGCGGAGAGAAAAAAGAAGCGGCACTCATTGTCGCCGGATCGACGTCGGTCCAACCATTCGCCGAAGCCTTGGCGGAACATTACATGGTTTTGCATCAAGAAATCGAAGTCGATGTCCAAGGTGGAGGATCATCCGCCGGTGTCATGTCCGCGAAGACGAACACCGCCGATATCGGGATGTCATCTCGAAGCCTGAAAGAAGACGAGTTGAGTCTTTGGCATGTGGAAATCGCCCGCGACGGATTGGCAGTCATCGTCAATCCGAAAAACAATGTCACCGATCTCACACTACAACAAGTTCGCGATATTTATAGCGGCACCATCAGTAATTGGAGTCAACTTGGCGGGAAAGACGCGAAGATCCACATCATCGCTCGGGAAGAGGGGTCCGGAACGCGCTCGGCATTCGAGAGTTTGGTTATGGATAAACAAGAAATCAGCCCACGCGCGATCGTTCAAGATTCCAATGGGACGGTACGTCAATTGGTCGCGGATGATCCCAACGCGATCGGATTTGTATCGCTTGGGTTGGTCGATGTTACGGTCATCGCACTCAAATTGGACGGCGTTGCCGCAACGCGTGAGAACGTGTTGAATAAAACGTACAATTTGTCTCGTCCTTTTATCTTCATCACCGGCAAGGAACCGGTTGGGGAGACAAAAAAGTTCATCGATTTCGTGCTTTCCGAAGAAGGCAAAAAGATTTTAAACGATGAAGGTTTGGTAACCTTTGATACTGGAGGTTCACAATGAAAACGACACGCGAAAAACTATTAAGTCTCGCGTTTTTCCTGATCGCCCTATCGACCTTATCGGCACTTGCGGTCATCACGCTCTTTATTTTCATCGAAGGTGTTCCGGTCATCGGGAAAGTCGGTTTCTTCAACTTCATCTTCGGGATGAAATGGGCACCGAGCTTAGGTTATTTCGGGATCTTTCCGATGATCGTCGGAACGGTCTTGGTAACCTTAGGCGCCGCCGTCATCGGTGTTCCGGTGGCGCTCGCCTGCAGTATCTTCCTGACCGAATTCGCTCCGAAACGGGTGCGTACTCTCGTCCGTCCGGCGATTCAGTTACTTGCGGGGATTCCCTCCGTCGTGTACGGTTTCTGGGGACTTACGTTCATCGTTCCGCTGATTCGGACTTATCTTGGCGGTCCGGGCTTAAGTATTTTGGCTGGATCGATTATCCTTGCGATCATGATCTTACCGACGATCATCAGTATCTCCGAAGTTTCACTTCTGTCTTTGCCCAGTCTCTATAAACAAGGATCGCTCGCATTGGGCGCAACCCACTGGCAAACCATCCATTCCGTATTGATACCGGCTGCCAAGTCGGGGATCATGGCTGCGATCATTCTTGGAATCGGACGTGCGATCGGTGAAACGATGGCGGTCATCATGGTCCTCGGGAATGCGGTCGCCATGCCGGGATCGATCTTGGACCCGGCGCGTACCTTAACCACCAACATCGGGATTGAAATGGGGTATGCCTCCGGTGACCACCAACAAGCGCTTTTCGCAACCGGAATCGTATTGCTTGTCATCATCATGATACTCAATTCCGCCGCCCAATATATCGTGAGAAAGAGGTGACGAGATGAAACTCATCAATGCGAAACAATCACAAATGATTGCGAAGACGATCATCTGGATCACTTCGATCATCGTCGTTTCCTTGCTTTTCGTTATCATCGGTTACATCTTATTTAAAGGGTTGCCGACCTTATCCTGGCAGTTCTTAACGGAAAGTCCCAAAAGCATGGGTCGTGAAGGTGGAATCCTGCCGACCATCATCAGTACGTTGATGGTTACGGCGGTCGCGATTCTTGTCGCGACACCCTTCGGAGTCGGCACGGCTTTTTACTTAACGGAGTTCACACGTGAAACCAAAGTCACGCGCATCATCCGCTTTAGCGCGGAATCCCTTGCGGCGATCCCTTCGATCGTCTACGGACTTTTCGGTTTCATCTTCTTCGTCATCTATCTAAAACTTGGATGGTCGGTTCTCTCCGGCGGATTGACGATGGCGGTCATGATCCTTCCGACCATCATACGGACTTCCGAAGAGGCGATTTTATCTGTTCCGGTCAAATATCGTGAAGTCAGTTATTCGCTCGGTGGAACGAAATGGCAGACCATCGTCGGTGCCGTGTTACCCTCGGCTTTCCCTGGAATTACCACGGGTATCATCTTAGGGATCGGACGTTGCGTCGCCGAAACCGCGGCGGTTATCTTGACCGCAGGATCCGCGTTGCGCATGCCGGACTCCCTCTTTTCCCCCGCCCGTACCATGGCGGTCCACTTTTATATCTTGGCGCGTGAAGGCATTTCGATGGAACGTGCTTACGGTACCGCTTCGCTCTTGATTCTCATCATCCTTGTGATTAATGTCGGCGCAAACATGCTCGTGAATAAATTCGTCGCGAAAAGCAGATAGAAGGTAACCCATGTCCCAACAAGCCAAAATTGAAATCAAGAATCTGAACTTCTTTTATAACGATCACCAAGTTATCAAAGATGTCAATATGGAAGTCCGCGCCAACGAAATCTACGCGCTTTTCGGTCCGGCCAATAGCGGAACGACGACCCTTTTTCGTGCCTTGAATCGTCTAAGCGACTTGGATGTCGGCGCACGTATGGAAGGCAAGATTCTGATCGATGGGAAAGATATCCGTTCCAACGATGTCAATGTGACGGAACTACGTCGACGTGTCGGAATGATCTTCGAAGAGCCGGTTACCCTGCCGATGTCTATTTTCGATAACATCGCCTACGGTCCACGGCTAAGCGGAATCAAAGACAAAGACATCCTTGCCCAGAAAGTCGAAAACGCGCTGCGTTTGTCCGTTTTATGGGATGAGGTAAAAGATCGTTTGCATAGCCCTGCGCTTCGCCTATCCGGCGGTCAGCAACAACGTCTTTGTATCGCGCGAATCTTAGCTTTGGAGCCGGATGTCATACTGATGGATCGTCCTTGCGCAGCTCTGGACCCGATTTCGACCTACAAGATCGAAGAATCTCTGGTTCAACTCAAGGAACGTTATACGATCCTAATCATCCCGCACAATGTCCAACAAGCCGGGCGTATCGCCGATCGCGTCGGATTTATGTTGATGGGGGAAATGGTTGAACAAGGGCTGACCAAAGATGTCTTCACCAATCCCAAGGATCAGCGGACCAACGACTATATTACCGGAAGATTCGGATAAGAGTAGTAACAATAAAATGTAAAATGTACCCTACCGCACGGCCTAGTTGAGTCCGCTACGAGGGTACATTTTTTATTGGTTGAGGTGTAATGTTTATAGTGGGTTATTGTTGCGGCTCAAAACGTTTTGATGCGATCAACACCATCGCAAGAACATCTTCGGCAAATTGATTGAGTTGTTGCTCGTTTAGGGAAGTACTGTCATACCCTAACAACGAAGTGATCGAAGGATGGGTAATCAAATGTAACACAAGATCGTGACTGGTCAGATACGGAGCGCCGGATTCTTGTACGACTAAGTCTCGGCCTAAGAGGTAATCGACGCTGACTTGAAAGATCTCAGCGATTTTCGTAATGACATCGGCGGAAGGAAGGCTGGAGCCGTTTTCCCATTTCGCCACGGATTGTTGGGAGTAATGCAAAAGGACCGCAAGCTGCTGTTGGCTCATCTCATGGACATCCCGTAAGGCTTTGAGTCGATATGCGAACATGGGTGCTCCCCCTTATTGTGAAATTATACTACCCAAAATTGTAAGGGAACGATAATACAAGCAATTGGCGTAAAACGCCTTGACAACAACTCACCGTGGTAATAGGATAAAAAAACAACCTGGAGGAACGATATGAATCACGAAAATTGCGAAATGAAAATTCGAGGTAAAGTAACAGAACTGATTCGATCGATTCGAAAGATTGAAGAAGATACGACTTGGTATACAGTGCATTCCGGAGGTGTCCAAACGGAAGACGGAATGTTCGTATTTCCTTTAAAGGAGATTGAAATCCGATATCTTGTATGCAACTTTTTATGTGCATCGAAGTTTCACTGGGAAGTCAACCCTTGTATCGCCGACGGAGATCGATATCACTTCGGAAAAGAAATCCGATTAACGAAAAACACGATGAAAAAACCGACGATTTTCAGATAAGCTCCGCCTATTTTCGGTTATAATGGACGGAGGTTGGAGGCAGACAATGAAAACGATTTTCTTAGATATCGACGGAACCTTGATCGCAGACAAAGGCATCATCCCGCAAAGCGCGATCGAATCGATCCGCCAGGTACGTCACAACGGACATCGCGTGGTCCTATGTACCGGAAGAGCGATGTCGGAAGTCCATCCTGAAATCCTGGACATCGGATTCGACGGAGTCGTCGCATGTGGCGGTAACTTTGTCAGCACCTTTGATACCGTACTTTACCAACGTTATCTAACCCGTGAAGAACTAATGGAAATCTATGATTTTCTGGATAGTAATCGGATCGATTTCTTCGCGGAGTCCAATCAAGGTTTGTTTCCCAGTAAACATTGCGTTGCGCATCTCAAGCAAATCATGCATCGAACAAGCAACGATCCCTCGACGCAGGCGATCAGCGTGTTTCTCGAACGTTTTATCCATGTTTTAAAGAAAGATGCCCCGATGATGCGCGAAGATATCTCGAAAATAACATTTCTTGAAAGCGATGTTGAATTTCGATACCTTCAATCACGCTTTGCGGATCGGTATGAACTCTTCGAACAAGTTGTCGAATTCTTTGGTCGAAATAGTGGAGAAATCTCGATCTTGGGAACGGATAAAACGGTCGGCATGGAACTTGTATTAAATCATTGGAACATATCGAAAGAAAATACGGTTGCGATCGGTGACGGAAACAACGATTTGAAGATGTTGGTGTATGCGAACATCGGTGTTGCGATGGGCAACGCGACTGAAAGGCTCAAAGCGATCGCGGACCTGATCACTACGGATGTTGCGGATGATGGGATCAAGAATGCCTTACTAACATTGGGGTTGATCTAAGATGAAACATCCTTCGTATCTCCTTTGTGAGTCTTGTGGGTTGTGGTAAAATAAGTACAGTTTAAGCCGGGTTGGTAAATTAGCGGAAAAACCTTAACGACCGAAATACCAATCTGAAGATAAAAGAAAGAGAGGAAGCATGATGAAAATCGCATTGGCTTGTGATCACGGAGCATTCGAACATAAAGAAGCCATCCGTGAAGACCTCTTAAAACGCGGGATCGAAGTCGAGGATTTCGGATGTTATTCATCTTCCAGCGTCGATTATCCCGATACCGTCTATCCGGCCGCCAAATCGGTGGCTTCCGGGAAAAACGATTTCGGTATCGTCTTATGCGGAACCGGCATCGGCGCGTCGATTGTCGCCAACAAAGTCAAAGGAATCCGTTGCGGTTTAGTCTATGACGTCAATACCGCGGCGATTACCCGCGAACATAACGATACCAACATCATGGCGACCGGTGGAAGATTGCTTACACCAAGCGAAGCCGTCGACCTTGTCCATACCTGGCTAAATACCTCTTTCAGCAACGATGCGCGTCATCAACGCCGAATCGATAAAGTCAGCGCCATCGAAACGAAAGAGGGGGAAGAACATGTT
>Ga0075012_10006914_pt1 | contig 10216 bp, 12 predicted proteins | sample All_14_2_FD_71474 | JGI IMG/M metagenome (GOLD analysis project Ga0075012, IMG submission 71474) | Freshwater microbial communities in response to fracking from Pennsylvania, USA - Allegheny Zone_MetaG_DW_15 | ecosystem: Environmental > Aquatic > Deep subsurface > Groundwater > Drilled... | reverse complement strand
GGTCAACGACGAGGATCCAGGCTTGAGAACTGTGCTGACCCTCTGACTGAACTTGCTGGCAGCAATCCCGACGCCCGACAGCCTTCTCGTGGAGCCTTGATCTGACATCCTCCGCTGGTAATCCCCCGACGATGGAGAGAGTCCCTACTCTGGTGAACCAGTGAAGAATAGTAGAGTGCTCGGGGGCTGTAGAGACAGAAAGTCAAGAGTTGGGTTCGAACTCTACTCTTGACTACGTAAACGATGCTTCTAAAGCGCCCATAGAAGAACGATGCCGTTAGAGTGGATAGTCGGGAAATTGGTGCATCTAGTCCCTGCCCTTGCCTTTGAGTCCCCACTATCACCCTGGAAGCTGGAAGCAACAAGGTACTTTTAGGGAGGGGTTGGTTCACAGAAGCGTTGAGGAAAGACAAAGAATGTAGAAAAAAGCAACAGAGCCGACGAGAAATGCATGTAATCGCCTCCTCTGGTCGTCGCGGCTACCTTGCACAAAGGACAGCCAAAGACTTGGTGGCTAAACGTGAAGTAGAAAGAAGTGATCGATCCTTTCGCAACCTTTCTGTTCCGAAATACTCTAAGGTACCGCGGTACGTCCACCGGGATTGGGATAAGAGGCGACGTGGGGGTACCCGGGTAGGTGGGATGCTCCCGAAGAAAAGGAGAAGGAATCTCCCCCCACGCGACAACAGGTGCATGTTAAAACCAAACACACAAAGATTGGGAAAGAAAGGGTCACACTCGGTGTTACCACCCACTCCTACATTTGCGGAAAGATGACCTCCGTGACCGCAACCGCTGGGGACTTTCCCTTCACCGGCAAGGTGGTGGAGATCCCCGCCACGGCCACAATTGACGAAGCGCTCAAGACGCTAGTCAGAAGCGGTGTGCTGTCTGCGCCCGTCTACGATGACAAGCAGAAGTGAGTTCCGAATGTTGTTGACATGGAGGGAGCTAGTGGTCTATGTGCACCCGTTTCAGAACGAACTAACCCGTGTCGTCGTCAACCCACAACAGAAAGTAAGTGTGCAGTGCGCAGTGAGAATCCAGCTGAACATTTCCCTATCCAGTTGCGACCTGGTTGGTGGCTTGAGCAATGAAAAGGATCAAGGTAGTGTTAGACAATGTGCATGATGAACGAGATTTAACGTTGTTTCCCATATCTACAGGTACTTGGGCTTCTTTGATATCTCGGACGTGCTGTCACTGATTTACGGTGTCGACCTTTTGCGACACCTCTTTCCTGTCTCGAAGCTGCGGGAGCAAACGGTGGATATCCATGGCCTCAAGCTCGATCTTTCGTATTCCCGCGATGCCCAAGGGACGGATCTTCCCGTCTCGACTATGATGCAGGTTGATGGCCACACCGCCCCATGGTGGCCTGTCTCGCCCCAGTCTAGCTTGCTGGATGTCGTCAAGCGTCTTGCTGCCAAGGTCGACCCGCCTTGGTCCGCGTGCAGGCGTGTGCCTGTCGTCGACCCCGCCACAGGGCGTGTGGTGAAGGTCATTTCGCAGTCGGAGCTGGTCAGCCAGATTTTCCACAACGTCGTAGACCACAACGCCACTGAACCGTTGTTTATCCAGAGCCCTCGCACGCACAAGATTGGGCTGTGCGATGTTCAGTGCATACAGCACACTGATCTCGCGCGCAAAGCATTCGAGATAATCATCAATAATCGTGTCTCGGCGGTTCCGATCATCGGTCCTACTGGTGGCATGTGCGCGGCGATTACGAACAAGGACATCTTCCTTTTGCATCGGCTGAAGGAGCAACAGGATGCGGCTATGGCAGGAGTGAAGAAGAAGAAGGGTCAGGTCATTCCCTCACCGGATGATATGCCAGCGATGGAGTTTGTTGAGGCCGCGCGAAAGATTGCCCAGGATAACGGTTTGAAGCGCCAGGAACCCGTTACTGTTACGACGGATACTCCTATCCACATCATTATCAAGGTTCTTGCAGAGATGAGAACACATCGTGTGTTCGTTGTCGACGACATCAACAAGCCCCCAGTAGGCGTTGTTTCCGTCAGCGATATTGTCAAGCTCATCCTTGACGAGGGCCTCCCTTGGCCCATGGACGTTCTTGTGGAGCGGGTCGTCAAGCAGTAGGAGCTGGTCGCCTCGCTGTTGACAGATATTGTGTGTGATGTCAGAATGGGGGACATCATCGTTGTTCTTGTAAGTGCCAGTCTGGTCCTATTATGATTCCGGTTCACCCTTTCCTCTTGCCTTCCTCCGCGGAGACCCTTCACCCGTCGCAGAGTGGGTGGCCTCGGTGCTTAACTCTTGTAGAATATCATCGACCGCCTGATTAATTGCCGCCCTATTAAGTTTCCGTTGCGAGCCTGTATCGCGATAAAGGTCTGTTGGAGGGGGAATCATGGCCCCTTGCAGTGGCCTGCTTTCGTCACTTCTCCTGTCTTCGATGAGTTCTTCCTCAAGAACCAACGGTCGATTCAGCTTCTGTTCAAAATCGACCAGAGCACCTTTGGGAACTACTGTCGTCTCACCCTCTTGTAGCTGCTTGTAGCGCTTGGCCTTGGCCTCTAGAGCTTCTCTCAGCCGCTTCAATTCGATCTCCGAAACGTCTTCGGCTCTCGCTGCAGGCTGCTCTGAGTTCACCAGGCCTCTTGACGAGTTCGCGGCATTTACAGAAGGAATGTCAGGAGCAGTACGCTCTCTTTTCTTTTTCTCAATCGAGGCTTTCAAGCCTGATAGCATCTTCCTTGCTCGATCACTCAACTTCGTTTGTCAAGAAATCAACGAGGAGACTCGGGATATGAGTCGCTGGTCTGCTTTCCCAGTCCACTGGTTAGAGAATTGTCCACTGACCGATGGTGTGAGAATTGTGGTTTGCTCACTGTACTTGTACGTATCTGCAAATGTGGTGATTCTGCACATCATCCTGCATGTTCAAGCACACTTTCTTTTCAACACATGTGGAAAACCTCGCAGGAGGCAGAAGGGCGGCTCGTTCAGGAAACCGAGATGATGTTGTAGACAATACATCAAATGTCGTTCACAAGGGCCTATGTTACTCTCATCGATACAATATGTACATGTCCACGCACAACCAGATTGGTCATGCGGAGTCTTCAACGGTGACCTGAACGGGATTCTGCGCAAACCACATCCCCAAGAGAGATTTCGACGAGTTCTTCTTAGGCTTTGCGACTGGAGGCTTGTTGGCCTCGACAAACTTTGCCAAAGTAGACAAATCTTCTTCGCCCTCCCCCAAGGCCTGCTTCGCCGCAAGCATCGTTTGGATCTCAAGAGTGGGGAACTCATCATCATCGCCATTGCCTTTATTTTGGGGAAGAGATAGATCCGCCTTACTGGGGGCAGGAGGCTTAACCTCTGGCACGATCATCTTGGTCGGAGCAACGACCGCTGCTAAAGTATTGGTGCTCTCCTGAGTTTCACTCGGCCGACATATCGTCGTCGTCGGTCCGGCGTCACCAGCTGTGCAGCAATAAGCAGGGTCTTGAGATAGTGGCAGTCGAATCGGCTGTGACAACCTCTGTCTCTTTGATGCATTCCGGTCAGCCAAAGCGTCCTGCACATCCCATGAATAATTGTACCCGTCATCGTCCTCGGCATCATCGTTGAACACTACGAGAGACGCTTTCTTGTTCTTCCGTTTCCCCGAAACGCTCTTCTTCATCCGTATCCTCAATCCGCCCAGTCTTTCAATGTCAGCCAGAGTCGTTCCTTGTCCAGAAGTTGATGATTCGTCCGAACCGTTCCTACTCTCCAGGTCCATAAATCGTTGCTTTTCCTGCTTCAGCCGCTCTAGAAACTCTGGGCGACTGGGCTCGAACTGGAGCGGACCGCCCTTCCACTTTGCGTTCTTGTAAACCGCCTGCAGCTTTGCCAGCACATCTTCAGGTTTGCCTTCGACCTCCAAATCGACGTGAGCGAAGCGTTTCGAGTTTAAAGCCAGGCGAACGATCCGTTTGATGCCAGGGAGGCCCTCAAACCGCCTGCGCACCTCATCCTCGGTGGCCAGGGTCGTCCATCCGTGCACGTAGAGCTTGAGCATTCTTTCTTCCAATATTCAAAGCCCGATTCCCCACCCAGACGTTTTAAGTAGCGTTTACCTAAGGGTTTACAGACAGATAGAGCCGTCAATGAAAACCGCGCGTCTCAGATTGCGAAGGGTACAAGAGATAGGACTGCAAGTTCGTCCATCTGCATATAAAGTTGATATCGTCTACTTTTGGGGTAGCTTGTGAGCTCTGCACCTGCAAAATCTATCTGGAATCGGCTGCCAAAACACATGCCTTCGTTAATAATAGAAGTTGCTAATGAGTTGGGACGAGTGTAAATAAAGCCCAGATGCCTCGCAGGTTGAAACTCCTGTTACTTCCGTAACTGTGAACGTTGCCTCGGACTGCAATTTGACAGCTCCATCTCTGGAACGTAGTGACTTGAAGCTGTACAACCGCAAAAAGTGAGCTAATCGACATGGGTAACCTAGTTCGCATAGGAGCTATACAGGAGAGCAAGTCTTTTCGGTCTTCACCGTTTACACGATTGATTCTGACCAGCCGAACGACAGGTGTTACATTATGTATTGTACAGTTGTGACTCACACCCACTCATCTCTTTCAACAAAGTATGCACGTAGACTATATGAGCCTCTTCTTGTTGAATCGACCAGCCAGTTTGTTCTGCTTCTTCCGGTAGCTCTTCTTGCCCCCTGACTCCCTCTTTGTTTGAACCTCATCGAAAACCCGCTTGGCGTACTTCTTCACACTGTCGTTCGCCAAGACTTCGGCCGTTATCGAAGTTGGCATTTCTTTCCGCTTCAATGACTTTTCTCCAAGCCCTGCAATCACTGTTCCTATCTGAAAGTGCTCCGGAAGCTTTTTCGACGCAAAGTCATCCTTCTTGAAGAACTGTTTGGGATCCATATACGCACGCAACCTCAGCATTCTCAGGTCGCGCTCGATCTCAGGAGTGATCTGTGGGGTCTCCATATTGAACCAGTTGGGTCCGGCGTTCTTCGTCCACACGGAGCTCGAGGTGGAGGTAGCTGATCTACTACTCTCTGCAGCCGAGGACGATGAGGAGATTGGTACAGGAGCTACATCCGCGACGCACGTTCCGTTTGAAAAGTCGAAGAGCTTACCCTTTCGAGACTCCAGGTCCCTCGCAACCAACCTGGTCGGAGGCTTCGACGCGCCCGCTTGCTTGCTTGAAGAAGGCTCCTCCATCCTCAATTTCTCACCAAAATCTTTGCAACGATATTTTCTGGGCTTTCCAGTACAGTGGACGATCCCAATTACTGCAGACTAATATCAGAGACGACAATAACGAGCCTGCCCTTGCACTCCACGATGATAAAGAGGACGAGGCACAAGTACATTCATTCAGCTTTATGATGCAAGCAAAACCTGTTTCGGTACCGCGGTACCAACTGTAGCTTATCGCGCATAAACTTCCCCATCTCTCCATCCGCTGTCGTCCAATTTCATGCATTGTGATGTTTGTGATGTTGGTGATTATTTCTTAGATTTTCACACTCGATTTGTTTCACTTCAACCTCTAAAATGGCATCGCTCGCTGAGTCCCTCGAGGGATATTCTTCCGCCCAGCTCCGTAAGTCTTTTCGCGTCCTCTTTTGTCCGACAAAGAATGACGACAAGTTACACCATGAACGATATGTGGATCTAACTGTTTTGGGGGGAACGGGAATACAGTGTCTGAGCTTCGCCGCCGTCTGCGATGCGAGGAGAAGACTGAGAAGACCATGGCTATCCTGGTCGGCCCTCCTGGATGCGGAAAGGGAACTGCCTCCCCTCGCATCAAGGCGGATTACTGTGTGTGCCACCTCGCCACCGGAGATATGCTCCGTGACGCCGTTCGCGCTGGAACTGAGATGGGTAAGGCCGCCAAGGCCGTCATGGAGCGCGGAGACCTCGTTTCGGACGACATCGTTGTCGGTATCATCAAGGAAAACCTTGGCAAGCCCCAATGCAAGGGCGGATTCATCCTCGATGGCTTCCCCCGTACCCTGAAGCAGGCATCGATGCTTGACGACATCCTCGCCACGCAGGGAGGCAAAATCCAGAGCGTGGTCAACTTTGAGATCGCCGACGAGACTCTCGTTGAGCGCATCACTGGTCGCCGTGTCCACCCCGCGAGTGGCCGCTCTTACCACGTCAAGTTCGCTCCTCCCAAGGTTGAGGGCAAGGATGATATCACTGGCGAGCCCCTGATCCAGAGAAAAGATGACAACGAGGAGGCCCTGCGCAATCGCCTGGCCCAGTTCCATGCCCAGACCAAGCCCATCCTGGAGCACTACAAGCCTGTCGTTCACAACGTGGATGCCACAAAGAGCATCGAGAAGGTTTACGAGCAGGTCTCGGCTGCTCTCGGACCCAAGGTTTAAATGAGGTCTACAGAGGCACACTTGTTTTATATTACAGTTATATCAGGAGGAGAACTCTTAACTGTTACTAGCTGGTCTTCTCCTTCTCCTTACCCTTCTTGTCCACACCCAACTCGTGACGCTTAACCGCAATAACCAACCGAGACGCGCTCCCGAGGGTCAGCAGTAGCTGAACAAACAGAATCACCAGGATCGGACCAGAGAAGACGGTCCCCATAAACACGCCGCGGGAGTCGAAGTAGTTCTGCGTGGAAAACTCCTTCCACCGCTCAGAGGCGATCTTATTGATAGACTCCGCCGCAAAAACCATTGCAGAACACACAAAAAAGATGCCGCTCTGCAGATAGAAGCGCCTTCTTCCGAACACCACGAGTAGCAACAAAATCAGGTGCAAGACAAGAAGTGCCTGCAGCCATGGCTCTTTGGACCAAGACACTGCATGATAGAATCCCATCGCCTGATCGTAGATGATCATGGCCGACTTCCTCAGTGGAGGCAGTTTGGAGAACTGCTCCTTTACATGGGCATAGAAAGTATCCTCGTTCATTTTGTTGATTGCCAACTGTCAGATTGGGCCTTTTGTAGCTCACATAGAGGATATAAGTCGAGAAATTGCCTTGGCTAGACTGAGCATTACAACCCAGAACATCAAAGTGAGTTGCGTAGGTTTCGCTTTTATGGGATCAAATGGACACTCAATCCAGTCGTCTCATGTATGTAGTGTCTCTCAGTTCTGGAATCGAAAACCAAAACCTCCAAGTACCTTGTGGTAGCTCGCCAAGCGTTCACAAAACCTGTTCAGCGGAGGGAGGAAAAGGAAGAGTACCACGGGCCGAGGAAGTGAGCACTTGGACTGCACATTCACATATGTTGTCTTAACACTGTGCCCCAGATTACCTGCTGTCGTTATCCGATTCCGAGTACTAAATTCAAGATGTTTTTTACAACTCGAATGGTGTTCACGGCCGCTGTGCCTCCAGCCTATTTACAAGGTCTGGAGATATTCGCTGCAGAGGAGGCATTGGATTCCAAGTTATTGAGCTACGATGAGAGACTTGGAGGAATCATATTGGCCTATGATGATCTAGACTTTGAAGACGACGGGATGGGCTTTGCTCAAGACGAGCAGCCGGACGTTCTGTTTAGATTCAAGGCCAAGGTTCTGATGTATTCTCCGAAGAAAGGTGAGCGCATGAAGGCAGTTGTGTCGGACATCACTCCAGGCCATGTGACATTGCTCCTAGCAGGAGTATTCCCAGTCGTGGTGCGATCACCAGAATACCCTCTCCACAGTGTGTTCAACAACCACAACGGCAAATCCCTCATCAACTCAAAGACCAAGGAGCCGTTGATTCAGGATGGCGGAGAGTACCTAATAAAATGCATACGGATCACTCATCAATCAGGAACCCTGCAAGTGGAGGCAAGTTTCAGAACAGGCGAGCAGTAGAACCGTGCAGAAAATTCCATTCAACAGCATTGTACATGTAAATATTCCGTGATGTGTCTTGGACATTTACCCTTTCGATTGAATGTTGGAAGCGCAAAGAAGGCCGGAGCAATCTGCGGGATCCGGGGAGAGCACGCCCAATCAGGAGTTACCCTGGTTTGTATTCATTAGTGAAGTTACATCGACAGTTGGGTGTAGATCGCTTCAGGCTATCGATGTATCGATGACAGGTTTACGTTATGCATTCAGCACTTCTACTTGGAATCATGTTGCGACAGTGCCTCCGGCACAATGTTAATTGTGCGACTACGGGCACGAACGAAGCGCCATTTTTTGGCATAACAATGGCAATGGCAACAATCAACAATAATCCTCCCAAGCTAACCATGTACCCTGGTACTTAATGCTACGAGTCCGAGTTTGGGATCATCTCCGCAGCACAACTTTGACTTTGATATGCATCAAAGGCTCAGGCTTTGCAATCATCGTGGTCGTTGACAAGCTCGCGTTCACATTGAAGGTCCTTTTTCTCGTTTCTCTTACTATCCCATAACACTTTTACTCTTGAGACGACTTGGCCTGTAAAATGGTGAAACTAGTGGCCTTCCTCCAAAAGCTGAGGAACGAGACTGTCACGATCGAGCTGAAGAATGGAACGGTACGTTGACGACTCTATATTCTCGTATGAAAAGCTTTGTTCGAGACAATTCATTCAACCTTTTACTAACAACACCTTGCGACTATCTTGCAGATTGTGCACGGTACCATTCTATCGGTTGACGTGACCATGAACACCCACTTGAGGAAAGTAAAGATGACGGTGAAGGGGCGGAATCCGGTAGCCTTGGAGCATTTGTCTATTCGAGGAAACAACATCCGCTACTATATACTACCTGATTCGTTGAATTTGGACACGCTTCTTGTTGACGACAGGCCGAAGAGGATGACGCCGACTGTCGAGGGAACGCCTGCTGGAGGTCGGGGGGCTGGACGAGGTGTCGCGGCGGGAGGGCGTGGTGGCGGAAGAGGACGCGGTAGGGGTAGAGGTCGGGGAGAGTAGGTTGATCAAGGAAAGCGTAGGCACAAACTATCCGTTTTTTTGGAGCGACAGAGACTAAATACCTGGCAGCGGTCCAAAGTCTTGTGAATGGACCCTAGTACTACAATATCATGATTGTTTTATAAGTGCAAGACGAACAATTTTTGATTGCTGTTAAGAGTAGTGAGGGACGCTCCAGAATAAATATAAAATCGAGAAACACGTCCAACATTATCGCTCGAGCATAACTATACTAGAAGCGGATGTCCGTTCATCCCAAGATAAGGCTGAGGCCGAGCTTGTGGGCATCGCCAGCGAAGTTCAGGGCGTCAACCTGGGCGCTGACGATTCCCTTGACTCCAGGGCGGATGGCGAGGATGTAGTTGGCAGAGACAGTTCCCTTGTTGTCGACCTTGGTCTGGAGTTGAGTGTCGGCGTCGATGCGGTAGAGAGCACCAAACTGCATGGACTTGAGCTCGCCCTTGGAGAGGAAGTCGCACTGGGCTCCGAGCTGGGTGTCCTTGTTCAGGTCGTTGTAGATGGACAGGGAGACCTGCTTGAGCTTGTCCTTGGTGGCGAGGACGCAGGTGACGTCGTTCTTCACGTACGAGACGGCGGCGTTGTAGTCCTTGAGGACAGGAGCGCCGTTGGCCTCATCGAGCTTGGTGTCGAGCTTGACGGAAGCACCGATGGTGAGGCCAGTCGCACCCAGGACGGCGGATCCAGAGGCCGAGAGAGTGGGGCCGTTGACGACATCGACGCCGCAGTCAATGGTGAACTTGTCGTGGGTGTGCTTGACCTCGAGCTCACCAGCGGGGGCATCTCCAGCGCCATCCTGAACCTTGCAGATGAGGTCAGTGTTCTTCACGGCGTTCTTGAGGGTGGCCTCTCCAACGAGGCGTCCCTCAGAGGTGATGCTGAGCTTGTCGACGAAGAGGCCGTCAGCGGGGGACCACTTGGCGGTGAGCTTTCCGTCGAGCTTCTTGGGCTTGAGGGTTCCCTCCGTGGTGAAGGTGACTCCAGCAGACGACTTGGTCGTGAGCTTGAACTTCCTGTCGAACGAGTAGTCGTTGGACAGGAGGTCGCCGGTCTTCTTGGAGAAGTCTCCGAAGCGAGTGGGGGCCATTTTCTCAGCTGTGTATTGCGGGAACGGTGTCGAGAGAGACTTTCGTTTTGTGAGTGAGCACAAGATGCTGCTGTCAGTGTGTTCTTCGAGACGACGAAGCTTTTCTTGCTGTTGTTCCTTGAGCCGTAAGCGGCGATAGCAAGGAGTCATCACATCACGACGTTACATACATGCAATGCGGTGAGTGGAATTCAGAAGGTTAGTAGA
>Ga0075012_10006912_pt1 | contig 10218 bp, 11 predicted proteins | sample All_14_2_FD_71474 | JGI IMG/M metagenome (GOLD analysis project Ga0075012, IMG submission 71474) | Freshwater microbial communities in response to fracking from Pennsylvania, USA - Allegheny Zone_MetaG_DW_15 | ecosystem: Environmental > Aquatic > Deep subsurface > Groundwater > Drilled... | reverse complement strand
GTGAGATCGTGGTTTTCTGGGCCGGGATGCCACACCAAACACTGGAAAAAGTTGCTGATCTGGATGGCATATGGATGACCCTGCCGCTTCTCTTTCTACTACGCGGAAAACATACCCGGGAAATGGCCGGACTCCTGCTCAGCGGTCAGGTGATTCATTTCAGGGCCAGCGAAATGGACGAGCAGGTTTTTGAAAGATGGAAGCAGGATTTTGCAAATCCGGATCCCTCGATGCGAGACATCGCGAAGGGCGAAATCGAAAGCTATTTTTCTCGAATTTCCCTTTCCCTGGAAAAATCCGGGGGTTCGGAGGAACTTCGGCCTCTCACGGGCGGAAGCCGGATGGATCAGGCGCTTCACCATCTCGCGGAGAATTTCCGCGAGGAGATCACCGTGGACGATGTTGCCAGGGCCGTGGGGCTTCACCCGAAATACCTGCTGATTCTCTTCCGCCGCACGTGTCGCATGACTCTTTGGGAATATGTGGTGAGATTGCGGCTTGCACATGCCCAACGTTTGTTGCTTACCACGGATCGCACGGTGGCTGATATTGCATTTGATGCCGGATTCAATTCGTTAAGCGCCTTTTACCACGCCTTTCGCAAGCATGTTCCATCCGGAACACCGGCGAAATTTCGAGCGGGATCAGCCGCATAGGGAGTTTGACAGAAACGCGCCGCGCGCCGATTCTACCCGCCATGCCTGCTCCGAAGATTAATCCGGAACTCCATCTGGCGAAAAAGCCCGATTGGATCAAGGTGCGCCTGCCTTCGAATCCGGTTTTCTTTTCCACCAAGGCCCTCGTGGCCGACTTGAAACTGCACACCGTCTGCGAAAGCGCCCAATGCCCGAATCGCTGGGAGTGCTGGAGTCAGGGAACCGCCACTTTCATGATCGCGGGGGAGCGCTGCACGCGGGCCTGCGGATTTTGCGCCGTATCCACCGCAAAGCCGCTCGCTCTGGAAGAGGATGAACCTCAACGTGTGGCCGAGGCCGTGACACGGCTCAATCTCAAGCATGTCGTCATCACCGCCGTGGCCCGCGACGATCTTGAGGATGGCGGAGCCGAACATTTCCGCCAGACCATTGAGGCCATCCGCGACCGCGACCCCAAGATGGTCATCGAGGTGCTAACCCCGGATTTCAACGGCAAGGATTTTGCCCTGCAGAAGGTGCTCGACGCCAAGCCCCATATTTTCAACCACAACCTCGAAACGGTTGAACGCCTTACTCCGCTCGTCCGCTCACGAGCCAAATACCGACTGTCACTGGAGTTTCTCAAACGTGCCAAGGAGCTTCTTCCCGAGACCGTGACCAAAAGCGGGCTCATGCTCGGCCTGGGCGAGACGGAAAACGAAATTTTCCAGGCCATGGACGATCTGCGTGAGGCCAATGTGCAGGTTCTCACCATGGGCCAATACCTGCGCCCGACCCCGCAGCACCTGCCGGTGGTGGAATACGTCAACCCCGAAACTTTCACGCTCTACGGCGATATCGCACGACGCAAAGGATTCGAATTCGTTGCCAGCGGTCCGCTTGTGCGCAGCTCCTACCACGCAGCGGACTTCAATCCGGTCCCGCTGTCATCCTGATTTCGTTTTGCGCTGGCGCATCGTGGCCGTAGGAAAACCGAAACTCGCTCATGCGCGCGAGGGGATCATGGAATATACGGCGCGGATGCGGTGCTTTTCCACGGTGGAAATCGAACACGTCAAGGTGTCAGACCCCGCCCGCGAAGGAGAATCTCTGTTGTTAAAAAGCCAGGATTGCTTTCGCCTCGTGCTAGACGAGCGGGGTAAAACCTTCACCAGCAGGCTCTTTGCCGAGGAAATCAAAAAAATCGAACTCAACCCGCGTAAGACCTGTGCGATTCTGGTTGGAGGGGCCGACGGCCTGGCCGAACCCGTGCGCAAGGCAGCCAATCTCCTTTGGTCGCTCAGTCCCCTCACCCTCCAGCATGAAATGGCACTCGCCCTGGCCCTTGAACAAATTTACCGCGCCCATACGATCCTGACCGGAGTTCCCTACCATCGGGATTAAATTCCTGCATCCTTACGGACCCACATTTCGTTACATTTGAAAATGACTATCGATCGCAATCATGAAGAAGGATTAAGCCGTCTCATTGGCGATCTGGAGACCCACCTACCCCCTGCACACCTCAAGCAGGCCGTTCTAAGCCGGATCGAAATGGAGCCGGCCCGCGTCGAAACGAATCGAGAGGGAGCCATCATCTCTGTGAACCCGGCATTCACAGGTCTCTGCGGCTATGAATTTTCCGAAATCAAAGGCCGCAAGCCAGGGAGTTTTCTGCAAGGGAAGAAAACTGATCCCAAGACGACTGCTATTCTGAGGGAAGCGGTAAAAACAGGGAAGTCGTGCCGTGTTGAGATTGTAAATTATCACAAGGACGGCTCGCCCTATCTCGTTCATATTGCCGTGGAACCGATCCATCACAATGGTGAGATAATCGGTTTCCGCGCGGAGGAAACGAAACTCCCTCTTGCTTGACGGAGAAAGACACCACAGCCAGCATCCGCAGCTGTGAGAACACGTTACGATTTTGCCAGTGATAATACGGCTGGCCTGTGTCAGGAAGCCCTTACCGCGCTCGCCACGGCGAATGCAGGCCATCACGCCTCCTACGGTGATGACGAATATACAGTTCGCTCTGCCGATCTGATCCGCGAAATCTTTGAGACAGACTGTGATGTTTATTTTGTTTTCAATGGCACTGCTGCCAATTCCCTGGCCCTGGCTTCAATGTGCCATAGCTACCACAGCGTGGTCTGCCATGAGACGTCCCACATTGAAACGGACGAGTGCGGCGCCCCGGAATTTTTTTCCAACGGCACCAAAATCCTTCTGACTTCCGGCCCTGACGGCAAACTCGATTGCGAAAGCATTGAGCGAATGATCCTGCGCCGCACAGACATTCACTATCCCAAACCTCGTGTAGTCAGTCTTACCCAGCCCACCGAACTGGGAAGCCTCTATACTGTGGATGAGATTCGCTCCGTGGCGGCCATGGCGCGCTTTCACGGCTTGCGTGTGCACATGGACGGCGCGCGTTTTCCCAACGCTCTGGCGGCGCTGGGCACGTCCCCTGCAGACCTCACCTGGCGTGCAGGGGTGGATGTGCTCTGTCTTGGGGGGATAAAAACCGGCATCAGCCTGAGCGAAGCGGTGATCTTTTTTGACCGCGAGATTTCCGAGGAATTCGCCTACCGCTGCAAGCAGGCCGGACAACTCGCGTCGAAAATGAGATTTTCATCCGCCCCCTGGGCAGCCTGTCTGCGCGACGGAATCTGGCTGCGCCATGCGGAAAACGCCAACCGCAGCGCACGTTTGCTTGCGGAAAAACTCGACACGGTCCCGGGAGTCAAAATTCTGCGGCCTGTGGCGGCAAATGCCGTCTTTGCCAGTCTTGCGCCGGAGGTGGACGCCCGGCTGAAAAAAGCGGGCTGGAAATACTATCAATTCATTGGGAATTCGGCCCGGTTCATGTGTTCGTGGCAGACAACAGAAGCCGTGATTGACGAACTGGTCGCGGCGGCACAGGGAGTTTAGCCAGCGCCAAAAACCAGGATCAACACCTGTGCCGAGACCAATCGCAGGATCATGGTCAGCGGGTAGACTGTCGCATACGCCAGCGAGGGACCGTTCGATTTGGTCATGCCATTGGCAAAGGCCAGCGCCGGAGGGTCGGTCATGCTCCCAGCCATGGCCCCGGAAAGCGTCAGATAGTTGAGTTTAAAAACCATCCTTCCGAGGACACCCGCCAGCAGAAGAGGAACCAGAGTGACAATGGCTCCGTAAACCATCCACAGCAGGCCGGGTCCTTGAAAAAGGATTTCCATAAAGCGATCACCGGCTTTTAAGCCGACACAAGCGAGAAAGATGACAATGCCCGCCTCGCGAAGCATGTGGTTGGCATCGGGAGGCATGTAAAAAACCAGGTTTCCAATTTTCCCGACCCGACTGAGGATCATCCCCACGATCAAGGGACCTCCAGCAAGGCCCAGTTTCACTGCGGCGGGGAGAACGGGAAAGACTACCGGAATGCTTCCCAACAAATCCCCCAGCGCAATGCCTACAAACATCGGTCCCACCTCCAGACGCTGCAAAGCCTTGGGTGAATTTCCGAGCAATTTGCTGGCCCGATCGAGATTTTCCGTTTCCCCCACCATGGTCAGCAGGTCGCCTATTTGAAAAGCCAGGGTTTGCTGCGGGATGAGTTCCACGCCATTGCGCTCAATTCGCGTCACGGCAACACCCAGTTTGTCGTTAAGTTGCAGGTCCGCAGGGGTCTTTCCCAGCACCGCCTTGCGTGTCACAAGAATTCTCCTTGAGGAGACAGGACCTGGAATCTCGCGTAAATCCTCTGCACTGACCTCTCCAACCACGATGCGCAGTTTTTCCAGGTCTTCGGGCAACCCCACCGCAAGAATGGTGTCGCCGATATGCACCAGGCTTTCCGGAGTGGCCAACTGCGTGTTTTGCCCGTTGCGAATGCGCGAGATCGTCACCTTTGCCTGATCCAGGCCCGGTATGCTGGCGACCGTCAGACCCTCAAGATTTGAGTTTCTCACCACCAGATTCAGAGCATGAATCGGGCGGCGGCTTTCATTTTCCTTCTCAGCCAGTTCGTTTTCCTCCTGCCCGACCTGAATTCTGAAAAACCACCTCACAGCCAGAATGGATAAAATGATGCCCACCACGCCAAACGGATACGTCATGGCATAGGCCAGACCCGGAAGCGCCGCCACTTCGGCGGACAGCCCTGGCAGCGCTTTCAGCGCTTCCTGGGCGGCACCAAGAGCGGGTGTATTCGTGGCACCTCCCGTGTAAATTCCCACTCCTGCCGCCATGGACAGACCGGTGAGGAGATGAATCACCACCACCGTGGCCACCCCGGCCAAAACGATGAAGATCGCCAGCAGATTCAGCTTGAGACCATGATTGCGCAGGGAGGAAACAAAGCTCGGTCCCAGTTGCAAACCGACCGTGTAAACAAACAGGATCAGCCCGGTTTCCCGCGCGAAGTCCAGCACGCCATGTTCCAGCCGGATTTTGAAATGGCCGAAAATCAGACCCACCGCAAGAACGCCAATCACTCCAACGGCGATGCCGTAAATACGAGCCCGGCCCAGAAAGAGACCCAGGGCCGTGACCAGACAAAGAACAAAAACCGACTGGCCTGCCGATTCCACAAAAACAAGCGACTTCAGCCAGTCCATTTCAGTTAGAGGTCAAAAATTCTGCGCCTCAGCATGTCGAGCGCTGTTTGTGTGGCCAGTTCCTTGAAGGTTTCGCGATCGGTGGGAAATTTTTCCCGCTGGCAAAGAGTCTCCCTTCCCTGCTGGGCCATGGCGATGAAAACGGTGCCAACCGGTTTTTCCTCGGTGCCGCCGGTGGGGCCGGCAATACCGGTGATGCCAATTCCGAAGTCCGTGCCCGCCGTGTGGACGGCACCCTCAGCCATGGCACGCGCCACCGGTTCACTCACCGCCCCGTGGGTGGCAATAAGCTCCGCTGGCACACCAATGGCGCGTGTTTTTTCCTCATTTGCATAGGTCACATACCCTGCCGGAAGAATTTCCGAAGCCCCCGGCACGTTGGTAATGCGGTGGGCCAGCAACCCGCCGGTGCAGGACTCTGCGGTAGCCAGCGTTTTGTGCAGTTCCCGCAAACGGGCCACTACCAGCTCTTCAATAGCCTCGCCTTTGCGGGAAACGAGGTGGGTGCCCACCGCAGCAAGCACCAGCACTTCCACCTCCTCAAGTTTCCAGCGCGGCGCAATCAGTCGGAGATCCACTTCATTAGGCCGCGCACAATAACCAACCTCAATATCCCCACGTTGCGAAAGACCCAGACCGACCACTTCCTCCACCGTGCTTTCTCCCATGCCCACAATGTGATACGTGCGGCACTCGCAATCCGGAATGTCTCCACAGATTCCGCGCAAAATCGGCAGCGCGTAGTTTTCGAACATCGGTTTCAGTTCGCGCGGCGGCCCGGGCAGAAAAAAAAGATGAGGCGTAGCCAACGCCGGCGTCTGGAAGGCCGGGAGATAAAGACCGGGCGCGGTCCCATTGTCGTTGGGCAGCACGGTGGCGCCTTCAGGCACCATGGCCTGGCGCCTCATACGCTCACGAAAAGGGATGTTGCGCCGGGCCAGCCGGGCCGTGATGGCCGCGACAACCTCCTCGCTTTCCAGGAGGCGCAGCCCGAGTAATTCGGCAGAAATTTCCCGCGTGATGTCATCCGTTGTCGGACCGAGACCACCGGTAACGAGCAAAACATCGCACCGTTCAAAGGCTTCCAGCAAACCCTGCCGAATGGCGGCCCCGTCCGGAATGGTCGTCTGGCGCGCGATGCGGAGACCCAAAGGGAAAAGTTTTTGCCCGAAATAGGGTAGGTGGGTGTTGGTAACATTCCCGAGCAAAAGCTCGGTGCCCGTATTAAGAACTTCGACGATCACCCTGCCCTCATATCCTGAGTTCCACAGATCTCACATGCTTTCTTTTCTGATTTTAACGATCCCTTGAAAGAGCCTTCACCCAGGCGTTCACCCGGGCGTGTTTGTCCAGGTCTTTACGCAGATCATAAACATAGAGCAAATTGGCCAGCACCCGGAGCAGGATCTGCCTTGGGGTGGCGGCATCAAGGTGAGAGGCCCGAAGCTTGAGATTCTGCCGGGTGAGAATTTCTTCACAATCGGATTTGGTGAGGATGCGACCCTTGTGAAAGGGATCAAAAAGCACCTCGCCATGCCGGGCAATAAAATGGCCTGGCAGGTTGAGACCATCAATTTTCATGCCCGCTCGGCGGCCCACCATGATGTAAAGCAGCGTCAAGGTGATGGGAATGCCCATGCGGGTTTCCATCACACAAGGAAGGAGCGAGTTTCGCTCACAGTAGTAGTCGTCGGTGTTGCCACGGAAGCATAACTCGCCCGCCATGAAATTCGCGAGCGCCTGGACACGTTGCCGGTTACTGACGACACCGGAAATTGTCACCTGAAACTGCCGGGCCCATTGATTGATCCGGAGTTCGAAGGGTTCAATATCGAGCATGGGGTCCAGAGCTTGCGAAAGCATCCAGTAAGCTTTCTCAAAATCATCCTGATCATTGAAAAAATGACAGAGCAACAAAAACTCCTCGTCAGCTCCCTGGCTGGCAATCTCTGCCAGCACGTCCCGGGCATGACGGGAAACCCTCGCATCATCAAATTCCGCCAGATCGCGTAAATCCGGGATAAGATCCTCTCCGCCCAAAACCAACTGCTCTTTGACCATACGCACGGTCTCCGGATCATCGTCCCGGAGTAATTTCACCAGCGCATTATGCTGAGCGAACATCTTGAGTTATCTTTAACTCAAAAATTCTCCGAGATCAAGGCCGTCAGTATGCGGAGCTAACCGGGAGCGACATCAAAGCCTTCCACCACGCCGGGCTGACAGCGGATGGAAATGGCAATCGGGCGGCAACATACCGCACAATCATCCGTAGTCGTGTAGGATCCGGCCTCAGTGTCCGCCTCAATGGCGAATGTCTCGCCGCAATAGGGGCACTCGATCTCAATATCTTCGATCAGGTTCATCGCCGTGGGGGAAAAGTAATCCTTTTTCCCAATCGCGCAAATCCTGGCATCACAACTCCAGGCGCTTCGCGTCGCTCCAAAGGTTTTCCAAGCCGTAGAACGCGCGTTTTTCCGTGTGGAAAAGATGAACGATCACCTCTCCGTAATCGAGAATGATCCACTGGCTGACCGGAAATCCGTCTTCGGAAATCGGTTTGCGTTCGAGCTTTTCGCGCACCTGCTCGCGAACCTCGGATGAAATGGCCTTGAGTTGCGGTTCGGATGTTCCGGAGCACACCACGAAAAAATCCGTGAAGGTTGAAATCCCTCGCAGATCGAGCACAACCGGATCCTCGGCTTTTTTATCGGCGGCGGCAGCAACGCAGGCGCGAGCCAGTATTTCGCCGTCAGTCATGGTGGTAGAGTCCGAGCTTGTTAATCAAATCGCAGGAAGGTTTGGGAACCATATACCGCACGGAAAGCCCGCGGGCAATGCGATTACGGATCTCGGTCGAGGAAATCTCAATGTGCCGGGTGATGGTCGGAAACTCCGAAAGAAACGGCATTCCCACCCGAGTCAGCACGACGAACTGCACCAACTCGCGCAAATGCGAGATATCCTTCCATGTGTCCAGCTCGGGCAGATTATCGTCACCAATAAAATAGTGCAGCTTCGCATCAGGAAACCGTTTCCGATAAAGCTGCACCGTATCAATCGTAAAGGACGGACCTTCCCGCTGGATCTCACAGTCATCCAATTCAAAAAACGGTTCCTCAGCAATGGCGGCAGCCAGCATCCGGGTGCGTTCCTCCGGGGAAGCAGGGGGCCTGTCCAGCTTGTGGGGGGAGATTCGCGCCGGTAAAAAAATCACTCGATCCAGCTCCAGTCTTTCCATGGCATCACGAGCCAGGATGAGGTGTCCATTGTGGACAGGATCAAAGCTGCCGCCATAAAGGCCTATCTTTTCGTTGGGTTTCGCCACGGGGTTGTGTATGCACGCACTTATGTCATCCAGCGATGCGGGTCAACTCTTGCTCGTCGGGGTTCCAGGACCGGAACTCACCGCCGAGGACGCGGCATTTTTCAAAAAACTGCAGCCGGGGGGATTTATTCTCTTCGGACGAAACATCAAAACACCATCCCAGCTCCGCAAGCTCATTGACGATTTGCGAGACCTGAGCGCCGTAGAGCCCATCATCACCATTGATCAGGAAGGCGGACGCGTCTCCCGCCTCAAGCTCATCGGCAATGAACCACCCAATGCCCAGCAACTGCGCGACAAAGGTGATCTCAATCTGATCCGTCGGCACGGAGACATCACCGGCCGGCTGCTTCGCCTCTTCGGTTTCAACCTCGACCTCTGCCCTGTCCTCGACATCTCCTTCGACGACGAAGCCGACAATTCCCTGAAAGGCCGTTGTTATGGCCGCACGGTGGCTGAGGTCATTGAGAAAGCAGGGGCCTTTAACGATGGCTTGCGCGAGGCGGGCATCCTCAGTTGTGGCAAGCACTTCCCTGGCTATTCCTCTGCCGGACTTGATCCCCATCACGAACTCCCTGTGCTTGAACGCTCACGCGAAGCCATGGAGGAATACGAACTCGCCGTCTTTCGCCACTTCGCCGACAAGGTGGACAGCATGATGATCGGCCACATCACCATCACCGGATTGGAAAAAGGCGGTCCTCCCGCCTCGCTCTCCCCAGCCATGATTAATGGCCTGCTACGCGAGGACATGAATTTTGAAGGTCTCGTGATGACCGACGACCTCGACATGGGGGCGATTCTCAACCACTACGGTTTCGATGAGACCATGCGCATGGGCATCGCAGCAGGCAACGACATGCTCATGATCTGTCACCGTGTCGAACAGGCGGCCCAGGCCAGAAAGGTGCTCGAGGCTTTATTGCCGGCGGCGATTGAACCTGCTCTGGCGAGGATGGGAAAATTCAAACGCCACCTCGCTGCACCGACTCCGTTCAGCGAGGAGACTTTTCGCGCAGTGGATTCCGAGATCTGGGATCTGCGTGTGGCCACACTCGGAGCTGATGCCGCCGCGCAAAGAAGCGCAGAGGATGGCAAACGCTCCCCTGTGGAGCTGTATTGAGACTTTACTCAGGTGCGACGTAATTCTTCGGTCCGCCGAGTTTTACGAATTTTCCATAGACGAATAAAGCCGTGCAAAGAGCCAGTGCGGCAAGAATCGCACCAAGGAAGAAGGTGAGGCGATAAATATTGCCCGAAAGGTCAATGACTGTCCCCATGGCAGGCGCCATGACAATGGTGGCCAGCGAACCGACGATGCCTGCGGCAGAGGCAAACTGGGCGAATTTCACCCTCGGAAACAGTCGCTGGCCCAGCGAAGCCGCACAGGTGAAATAACAGCCCGAGAGCACACCATGCAGCACCCAGGCGATGAGAAATGTATCCGCCGTGGTGGCAAAAATTCCGCCCCAAACCGCAACAAGAAAATAGCCGATCAGCGCGGCCATTGCCATGCGCAGGGGATGAAAAAGATCCGCCAGCCAGCCAAGAAAGTAGGAAAGGCACAGCGAAATCCCAAAAGTCAGCGCCAGGGATTTTCCAAACAAATCCTCAGGCACCCCCAGGCTCATGGAATAACGAAGGCTAAACG
>Ga0075012_10006906_pt1 | contig 10224 bp, 6 predicted proteins | sample All_14_2_FD_71474 | JGI IMG/M metagenome (GOLD analysis project Ga0075012, IMG submission 71474) | Freshwater microbial communities in response to fracking from Pennsylvania, USA - Allegheny Zone_MetaG_DW_15 | ecosystem: Environmental > Aquatic > Deep subsurface > Groundwater > Drilled... | reverse complement strand
CGGGGCAAAATCTAAAATTGCTATATTCGTAGCTCGAAAAAATTAAAACTAAGATAAATAAATCTTCATTTAAATGGCAACACTAGAGAGAATTAGAAACCGGGCAGGGATATTAATTGCCGTGGTAATTGGGTTAGCGCTTTTCGCTTTTATACTCCAAGATGTAGTTAGTTCTGGAGGCTCATTGTTCAACAGAACTCAAATGGAAGTAGCTGAAATAGCGGGAACATCTATATCCTATGAACTTTTCCAAGCAAAAATTGATGAAAGTGAAAATCTGCAAAAGTTATTCTCACAACAGGCAGCACTTGACGAACAATCCCAAATTCAAATCCGCGAAAGAGTATGGCAGGATTTAGTTCGTTCAAACCTTATGCAACCAGAATACAAAAAGCTAGGCTTGGAGATTCATGAGAATGAGCTTTTCGAGATGGTTCAAGGTAAAAATATTCATCCAATCATTCAGCAACAATTTGGCGACCCTCAAACAGGCTTGGTTAACAAAGAGTATATCAGCATGTTGCTTCAAAACCTAGACAACGATCCACGTGCTAGAACATACTGGATGTTCCTTGAACAAGAGGTTATTAAAGATAGGTTATTCACAAAATACCTCAATTTAGTTAGAAAAGGTTTATCGGTAACTTCTCTACAGTCAAAAAAGGCATTAGAAGACAGAACTGTAAAGGTTGACTTTGATTATGCTGTAGCATCATTCAGCACCATATCCGACTCTGCTGTAAAAATAACCGACAGCGACATGAAGAATTACTATAATGATCATTTAAATGACTATAAGCAGGTTGCATCAAGAGACGTTGAGTATATTGTGTTCCCGATTAAGGCTTCGGATGAAGATACAAAAGCTGCAGAGGAATGGATAAGTAAAGCCAAAAATGAATTTATTGCTTCCGCCGAACCAAAACAATATGTAAGCTTAAAATCCGACACTCCTTTTGATTCAAAATACTATAAAGAGAGTGAACTTCCTGCCGAGTATGCTGGCTGGGCTTTCAGTTCCAAAGTAGGCGATGTTACAGGGCCAATATTCGATGGAGCATCTTACAAATTAGTTCGTTTGATGGATTCAAAGATGTTACCTGATTCGGTAAAAGCACGTCACATTCTAATTAGTCCAAAAGGACAAACCCAACAGGATTACACTAAAGCTAAATCAACCGCAGATAGTTTACTTTCTGTTCTTAAGAAAGGTGGCAGCTGGAGCGTTCTTGCCGGTGTTTATTCCGACGATCCTGGTTCAAAAGAAAATGGTGGTGACTTAGGATGGTATCCAAGTGGTGTTATGGAGCAAAGCTTTAACGATGCAAGTTTCAATAATAAAATAAATGAGATTAGCATTGTTGAAACAAGATATGGTTTTCATATTCTTCAGGTTACCGATAGAGGAAAAGAAAGCAAAAAGGCACAACTTGCAGTACTAGAACGCAAGGTTGTTCCAAGCTCTCATACAACTCAAGTAATTTATAGCCAAGCAGCAGAATTTGCTGGCTTAAATAAAACTCATGAGATGTTCACTCAGGCTGCCAATACAAACAATCTTACAAAGCGATACGCAAACAACCTGCTTCAGAACGATAGAACTATTGCTGGAATTGAATCGCCTAGAGAAATGATCCGCTGGGCATTCCGCAGCAAAAAAGGCGAGGTTTCCACAGTATTCGAATTTGGCGACATGTTTGTTGTAGCTGTTGTTTCCGAGATTCGTGAAGAAGGAATTGCTCCGTTAAAGCAGGTTGCCGATGATGTAAGAATCAAAGCAATCCGTGAGAAAAAAGCCGAGATTTTAACTCAAAAAATGAAGGATGCAATGAAATCGGGCGATCTTAATCAAATTGCAGCAACTCTTAATGGTTCTGTTGAACGCGCCGAGAAAGTTTCTTTCAGCTCATTCACTCTACCTTCTGCAGGAATTGAGCCTAATGTAATTGGAACAGCAACTTCAAGCCCAGAAGGAAAACTTGTTGGCCCAGTTAAAGGCAATAATGGCATATATGTTATTAAGGTAATTGCTTCGAACAAAGAAGATGGCGATGCTGCTGCGGAACAACTAAGGTTAAGCAATATGTACCAATCTCGTGCATACTACGAGGCTTACGAAGCATTGAAAACCAATGCAAAAATTACTGATAAACGCTATAATTTCTACTAGACAATTATCAAAATAAAAGTAGGGGAATGAATTTTCATTCCCCTTTTTATTTAATTGGCCTATAAAATTGACCTTTTTGAAATAAATTTTTAACTTTCAACTTTTAATCTAGTTTTATCGTTGTCTTGGGTATAAATTATTCATTCTGTAACCGATTAAAGTACTTTCATAAACCTACTTTTATGAAACATCCATGTAAGCCTTACACCGAATGCAATGATATAAGCATGGACACCACTTGCCAATAGGCTGGTTCCATGTGTGTATTTTATTCACAAAACTATAATTGAAGTTGAATTTATCTGAAAAGCTATGATACTTAATAAATTAAAGCACATGAAACTAACTTGGATAAAGTGGCGCACGTTGTTTTTATTACTGATGCTTGGCATGGTGGGTTGCTATGATTTTTCGAAATTTGAAAATCTAGCCGTAGAACCTTTCTCTCCAAAATTAGTGGTTCCTGTAGTAAATTCAACAATTACATTTAAAGAACTTGCAGAGCATGAAGATGCCAACACCATTGTAATTCAGAAGCCTGGCGATAGCCGATTTTACTTGGCTTTTAGAGATACTATTGAGGTTGGCGATGCAGCATCACAATTCAGTATTCCACCTCTTGCAATTACTAAAAGCTACCAATTCCCTGCAGGGGAATTACCGCCCGCTGTACCTGCGGGCCAACTAATAGGCCCTCTTACAAAAAGCTTTTCTGATACATATACATCCATACCCGGTAGTGAGATTAAAAGAATTATATTATCTCAGGGCACTTTAAATTATAGGATTACCAACAACTTCGTCAGTGGATTCCAAATTGTTGCTGGAAGTACAATTACTATAACATCACTTAAAAATCCTCAAGGACAACCATATGTAATCACAGTTCCACTGGATAGAGCACCAGGAGCAGATGTTCCGGGATCGAATATTGATATTTCTGGCTACTCTATTGATTTATTTAACACAACCTACAACACGTTTGTATTGTCAGCCAATATAACATTTCGCTCAATGACTGGAAATGCTATAACAACTAGCGATAATGTTGCTATTGAAATTTCTCTTAATAATATAGACTATGCCAATATCATTGGTAAGATTAACCGTACAATTCCGCTTGCTGATCACGATTACAAGGTAGATATATTCCGATCGAGTTACCTTGCCGATCAGCACTTCGACGAACCAAAATTGACTTTTCAACTACTCAACGGTTATGGAGTACCGTTCTCTTTCAACATCAACAACTTTGAAGTTAGCAACACAACTTCCCTGGAAACTGTTTACTTAACCAACGATCCCACGCCCCCCGCTGGATCGTTACTAATTGGATCGCCAAACCGAATTAACTTTGTACAGAATATCGGCGATAATGCTGCAAGCACTACACTTGAACTAAATAAGAACAATTCGAACATCGAAAATATGTTCGACATTGCTCCCAATCAGTTCAAAATGAGATCGAGCATTACGCTTGGAGACGCCACCGATAATCATGATTATTTTGTTGCTAAAAACGCTAACTTATCTGTTATATCTGAAATTGAGTTGCCTTTGGTAGGCTGGGTTGAAACCAACCAAATAAACGACACAATTGTCGACATAGAATTGCCCGATATCGAAAAGGAACTCAACCTAAAAGAGAATGATTCCCTGAAAATTACAATTAAATTCAAGTTCAACAATAACATTCCACTGGATACTTATTTTCAAGCCTACTTCCTGAACGATCTTGACCAGGAACTTACAAGACTTTTCAATGATCAACTATGGTTGATTAAGAGTGCTACTGTTGATCCTACAAGCGGGAAAGCAACAACTCCTACTGTAAATTACTCGGAGATAATCATTAATCGCAGTAAATATTCCTTGATGAAAGATTCTAAAAAAATTGTACTGCAGCTCCGTTTTAAAACTGGAGGAAACCCGAATCAATCTGTTGTAATCGAAAGCACTAATTCTATTGGTGTTCAAATGAGCATTATTGCCGAGGGAACCGTGAATTTAGATATTTAACAATTTGGAGAAAATACACTATTACTCTGTTTTAATAAAGTAAAACAAAAGAATGAAACATCCATGATAATGACTTAATACATAATATTATTTATCACATGGATGTTCAATCGGTAACTTTAAAAATAAAAAATAGACAGATGAAGCGAATAACATACCTGATACTTCTGCTAACAATAGGATTCCAAGCCAAAGCTCAACCAGAGCTAACTTTACCTTTTATGCGCGATATTTTTCAGGCATCCTATATTAATCCAACAGTTATGCCCGAACACACCTTTAGTTTAGGAATTCCGGGTACATCAGTTTTTGGGCAGATTATTACTAATGGGTTTTTACCCAATAATATATTTCAATTCCGAAACGACACCATGCGTTTAAGCCCAAGTTCTCTTCTTGCAGAACTTAAGGATAAGAACTTGATATACGCCGGTGAAAATGTTGACCTTTTTCATCTCCGGAAAAAAGTTTTAAACGGCTATTATTGGTTTGCCATTAGGCAGAATTTAAACGTAACGCTTTACTATCCTAAAGATTTTTTTGGATTAGCAATCCAAGGAAATGGTGCTTACATTGGAAACTCCCTCGATTTTTCTAATTTAAAAACAGATGTTACCCTTTACAACGAATTCACTTTCGGAATGATGAAAGAGTATCCTCGCTGGGCATTTGGGGGTAGAATAAGCCTACTTCAAGGTTTAAGTAATGTACATTTCGACCCCGAGATGCTTAAAATCCAGATTGATGATGACATGTATGGTCATGTAGCCCATGCCGATGCAAAACTTTACACAGCCGGTATCCCAAAAAATGGTGAGGGCGAACCCAGCTTCGATCACATCGATAGCTTTAGTTGGATGAGCAACTACCTTACAAACTTTAAAAACAAGGGATTTGCCCTAAGCGGAGGTGTTACTTACAAGTATGACGACAAAACCCGACTCTCATTCTCATTCTACGATTTGGGTTTTATTACCTGGAAGGATAGCGTACAAACATATACTCTCAAAGGTACAACGGACTTCGATGGGTTTAATATTCTGGGTGATTGGCTTTACGGAACAGACTTCGATATCGATACCATGATTCAGAACATGGAGGACGACTTTACTCGCGATACTGTTTTTACGAAATATAGAACTTGGTTAAACCCAAAATTCAACCTTACTGCTAGTTACGACATTGCAAGAAGAACTTCAGTTGGTTTCTCATTCTCAGGAATGTACAATAAAAAACTATACCCAGCACTAACCATAGGCTTACAGCAAGGCGTTGGACGTTTTTTTAACTTAATTGCCACAGCATCAATTAACCACAGATCGTACAACAACCTGGGGCTCGGATTCATGATCAAGCCTGGGCCTGTCCAAATATTTGTAATTGCCGACAATATTAACCTTGCAATTAACCCGCTCTACACCACAAATGTAAACGTAAGGGTTGGATTAAACTGGGTGTTTGGAAGAGTTAAACAACCCGAAGGTATGCCCTTTAAGTAATTAGAACTGACTATGAATTTAAAAAAAATTATACGGATGAAAAAAGAAGTTTTAAGATTTGTGCTCTCCTGCGTTCTAGGAATGACTATAACCTTGAATTCCAGCGCACAAACTTCATTCAAACCCGTCAATCTTGGCTCAAATGTTAATTCGGAGTATCCCGAAATTAATCCAATTATGCACCCCGATGGTAAAACCTTATACTTTTCCAGAGCAAATCATCCTGAAAACACATACGGGGGTGTCAATAGTCAAGATATCTGGTATACAGTTCTAAACGAAGATGGAACCTGGACCGAAGCTAAGCGATTACCCCGATCGGTAAATATTGGCCGATACAACGCAATATTTGGCATCCTCGATAACGGTAATGCATTCTTAATCAACGGACATTACTCTCCTAACGGAAAATACTGGATCGACAGAGGGTTATCTATTATTGAGCGCACTGATAACGAGAATTGGAGCAAACCAACTCTAATAGATGTTAAAGGATATGCGAGAATGAATAAAGGCAAAGCTACAACTGCATACATGACCCCCGACAAAAACTACATTTTACTCTCGTTCAGCAAAAGGAGCAACAGCAAAAGAAATAGTATTTATATAGCCAATAAAAAAGGTAATAGCAAGTATAGTAAGCCCAAGAAGATAGATATTGCTGGCGACAAACTAGGCGATAGCTACGAAGCTCCATTCCTATCTGCCGATGGAAAGGCACTCTACTTTAGCTGTAATGTTAATGGAAATTACAATCTTTACATTAGTAACAGAACTGGTGACAGTTACGAAAAATGGTCGGCTCCTGTTCCATTAAACGATACGATCAACTCAACTGGATGGGAGAACTATTACAGGCTAAACGCTAAGGAAAATTGGGCATATTTTTGCTCTAATTCAAATTCTACAGGAAAATCAGATCTTTTCAGGGTTAAAATCTTTGAGGATAATCCAAATATAAAACTAACAGGATTAATTCTTAACAAGACTGACCAAAAACTCATGCTTGCCGATACAAACTACCGAATCACATTCAACGGTGCAGAAGTACCCGGTTTAAAAATTGACAAGGCATCCGCATCCTATGAAGTAGTGGTTCCTTTCGGCCAAAACTATTCCATAAAACCTGAAATGCAAAACTGGATTGGAATCGTAGACAGCTTAAAAGCCGATAGCATAAAAGAGTACACAGAGATGAACCTCAACCTTTATTTCGAGGCAATTCCTTATGTTAAAGTTTTCGGGAAAATAATAAATACCCGAACAAACCTCCCTGTTTCGTTAGAGAGTAATCCGAAAGTTTTGGTTAACAACCTGCAGCACGATTCCGTTAAGTATGGAAACCAAGTAGCAGAATACAGCGCATTATTACCTTTAGGAACAAAATATACATTCAGGGGTAAAGTTTCAAATTTTAATGGCAAAACTGATACTGTTGATGTTACCAATACTGTTTCGTACACTGAAAAAGAACTTGACCTATACATTACATCAGTTCCGTGGGTTGAGGTAAAAGGCTCCGCGTTGGATAATAACACATTCACACCTATCATTGGAGCATCTCAACCAAAATTAGTTTTAAATGGGAATACTGTTGATAGCATTAAAATTGATCCTGTTAGTGGTGAGTTTACAATTCGTCTTCCATATGGATTAAAGTACAAAACAGCCATTGCTTCGAAAGACTACACAATGCTCGACAACGAAATAGATTTAACAGGATATGTAGAGTATGCAATAGTAAATCATAGCGTTTACGCTGAACGGAAAGATGCAAACCTTGCTGTTTTAAGTGGAAAAATTATCAATATTAAAACTGATAACCCTTTAACTGCTGAAATTCCTGTTAAGTTAAAAGTAAATGGAGTTGAAACCCAGGGCTTCCGTTACGATTCAACCAATGCAAGCTACACACTTAAACTTCCTGTTGGAGTATCGTACGACATTTTACCTTCAGTAAAAAATTTCTACAATAAGTACGAACAGGTTGACCTTTCAAAGGTTAAAAAAGGAGCCAAAATTGCTAAGAATTTTTACGTAACTCCTATTGAAGTAGGACAAACCGTAAATATTGATTTTATTTACTTTGAAACCGGAAAATCGGTATTAAAACCTGCATCATTCAGATCGTTGAATGCATTAGTTGAATTCTTGAACGAATATCCTAACGTTAAGGTTGAAATAAGTGGACATACCGATAACGTTGGATCGAAAGCAATTAATCAGAAAATATCTGAGCAAAGAGCCAAATCGGTTGCGGATTATGTTGCCTCAATGGGTGTTCCAAAAGAACGGATCGTTTCCAAGGGTTACAGTTCTACCAAGCCAAAAGTTCCCAATACAACAGCAAAAGGGCGCGCTGAAAATAGACGAGTTGAGTTTACAATTATTGAAATATAAAACGAAAAGGGTGTCGAGAAGTTCGACACCCTTTTCGTTTAAAAAAGTCTTTTAGAATCTCATTCCTAAGCTAAACCCAGGGTACATTTTTACATTTGTTTCGTTATCGTATATTTTATCGAATGTGCTCCAAGGAGCGTAATCCGAATTTACAATATTACCACTCTTATCAGTTATATCCGATACAAGCACATTCCACGATGGGCCACCAAATATTGAAAGATTATCGGATATCTGCACTGAAACAAGTGCGTTAATTCTATTGTGTAAATTTAACCTATCAGTATGCCACTCATCCTCATTAACCTGATAACAGGTTGCCTCAAAATTCAAGTCAATTTTCCCTTTAACTGGTACAATTGTTCCAATACCGTAGCCCCACCCCCAGTAAATCTTATCGTTTCGGGTTGCTGCACCAACGGAAATAATGTTATAGAAACTTCTTGTTCCTGTTTTATAACTCAAAACACCATACATCGACTCATTACCACTAATTTCGAACTTATGGTATCCATTGCGAACAAAACTTATCACCCCAATTGATGCGCCATTCTCAAGAGAATCGACATAGTTAAAAACACCGAGTTGTAAACCTTTTAACACTTTTGTGTAGTTAAAGAATCCTGAAATCTGCACGCCATCAGTCCGTCCTGTATTTATGTTAGAAAAGCCCGATAATTGTAACCCTTTCAAATCACCAGTATTAATATTTCCAAATCCCGCAATTTGAGGACCCTTCTCTTCTCCGATGTTGAAGTTTGCAAATCCAGCAATTTGACCCTTGGTGTTTCCTTTTGAGTAATTTGAAAAACCTGCTCCTTGGAAACCATCAATAGAATCGGTAACAACGCTTGCAAAACCAGCCAGCTGAACTCCTTTATAGTTACCATTCACAACATTTGCAAAACCGGCCCCCTGAAAGCCTTTACTGCTTTCCAATGTAACGTTTGCATATCCTGAAAGTTGCACTCCCTTAAACTCCTTATGGTTATAGTTTAAAAAACCAGCCCCCTGAAATCCTTTGCCATTTTTTAAATTTACGTTTGCATAACCTGCAAACTGTGCACCATCCATATCGCCCTTTAGTACATTTGCAAAACCACCAAACTCTGTTCCTTTTAGCCCACCATTATAGCCTGCCAGAATATTGATTGAGAATTTATTCGTAATGTTTCCCGATTCCACTCCGTTTGTTCCAAGTGGACTTACCAATGTTAACTGAAACGACCTTACAGAAGTGTCGCCTATCTCCTGACCTTTTACATAGTTTGCTAAAACAACAACCAAGCCTAGTGCCAATAAAAAATTAACTTTTGTCTTCATAGTATTTTAAATTAGTTTTAACGATAGTGAAAAATCTCACTTTGAACCTATGACAACTGTTTTTTATTACACCCCTACTCCCTTTCTATATTTTTTTAATAATTTTATGGCAATATATTTTTCTGGTAATCAAACCAATAAAAATGCTAGCCTTTAAAGTCAAACTCTTGTTGAGTTGTTTTGTCGCAATAATTGCGTTGGTAAACCCAATTCAAAAAGTTTTTGTTATAACATCGCTCCAAAATCAATTCGATGAGGCCAGCACAAGGCTAATTGCCATAAAGGCAACCATTACTGCATTTATAATTCTTGTGTTTTTTCTTTTATTGGGTGAGATCGTATTCAGCTATGCATTCCATATCGAGATTTATGCATTCCAAATTACCTGCGGAGTTGTCCTATTCTACAATGGATTAAATGGATTGCAGAATGGAATGTTTATTAAGGTTGATAAAAACGTATCGGTTAAGGATATAACAACTGTTCCAATTGCAATACCCATGATTGCAGGCCCAGCCACAATAACCGCTGCCGTTACATTCCCTTCAAACTATGGCCATACCAACACCATTGTATCAATTGCTGCAGCCCTTGCCATAAACCTTGTATTTATGCTTTATGCAAGGCATATTGGCAAATTTCTGTCGAAGTATAACCTGATGAATCCTCTCGTAAGAATTTTCGGCTTAATTGTAGCAACAATTGGAGTACAAATGATACTTAATGGAATATGGACATTTGTAACCGAAATAGTTAAGTTCATCTAATCTTTTCGTTAAACTCTCAGCACAACTTAAGGGTTTAGTATATTTG
>Ga0075012_10006905_pt1 | contig 10225 bp, 9 predicted proteins | sample All_14_2_FD_71474 | JGI IMG/M metagenome (GOLD analysis project Ga0075012, IMG submission 71474) | Freshwater microbial communities in response to fracking from Pennsylvania, USA - Allegheny Zone_MetaG_DW_15 | ecosystem: Environmental > Aquatic > Deep subsurface > Groundwater > Drilled... | reverse complement strand
TCATTATACTGTATTAAGCCAAAACACTGGTTTATACGGAAAAAGAACCTTTATTGAAGTTAATACAGTTAGCTGCATGCCAATGTTAAGCTGGTTATTGTCAGATTCTGACGGTTATTCTCCATCTGGTGCTGGTAATGGGCTAATTTTGAAAAAGGATTTATTTGATTATGGGTTTAGATTCGCTATTGGTCGTTCTGGTAAAAAGAATGTTGGTTTAAGTTTAGAGCTTGGATATAGTTTTTCAAATCTTTCAACTCCAGAATATATTGAAAAAGAGTATAGCACATCATGGGGTACCTCTTATGGGTATGTTACGTTAAAGCATGAAAGACTTGATGTTCAAACAATATCGTTTATGCCAAAATTAGAATTCACTTCTAAAGGTGGGACGTTACCCGTTGGTTTAAATCATCAAATTGGACTAGGCTTTTCTTCGAGCAAAATTAAAGAAAGAGACTACAATCATACTGTTTTTAATGGTAATGGTGAATTTACCGATGAAGAATTAGCAAACTTTTCTAAAGATTTTCTTGATTATTCGCAGTCATATAAAGGAATGACTCTTTTGTATGCTTTTAATATTCGAACACCTATTTCAAAAAGTTTAATGATTAATTATGGTATTCGATACACTTTAAATCTTAGAAACTATTTTGTAAGTGAAATTGGAACAGATCAATATTACTACCCTAAACAAGAAATTCGAGAGGATTTAAAACGTATGCGTTTATCGAATGCACTTTCATTCAATTTAGGATTAACTTTCGCTCTTTAAGCTTCAGGAGCTAAACGCAATACAATTCCATCAATTTCTTCAGAAATATGGATTTGGCATCCTAGACGGCTATTTGCTTTAACGAAAAAAGCTTGGTCAAGCATGTCTAATTCAGCATCTGATTGCTCTGGCAATGCTGTTTCCGATTCTAAGTAACATTGGCATGTTGCACACATCGCCATTCCGCCACATTCACCTAAGACTGGAAGTTCGTAGGCTTTGCATAGTTCCATGATATTCATATTCATATCAGTTGGCGCTACTAATTCATGTGGATTGTCTTCTCTATCGATGATTGTTACTTTGATCTCGTTCATTATTGATTTTTTTTTTGCAAAGATACTATTTCCTCACATTTAGTTGTAAATCCTCAAGAGATTAGATCCATTAAAAACAGTTTGATACTGACGTAAACCAAATTCTGAATCGGCAATTGGGGAGCCGTCATACATAGAATATCTGGCAGTAGAGCAAGAATCTATTAGGGTTAAAAAGTTATCTGCGTCTGGATACAATGGTTCTGGACACAATCCATCAGGATCAGCTGGAGAATGCCGATCAAAAGCAACAAATTCATCAATTGAACGACGATAAACAATGATACCTCTTGAACCACCATTGACATAAGTATATCCTCCTACGCCAATCAACCCATTGTAGCTAGGTAAATTTATATCGATTGTAACATCAAAAGGAATACTTGGAACAGGATGGTTCTTATTTTTCTTGCATCCAGAAAAAATCAAGATTAAACTGAAAATAAAAAATAATTGTAACTTCATTGCGTTGAATTCTTTTGTAAATGTATGAAGATTAAAACGCAATTCATTGTCTTTTTATTGTTGGTGTTCAGTTTGACATTTTCAAATTGTGCATCGCACAAACCAGGTCAAACTCCAGGGTCAGTTGAAGAAGCGGAAGCAGTTCTAGCAAAACAAGCAAAAAAGAAATCAAAAGAAGCCAAAAAGGCTCAAAAAGCGGCTTATAAACATTATTGGTCCCTACAGTCGAAAGAAGCCAGAAAGTCTATTAAACAGAATAAAAAGCGCAATAAACGTATGGCTAAAGCACGAAAAGGATAAAACTAATCCAGCGCGAATAATTCTTCTGTAGTTTTTTCCCATTTTTCCATCTCAGCATCGAGCAATTTCTTGATTGAATCGTAATCACTCAACACTTTTGCCGCATTCACTTCATCTGAATAATCAAGATTGGCAATAACGACATCCATTTCTTTTAATTTAGCTTCGTATTCTTCAATTGCCTTTTCAGCTTTACTTAATTGGTTATTTAATTGAGTTTTTAAGCGCTTTTGTTCTTTTGCTTCTTCGTAACTCAATTTTTGTTCAACAGGCTTCTCAACTATCTCTTCTTGCTTAATTTTCTGAGGATTTGGCGCTTTAACATCTTGGAAAGATTGCATTTTTTGCTCAAGGAATTCTTTGACTCCAAAATGGTGAATTTTTAAGGTTTTATTGTCAATATCCCAAATACGATTGGTTAATCCGTCTAAGAATTCTCTATCATGGGAAACAACAATAAAAGTACCTTCATAACTTTGCAACGCCTGTTTCAAAACTTCCTTACTTTGAATATCCAAGTGATTGGTTGGCTCATCCAGAATTAAAAAATTACTTGGACTTAACAACAATTGACAAAGTGCTAAACGTGTGCGCTCTCCGCCCGATAATACTCCAACACGCTTATCCGTATCCTCACCAGAAAACAAAAATGCACCCAATATTGACCGTAAATCCTTTCTAATCTCTCCACGAGCGACGTCATCAACCGTTTCGTATACTGTTTTTGTAGGATCCAATTGTTCTGCTTGATCTTGTGCGAAATAAGTAATATTTACGTTGTGTCCGTAATTTACTTGACCAGCACCATCAATCGTATTCATCACTCTTTTTAGTAATGTTGACTTACCAACACCATTTGGACCAAGTAGTGCAATTTTCTCCCCACGACCAACTGTTATATTAATATGTTGAAAGATAATTTTATCACCATAGGTTTTACCCATGTCTATCAATTCCAAGACAAGCTTCCCAGGCTGAACACTTAATGGAAACGCAATCTTCATTTTTGCAACACCATCGTTGTCAACTTCGATACGTTCTGTTTTATCTAATTTCTTTATTAAACTTTGTGCGAACGCCGCTTTGTTCTTCTTCGCCCTAAATTTATTAATAAGTTCTTCTGTATGTTTGATATCCTTGTCTTGTTGCTTCTTCATGCGATCTAAGCGCTCTGATTCTTCTGCGCGATAGATTTTATACTTAGAATATGCAAAAGGGTAATCAAGTACTTTTCCTAAACTGATTTCTAGGGTGCGCTTCGTTACATTATCCAAAAACAAACGGTCATGGGAAATAACAATCACCGCCCCTTCAAATTTCTGAAGATAATCTTCCAACCAACTAATTGAAATAATATCTAAGTGATTGGTTGGTTCATCTAACAAAATAACATCTGGACGATTCACCAATATTTTAGCTAGCTCAGCACGCATTTTCCAACCACCCGAGAAAGTATTTAAACTACGATTTGATTCTTCTTCTGAAAATCCTAAACCTTTTAAAACTGAGATAACTCTTTCCTCCCATGAATTTCCTTCATTTAATTGAAAGGAGTGATTCAGTTCTGATAACTCATCAAGTAAGGCTAAATATGACTCAGATTCGTAATCTGTTCGATTTACTAAATCAACGTTAAGCTGTTCTAGGCGATCTTTTAATTGTGTCAAAAGTGCATTTGACTCTAATAGATAATTCTTGACACTTCTTTCAGAATCAATTTTGATTTCTTGTGTCAAAAATCCAACGACACAATCTTTGGGTCTATGAATTTTACCTTCAGTTGGCTGATCCCAATTCGCTAATAATTTCAACATAGTTGACTTACCAGCACCATTTTTACCTACCAATCCAATTTTATCTCCTTTCTTAATTTGAAAAGAAACATTCTGAAATAAATATCCTTGGGGTAAATGAACTCCAATTTGTTCAAGATTTATCATGGCGCAAAGATACGTCGAAGCAAACAAATAGGCATAAAAAAGCCCCGGATAATCCGAGGCTTTCTTTATTATGTTTTAGAAACTCCAAACATCGTGTTCAATGGTTCGAATTTCTTCTTTAATCTTTTCTGATTCCATCAATGCATCTACCCCCGTTCTGTAGCTATCTACCTTACGATCATAAACATTACTTGATTTGTAGATGGTACTGTTGAAACGACGTTTCCAGAACACATCATCAAAACTCATCCATTGAGCATCATTTTTATCGTTGTAAACGAAATAGTTGTTCAATACGAAACGGCAATGTGGGAAATATAACCAAAACAAGTCTTTCAACCCTTTGATACTTTTTTGTCCCGTTGCTTCATTTGTTTCGATATCGTAAACTACAGGTGCAATAGCTAAAATACGTACATCCAAAACTGATCTTTCTTTATCAAAGAACCAGTCTTCTTTAATTTTGTATTGTACGATATCTTTAGATACATACCACATCGTATCACGATTTGGGTAAACCATCTCTTCAATACCTTCTGCATTCACTTTAATTAATGGATCTCCAAACTCATCTGTCAAAGGAACATCTGATTGTGGGCCCAAGTAACCGAAGAAGTAAACCAACTGTTCGCGGTAAGCAGAATCAGTATAGAAGTTCATTCCTGGAAGTGGATCAACAGGGTATTTTAACTGATCTCCATCTTTTTCACCGAATACATTGTAAGGGTTATAAGGAGAGAACAATCTCAAGTCACCATTCAAAACGTGATTACGCAATACTGTCCAAAGACTCCAACGTGTTGCATTACGAATCCAACGACCTTCCAACGTAATTTCGTCAAAAGGATAATATAAATTGTGATTAATCTTTTCTCTTAAGTCAATGTATTGCCATACACGCTTACTCCAGATTACATCAGCCTCACGAACGTATTCATAAGGAATCAATCGCTTCGTAGGGATATGCTCTGCAATATACACCCCGTCCACAATCCCGTCTGTAGGAACGTTCACTGGTCCTCCGTTGAGTTCTTCCAACTGAGCCATTGTGTTCCAAGAAAGGAATACCGCCACACTAAACAATAGACTTTTCATAATCACTCTTTTTTAATTCTTATAAAGTAAAGGCTCCACCTTTCTTACGCATAACACCATCTGGTCCAACCACAGATGTCATGAATCCGATAACGCTTCCTGGTTTTGCTTGCTTCAACAAAGAAATCGCTTGTGGGCTTAACGTATTTCCAGAACCTTTTGGTGGTGCTCCTGGTGCACCTGGAATTGATAACTCCCAAGATTTGATTGAGAATGTTGCATTCAACGGAATTTCCGGTGGATATTTCGCAAACAAACGTGTTTCATTTCTTGACCCTTTTTCACCGTCTTTAGCAGCTCCCCAATATAAAGATGGATCTGGTAGACGAGACACACGGAACTTGAAAGTACCTAAAGAAGCTGTCTTGTTTGTAACTGAACTTTTTCCAGAAACAGTAATAGAACATTCTTTTCCTTTAGCTGGACTTCCGATCCAATATTGTCCTGATTTAGTTAAACTAACTCCGCTTCCTGATAGAATTGTTTGGTCGTAACCAGAAGCAACTCCATCTACTTTGTTAGGGTAACCAATATAAAGAACGTTCAATTCAGGTAAAGATACAGTTCCCATTGGTTTCATGATCTTAATGTTCTTCTCCCAGTTTTCCATTTTCGGAACACCTGATTTGTTCTTAATAGTAATAGTACCTTTCAACGTCATTTCAGAAGCTCCACTCGCTTTCATACGAATAAAACCTTTACCATCACGTATCTCAGAAACAGTTCCACCTTGAACAGTTACTTCTGGTTGCTTATCACTATCATAAGCTGCCATCAAAACCTCAACTTCAATATCATCACCATTATTAGCAATACTTGGTCCATAAGCTAAAGCCATGATTTTGTTGAAAGAGTATTCTCCTCCACCTACACGACTTCTGATTAATGAAACAGCATCAGCTCTTGCTGTTAAGATTTCTTTTTGCAAAGAAGACAATGATGCAAGTGCAGCTACAACTGGAGTATGGTCAAATGTTTTACCAATCCAATGAACATTAGGCACATCGTGCACAACGCTTCTTTCAGGTTTTGTCAAAGAGATATAAATCTTTTTGATTGCCTCCTTATCATCTTGTGCAACATTTGAGCTTTCAATTGCTTTATCAACTTGCTTAGATAAATCTTTCATGTCTTTGTAAGCATTGATTTCTGGAGCTTTGAAGTTGTAAGGCTTCATTCCCTTCTCAACAATTACTGAACTAGCTATTAAAGAAGTCAATTCTTTACGGTAGCCATTGTAAGATTTCCATAATTCAACACCTTTTCCAGTAGGATTCGTAATGTCTTCACCAATGATAATGTGCATTGCCTCGTCATACTTATCCATACCTTGAACATGCTCCAATTTCATACGAATTGGTTTCAAAGGTTCTTTAGCGTCATAAGCTTTGAAAATAATACTTTTTTCTGCACCGACTGTTGTTACATCTTCACCACACGCTGTTAAGATCTCGATTTTTAAATCATCAATCATTTTAATACGTGCTGCTGTGATTTTGTCAATCTCAGAAACAGTTTTCATTAACTTTTTAGCTTTTTCTTGAAGATCTTTCTGAGTTTTATCTTCAGATACTTCTTTTAAAGCCTCATATTTTTCTTGTCCACGCGTAAATTCGTTTTCGTTCGAAATTTGAATATTTTCTTCGATTGCTACGAATGCGTCAAGAATTGATTTTGATACGTTCAATGCCAAAAGTGCTGTAAGCACCAGGTACATCATCCCGATCATCTTTTGTCTAGGGGTTTCTTTTCCTCCTGCCATGATTAATTACGTTTTATTGGTTAACAATAAAGTTCAATTCGAATAACTCATTATAATCGTCAGACGATTAACCACGAGTTATTGTCATAGCTTTTAACATATTACCGTAAACGTTGTTTAGGTCAGTTAAGTTCTTAGACAACATCGCCATATTCTCTTTGTAAAGACGCGTATCTTCAGCAGAAGCAGAAAGATTAGCCATCATTTCAGTTACTTGAGATTGGAATTTCTCAGTAGCTTCAAGATGAGAAGAAGAACCTTTTAATTGAAGTTCGTATACGTTATTCAATGCAGATAAATTCTTAGCAACTTTTTGCATTTGCTCACCGAATGACTCTCCTTCTTTCGCGTCAGATGTCATACCACTAATTGATACAGATGCTCTTTCATAAGCAGCAGATAAGTTAGCAACTTTATCAGAAGCAGCTTGTAAGCTTGATACATAAGAATCAGTTGCAGCAGCAGCAGAAGTTACACCTTTTAATTGTGCAGCATTATCGCCTAACTGTCTCATTCCGTCACCTAAACGCTCTAATAATGCGCTATCAATTTTAGCTTCAGCTAACATCTTGTCTAATTCATCAGTGATACCAGCACCTTTCTTAGACTTAGAAACAGCAGAGTGATCTAATTCATCTGAATGACCTAATGCTAATTCTGGGTAAACAAGCTCCCAATTTGGATCTTCGTGAATCGGTTCAAATGCAGAGAAAATGAAGATTAATGCTTCCGTACTAAGTCCCAATACAAGCATTGGTCCCGCACCCGGCCAGTGCATAATCTTAAACATCGCTCCAACAATTACGATTGCTGCTCCAAATCCATAGAGCTTCGACATAAACAATTTCCATCCTTTACTTCCTGGTTTCATAGTTTTCCTTGTTTTTTAGGTTTTACAAAATTTACTCTTACTACTTTACTATTTGTTTGTTGTATTCTAATTTCTATTCAATTATTTAAGTTGAATATCACTTCGAATTTCTTCTCCACCTTCTCTTGAGAAGTCGCGGCCTCCTCGTCCTAGGTGGGTCATAACGTTACGGTATCCAACGTATGACTTTGCAGTATCTTGATACTCATATGTACGAGTAGCGTTTTGCAGGTAATAACCAACATCTTTCCAAGAACCTCCTCTCAAAACTTTACGTTTCATTGAAGGTGGATCCCAGTCCATTGCATCGTAACGGTAATCTGTATTTAAATCATGAGAAAACTCATACATCGATTCATCATATGCTGTTTCACACCATTCAGATACGTTTCCGGCCATACAATATAACCCCCATCCATTTGGATTGTAAGAGAATACTTTAACAGTATGGAAACCACCATCCTCAAAATATCTACCTCTCATTGGTTTAAAGTTTCCAAGGAAACAACCTGCCTCATTTCTGATGTAAGGACCACCCCAAGGGTATTGTGATAAATTCAAATCTCCACGAGATGCTCTTTCCCACTCGGCTTCTGTTGGTAAACGGAAATCATTTACAAATAAATCTCCCATGGCAACTAACCAGTTGTTCAATAATTGTGTTCTCCAAACAGAGAATGCTTTTGCTTGAATCCAAGTAACACCAACGATAGGGTAATTATCATACGCTGGATGCCAGAAATACATATTAGTCATCGGATCATGGAAGCTATATGTAAAGTCACGTACCCAACATAATGTATCTGGGTAAACGTTTACAACCTCGTCAATAATGAAACGTTGACGATTATCATGTCCACGAATAGCATTATTTTGACCTTTCTTATTGAAGTAACCCATATCCAAATCTTGACCTTGAGGTTCATTTGTAAATGGATGTGGAGGTGTACTTAATTCACGGTGCTCGTCAACAAGTTTGTTACCTTCATTATCATAACCATTAGGGATAACGTTGATTCTACCTCTACGAGCAGCTTCTCTGTAATCGATCCAATAGTAACGGAACATTAATTTATTCACGTCAATTTCTCTTCTTTTGTAGTAACGTTCTGGTTGAGGATAGTACATATCCGCAAGAATTGGAACAATTTCTTCTTCATAATAATCAAAACGACGATCCCAGTTCAACGAAAAGATAGAACGATTCAACTCACGATCAGAAGGATCGTAATCTACAAACTCTAAAGATCCTTCATCAAAGTATCTTTCTTGATAGTTGATGTAACGATCTGCATCTTCATCTTCTGCTAATCCAAGATAAATCTTGTCACGAGCAATTGAATCACGCACCCATTCAACAAACTGACGGTACTCGTTATTCGAGATCTCCGTTTGGTCCATATAGAACGCTTGCACAGAAACGGTTTTAGCGCGAGTCTGATGAAGGAATGGAACATCCAAATCATTCTCACCCATTTGATAAGAACCTGCAGGCACGTAAACCATACCTAAAGGAATCTCAGGATAATACACCGGCCTCCCCGAAGCACCGACAAGGTGACCTGTTCTTGAGCTACAAGAAGCTAGGACAACACCTAATAATCCAACAAACAATAATTTTCTCATTCTACCTCTTTTTTTTCTTTCCGGATACCAACTAACATTCTACAGGATCAACTTTCGATATAACGGAATATGCACGAAAATGGTTACAAATATTAAAAAAAATAATTTACAACCATCTAGGGTGTTTAGATTTTGTCACCGGTGGTGGTGGCAAGAAATAACAATATTTCAACATCATTTCATGAGAACCTCTTGAAACGCTTGCTAATTTATTAATAGTAATATCATATGAATAACCAACAGTTAAATTTCTAATTGGCACCCATCCTACCATAATCGCTACGGCATCTGATGTACGATAAGTTAAACCTCCATAAGCAATATCTCTCCAAATATAACGCACATTGATATCTGCAGAAAACTTAACCAAATCAGTTCTCATCAATACTTGTGCATCCAAATCACCATCTTGACCAATTAAACTTCTAAATCTCTTACCCCCCATTATATAGTAGTGACGAGCTGTCTGATATTGATTATCAACAACGCCAACTGTTTGCTTTAATAACGACTCATTTAGGTGTGTTGAAGAAAGACCAGCATAGTAATCTGAATTACCCTTCCAGTATAAACCGAAATTCAAATCTAAATTAGTTGCTGAAAACCCAACTGGTAAAGAGTTATCTGGATTAGTCGTCGGCGGAACCCAATCTGGATTCATCCCGAAATTAACCATACCCAAACCAATTCCAATTCCTAAAGTACCAGCATTAGCAATCTCTAAAGGATATGAATAATTCAATAACAAGTTGTTTTGTCTTGAAAAACCAATAGCATCGTGGAAAAATGATATTCCTAATCCACCAGCTCTGAAATAAGGATTCAGATTTGCCTCAACATTCAAAACTGCTGAGTTTGGCGCTCCATTTACTTTATCCCATTGATTTCTGTAAATAGTAGTGGCACAAATTCCTTTGTCCAATCCAGTAGAACCAGGGTTCAAACTCATCTTATCGTATATAAAATGGGTAATTAACTTATCCTGCTGCGCAATAAACGAAGCAGAGAAAAGTACTACAAACGATGATGCTAGAAATAGCTTTTTCTTCATAAAATCAATGTTTCACAAGT
>Ga0075012_10006903_pt1 | contig 10226 bp, 9 predicted proteins | sample All_14_2_FD_71474 | JGI IMG/M metagenome (GOLD analysis project Ga0075012, IMG submission 71474) | Freshwater microbial communities in response to fracking from Pennsylvania, USA - Allegheny Zone_MetaG_DW_15 | ecosystem: Environmental > Aquatic > Deep subsurface > Groundwater > Drilled... | reverse complement strand
GGAGCGGGCGCGACCAACAGCGCGGTGGCCAACCACCCCGTGATCCGCCGCGACTACCCGATGCTGTCGCAGGCCATCCTCTCCGGTGCCACCACCCAGATCCGCAACATGGCCACCGCGGGCGGAAACCTGATGCAGCGCACCCGGTGCCCGTACTTCATGGATCCATCGTTCGCCCACTGCAACAAGCGCGATCCGGGCTCCGGGTGCGCGGCGCGCGACGGGTTCAACCGGGAGCACGCCCTGTTCGGGGCCAGTGCGGCGTGTGTGGCGGTGCACCCCTCCGACATGGCGGTGGCGCTGGCGGCACTGGATGCCCGGGTGCATGTCCGCGGTCCCGCCGGATCGCGGACGGTGGGTCTCGACGAGTTCTTCGTTCTGCCGGGCGAATCCCCGGAGCGGGACAACACGCTGCGACCCGCCGAACTGATCACCGGCATCGAGCTGCCGCCGTCGCGGCTGGCTCGGCACAGCTGGTATCTCAAGGTGCGTGACCGGCACAGCTACGCCTTCGCGCTGGTGTCGGTGGCCGCGGGCGTGGAACTCCTCGACGGTGAGATCGTCGCGGCCGCGCTGGCTCTCGGCGGTGTCGCGGCCACACCGTGGCGGGTGGCCGCGGCCGAGGCGATCCTGATCGGCGCCCGCGCCACCGACACCGCGTTCCGGGCCGCCGCCGAGCTGATCACCGCGGACGCGGTCCCGCTCGCGCAGAACGGCTTCAAGGTGGACCTGGCCCGTAACAGCGTGGTGCGCGCGCTGCGTCGCGCATCGGCCGGGCACGCCACCGCGCCCACGCGGTGACCGGGGATACGGCCTCGGTGACACACTGAGCACATGACCGTCACGACTCTGATGGCTTCGATCCTGAACTGGCTGCGCGCCGGGTATCCCGACGGGGTGCCCGGGCCGGACCGGGTGCCGCTGCTGGCGCTGCTGCGGGCCACCCCGCTGACCGAGGAGCAGGTGCGCGAGGTGGTGCGCAATATCGCCGAGGCGGCCGCACCCGCCGATATCGAGGACCCGATCACGCGCGATGACATCGAGGCGTTCATCGCCGAGATGACCCAGCACGACGCCGGACCCGAGAACACCGCGCGGGTGGCGGCGAGACTCGCCGCAGCGGGCTGGCCGCTGGCCGATCTGTCTGACAGCTAGCGATCGGTCAGGCGTCGGTCCAGGGACGTTCGTTGGCTTCCATCCGCTGGCGCTCCTCGGTGCGTTCGTCGGCCCAGGCATCCTCGAACCGCTTACCCGGCTTGGCGCTGGGTATCCGGTTGAGTGCGGAGCTGAGCCACTTCGGCGGCTGGGCCGGTTCCCACTGGGGCAGTGCGGTGCTCAGCGAGGCCATGGTCTTGAGGACCACGAACACGCCGAAGAAGGTGCTCGGGGTGTCGGTGACCGCGATCGCGACGAAACCGATCAGCAGCGTCAGGTGGATGACCATGACGCGGCTCAAGGCCCGGCTGCCGATCTGCTCCAGCTGACGAAACGGCCAGTTGCGCAGGCTGATCAGGTCCACCAGGAAGTCGACCGACATGAAGGCGAGCATGGTGAGACATCCGAAACCGACACTGCGCCAATCGACCTGGACCAGGTGGCCGACACCGTTGTGGTTCAGCAGGAAGAGCACGGTCCCGAGGAACACCCCGTGCACCGCGCAGAAACTCAGGCTGATGACGGCGAAACTCGACATGTAGGTCGCCAGCGGCTTACCACTGCGCCGGCGTCCGTTGACCGTGTGACGCAGCCGCGGGCCCTCGTTGCCGGGCGCGTTGTAGGAGAAGTGGCCACGCCGCGGCGACCACCGTTGGTGCAGGGCGATCCGGGCCACGATGAACAGGCAGGCGGCCACCGTCTCGAACCAATACACCGCCAGGGTGGTGCCACCGGCCCAGTCGCGGCCGAACCAGCCGAAGACGGGTACCCCGATCACGCCCAGCACGGATATCAGGTGTACGACGCGGGTCACGCCGCCGATCGTCGCATGCAGAACGGGCGGCCGCCGAGATGGCGGCCGCCCGATTTGCGGTGTCGTGGCGGTGCTTACAGGGTCGAGGTGTCGATGACGAAGCGGTACCGCACATCGCTGGAGATCACGCGGTCCCAGGCCTCGTTGACGTAGGACGCCTCGATGACCTCGATCTCCGGGGTGACGCCGTGCTCGGCACAGAAGTCCAGCATCTCCTGGGTCTCCGGGATGCCGCCGATCATGGAACCGGAGATGCTGCGCCGGCCACCGGCCAGCGGGAAGAACGGCACCTCCAGCGGATGCTCGGGCGCACCGAGTTCGACAAGGGTGCCGTCGATCTTGAGCAGGCCCAGATATTGGCCGAGATCGAGGTTTGCCGAGACCGTGTTCAGGATCAGGTCGAACTTGCCGGCCAGCTTGGTGAAGGTGTCCGGATCAGAGGTGGCGTAGTACTCATCGGCGCCCAGGCGCAGCCCGTCCTCCATCTTCTTCAACGACTGGCTCAGCACGGTGACGTGCGCCCCCATCGCGTGCGCCAGCTTCACCCCCATGTGTCCGAGACCACCGAGGCCGATGACTGCGACCTGCTTGCCGGGACCGGCGTTCCAGTGCTTCAGCGGAGAGAACAGGGTGATACCGGCGCACAACAGGGGAGCGGCCTTGTCCAGCGGGATGCTGTCCGGGATGCGCAGCACGAATTTCTCGTCGACGACGATCGCCTGGCTGTAGCCGCCCTGGGTGACGGTGCCGTCGCGGTCGGTGGCGTTGTAGGTGCCGATCATGCCGGTGCCGGTGCAGTACTGCTCAAGGCCGGCCGCGCAGTTGTCGCACTCCTGGCAGGAGTTGACCATGCAGCCGACGCCGACCCGGTCGCCCACCTTGTACTTGGTGACCTCGGCTCCGACCTCGGTGACGACACCGGCGATCTCGTGCCCGACGACGAGCGGGTAGTGCGGGGTGCCCCATTCAGCCTTGGCGGTATGGATATCGCTGTGACAGATCCCGGCGAACTTGATGTCGAACGCGATATCGCGGGGGCCGACGTCGCGGCGTTCGATGGTGGTCTTCTTCAGCGGCGCGGTGGCCGACTCGGCCGCGTAAGCGGAAACGGTGGTGGTCATCAATCAGTCCTCTGCGTGCGTCTCGTATGTCCACGTGCGAATACATGCACCTTCACCAGACAGTAGTGAAGGAAGCAGAATCGGGCGCGGTGTGCGCCCTGTGGAACACAACGGGGGGAGTACCCGCGCTAATCCCGGTTCAAGCTGTGAATCGGCTTAAAGCCCGGGCGCGCGGAATCCGGCGGTGAAACTGACGCGGTCATAGCGCGCGACGCCCGCCTGGGTGTACGGATCGGCGGCGGCCACGGCATCGGCCTGCTCGGCGGACATGTCCCCGGCGATCAGCACCGCGCCCTGCTGGGATTCCAGTCGGCCGGCCAACAGGATGCGACCGGCGGCCACCTCGTCGGTCAACCATTGCAGGTGCGCGGGACGGGTGCCCTCGATGACATCGGGCGGCTGCAGGTAGGTGATTGTCAGTACGTGGAACACGCGCCGAAGATTACCGACGGATCAGTTGATCGGCGCATTCAGCCAGCGCAGGTCCTCGACGATGCCACGGGCCGCGATCACGCCCTGTCCGCTCTGCCACACCTCGTTGTTCACCGCGAACACCCGATCGTCGCGGTTGGCCGACAATGCCCGCCAGGCCTGGCTGTTGAGCACGGTGGTCGCCCGTTCCTTGGCTGCGGCCGTCTCGAAGGACAGGTAGATGATGTCGCCGTCGGCGGCGGACAGATCCGTGTCGCCGGACAGGTCCGCGGTGCTCAACTCGATATACGGGGTATCCGTGAAGCGTTGTGCCGCAGGGCGATCCACGCCGACCGCGCGCAGGACGGTGGCCGGGAAGTTCGCCGCACCGAACACCCTGATGGTGGTCTCGGTGAACTGCAGGACCGAGGCCTGGAAATGGGTGGCGTCGGCGCGCGCACCGGCCTCACGGGCGTCGCGTTCGAAACCGTCGAGCGCGGCATCGGCCGCGCCCGGGCGCGCGGTGGCCGCGGCCACCGCGCGCAAGGTGTCCTGCCAGTCGGTAGGGCCGCCGGTGAACACCGTCGGCGCGATCTCCGACAGCGCGGTGAAGGATCCGGGCGTCTGCGCCACCGAGCCCAGGATCAGGTCCGGCGCGGCGGCCCGCACGGCGTCCAGGTCCGGTGTGTCACGCGGGCCGACGCCGGGCGCGTCGTGCAGGACGGTGCCCAGGTACGACGGCTGGGGGACCGCGGTGCCGACCACCCGGCCCTGCAGACCGAGAGCGCACAGCGCGTCGAGCGCGGACGCCGACAGCGCCACGATGCGCTGCGGATCTCCGCGCACCTCGGTGTCTGGGGCCACGCCCGGGCCGGTCGCGTTGCGGACCTGCCGCGGTGCGTCGGGAGACTGGGCCGGGGCCGGTTCGGGCGCGCAGGATTCGTCCGGTCTGCGGTGGTTGCCCAGCACGCCGGCGCTGGCGATCCTGGTGGTGCTGGTGATCGGGGCGCCCGGTTCGGTACCCGGCACGGTCTCGGTGGCCCCACAGGCCGTCAGCAGGGTGAACGAGGCCACGACACCCGCGGCGAGCAGGCCCTTGCGCGCAGTGGGGAACGGCACCGGGCGAGGGTACCAACCGGGCCGTTTCCGGCCGGTCAGACACCGTCCACACGCGAATACGACAGTTTGTAGGACACCGATGCCGCGCCCGACGGTGATGGGGATAAGATGCCGACAGAGCCATTGCCGGGACGACCCGTCGACTTTTTATGGAGGATCTGTTGGTAGCCGAAGCGCCCCCAATCGGAGAACTCGAGGCACGGCGTCCGTTCCCGCAGCGGATGGGCCCCAAGGGCAACCTCATCTACAAGCTGATCACCACGACCGATCACAAGCTGATCGGCATCATGTACTGCGTCGTGTGTTTCAGCTTCTTCCTCATCGGCGGCCTGATGGCGCTGCTGATGCGCACCGAGCTGGCGGTCCCGGGCCTGCAGTTCCTGTCCAACGAGCAGTTCAACCAGCTGTTCACCATGCACGGCACGGTGATGCTGCTCTTCTACGCGACCCCCATCTTCGCCGGGTTCGCCAACCTGGTGTTGCCGCTGCAGATCGGCGCCCCGGACGTCGCGTTCCCGCGGCTCAACGCGTTCGCGTTCTGGCTGTTCCTGTTCGGCGCGTTGATCGCCATGGGTGGTTTCATCACCCCCGGCGGCGCCGCCGACTTCGGCTGGACCGCGTACTCGCCGCTGACCGATGCCATCCACTCCCCGGGCGCCGGTGGTGACCTGTGGATCATGGGTCTGGCCGTCGGTGGTCTTGGCACCATCCTGGGTGCGGTCAACTTCATCACCACGGTGGTCTGCATGCGTGCCCCGGGCATGACCATGTTCCGGATGCCGATCTTCACCTGGAACGTCCTGGTGACCTCGATCCTCATCCTGATCGCGTTCCCGATCCTGACCGCCGCGCTGTTCGGTCTGGCCGCCGACCGTCACCTCGGCGCGCACATCTACGACCCGGCCAACGGCGGCGTGCTGCTCTGGCAGCACCTGTTCTGGTTCTTCGGTCACCCCGAGGTGTACATCATCGCGCTGCCGTTCTTCGGCATCGTCTCCGAGATCTTCCCGGTGTTCAGCCGCAAGCCGATTTTCGGATACACCACGCTGATCTACGCGACGCTCGGTATCGCGGCGCTGTCGGTGGCGGTGTGGGCGCACCACATGTACGCCACGGGTGCGGTGCTGCTGCCGTTCTTCTCGTTCATGACGTTCCTGATCGCGGTGCCGACCGGTATCAAGTTCTTCAACTGGATCGGCACGATGTGGAAGGGGCAGTTGACCTTCGAGACACCGATGCTGTTCTCGGTGGGCTTCCTGATCACCTTCCTGCTCGGTGGTCTGTCCGGTGTGCTGCTGGCCAGCCCGCCGCTGGATTTCCACGTGACGGACTCCTACTTCGTCATCGCGCACTTCCACTACGTGCTGTTCGGCACCATCGTGTTCGCCACCTACGCGGGTATCTACTTCTGGTTCCCGAAGATGACGGGCCGCCTGCTCGACGAGCGCCTCGGCAAGCTGCACTTCTGGCTGACCTTCATCGGTTTCCACGCCACCTTCCTGGTGCAGCACTGGCTGGGTGACGAGGGCATGCCGCGCCGCTACGCCGACTATCTGCCCAGCGACGGGTTCACCACGCTGAACGTGGTCTCCACCGTCGGCGCGTTCATCCTCGGCATCTCCACGCTGCCGTTCGTCTGGAACGTGTTCCGCAGCTGGCGTTACGGCGAGCCCGTGGTGGTCGACGACCCGTGGGGTTACGGCAACTCCCTGGAGTGGGCCACCAGCTGCCCGCCGCCGCGGCACAACTTCACCGAACTGCCCCGGATCCGTTCGGAGCGTCCGGCGTTCGAGCTGCACTACCCGCACATGGTCGAGCGGATGCGGGCCGAGGCGCACATCGGTCGTGCGCACGGGCCCTCCGACGGTGACGTCACCAGAATCGATGACGTCGAAGTCCGCAGCTGATCTGATCCGGCACGACCTGACGACAACTGACTCGAGGCATCAAACGGAGGTGGGTGTGCCGACGGCCTCGCAGTCAGTCGACCCCGCGCGCAAGCGTTCATCGTTGTTGATCACGGTCACCGGGGTGGACCAGCCCGGCGTGACCTCCGCACTGTTCGAGGTGCTCTCCCGCCACCATGTGGAGCTGCTCAACGTCGAACAGGTCGTGATCCGCGGCAGGCTCACCCTGGGTGTGCTGGTGTCGGTGGAGTCCAAGGTCGCCGACGGCTCCGAGTTCGCCGACGAGGTCCGCGCCGCCATCCACGGGGTGGGCCTGGATGTCGCGATCGAGCGCAGTGACGACAAGCCGGTGCTGGAGGGGCCCTCCACGCACACCATCGTGGTGCTGGGCCGCCCGATCACCGCCGAGGCGTTCGGGGTGGTGGCCCGCGAGGTCGCCGCGCTCGGAGTGAACATCGATTTCATCCGCGGGGTCTCCGACTACCCGGTGACCGGGCTGGAGCTGCGGGTCTCGGTGCCGCCCGGCGCGGTCTACGCCGAACTGCAGAACGTGATGGCGCGCACCGCCGTCGCGCTTGGGGTCGATATCGCGCTGGAGGATTACAGCCTGTCGCGGCGGACCAAGCGCCTCATCGTGTTCGACGTGGATTCCACCCTGATCCAGGGTGAGGTCATCGAGATGCTCGCCGACCGGGCCGGCGCATTGGCGGCGGTCGCCGAGGTCACCGAGGCGGCGATGCGCGGTGAGCTGGACTTCGCCGAGTCGCTGCACAAGCGGGTTGCCACGCTGGCCGGCCTGCCCGCCGAGGTGCTCGACGAGGTGGCCGATCAGATCGAGCTGACCCCCGGGGCGCGCACCACGATCCGCACGTTGCGTCGACTGGGATATCACTGCGGCATCGTCTCCGGCGGCTTCCGCCAGGTGATCGAGCCGCTGGCGCACGACCTGATGATGGATTTCGTCGCGGCCAACGAGCTGGAGATCGTCGACGGCAAGCTCACCGGCCGGGTCGTGGGTCAGGTCATCGACCGCCCCGGAAAGGCCAAGGCGCTGCGCGATTTCGCCCAGCAGGTCGGGGTGCCGATGGAGCAGACCGTGGCCGTCGGGGACGGTGCGAACGATATCGACATGCTCTCGGCCGCCGGGCTGGGTGTGGCCTTCAACGCCAAACCCGCGCTGCGCGAGGTGGCCGACGCGTCGCTGAGCCACCCGTACCTGGACACCGTGCTGTTCATCCTGGGGGTGACCCGCGGTGAGATCGAGGCCGCCGACGCCGTCGACGGCACCGCACGCCGGGTCGACATCCCCGACGTCTAGACGACCACTCCCGCGCGGGTCTCGGCGGCGGCGACGCCGGTGATGGACTGCCAGGCGCGCGCCATCACCTCCACGGCCGCCTCCAGTTGGGGCTCGGGCAGCGCGTAGGGCACCCGGATGAACCGTTCCAGCGTGCCGTCGACGCCGAAGCGCGGCCCGGCGGGGAGATCCAGCCCGAGCCGCGACGCGGCGGCCGACAGCGCGGTGCTCATCGGCGCGGGCAGTTGCACCCACAGTGACATCCCGCCGCGGCCCGGTCCGGGACGCCAGTCCGGCAGCCGGCGGGCCAGCAGTTCGACGAGATGGGCCCGCCGGGCCAGCAGTAGTTCGCGACGCTCCGGTAGGACCGCGTCGCGGATCGTGAGAAGTCTTGCCGCCGTGAGTTGTTCGAGAATCGGGGTACCGAGATCGACCGAGGACCGGATGGCGGCGATGGTGGCCAGGGTGGCGGGTTCGGCGCGGATCCAGCCGATCCGCAGGCCGCCCCAGAACGATTTGGACATCGAACCGATGGTCAGCACCAGGTCGTGGCGGGACGGCACCGCCGCGGCCAGCGGCGCCGGCGGTGCCTCGTCGATCCACATGTCCATGATGGACTCGTCGACGATGGTGCGGGTCCGGGTCTCAGAAATTATGTGGCCCAGTCGGTTTCGCTGCGCGGGCGACATGGTGAACCCGGTCGGGTTGTGGCTGTCCGGGATGACGTAGGCCAGCGCGGGTGCCAGCTGACGGATCGCGGCGTGCAGGGCGTCGAGTTCCCACCCGTTCTCGTTGAGTGCCACCGGCACCGCGCGGGCACCGGCGGTCGAGATCGCAGACAGTGCACCGTGATAGCTGGGTTGCTCGACGAGTACCCGGTCACCGGGTTGGGTGAACGCCGCCAGGATCAGGCCGATGGCGTGTTGCGCGCCGCTGGTGATCATGATCTGCTCGGGTTCGGTGGGCAGTCCACGCGCACAGTATCTTTCGGCGACCGCCCGGCGGAGCGTGCAGACACCGGTCAGTTCGTGCCCGGGCTCGGCCAGGTAGGGCGTGATATCGCGGGTGGCATCGGCGAAGGCCTCCAGCACCGCGGCGCTGGGAGCCGACAGCGCGGCCGCGGCCAGGCTCATCGTCGGCGCGCCGGCCGCAGCGGCGATCTGCGGTCGCGGCGGCAGGGACGCGGTACTGCGGGCGCCGCGACGGGCGGTGAGATAGCCGTCCTCGCGCAGCGCGCTGAACGCCGCGGTGACGGTGGTCCGCGACACCCGTAACGCGTCGGCCAGCGCACGCTCGCTGGGCAGCCGGGAGCCCACCGGGACACGGCCGTCGACGATGAGCAGCCGGAGGGCATCCGCCAGGCCGAGGTAGGCCGGGCCGGTCAAACTGGATGTGCGCCAGTTGCCCAATTCGCGGGCCAGTAGGTCCACATCGAGTGCTCTGGTTCCCATTTCGCTGGACATTAAGGCCAGTATCGGTCAACTGGCTATTGATTGGCAAGCCACATGACCATGATCATCGAGTCATGCACAGCAACTGGATGTCCCGAGTGGTCGGTAAGTATCGACGGGCCGGCACCCACAACCGGTGGGATGCGCGCGACCCGGAGAGTTCGGACGCACGCCGGGTCCGCAACGAACTCGACGCCATCCGCGCGCGCTTCCCCGACCACGCATGAGGGGCCGCGGTGCTGCGGTGCTGCCGGCCGGCCTGCTGCTCGCGGGCCTGACCGGTTACGGCTTCTCGATGGCCCTGATGGTCCAGGCCGGACTCGGACTGGACCCGTGGGATGTCTTTCATCAGGGTTTGAGCCGGCACACCGGGATGACCATCGGCGTCGCGTCCGCGGTCGTCGGCGTGGCGGTGTTGCTGGCCTGGATCCCGCTGCGCAACCGGCCGGGGATCGGCACGATCGCCAACGTCATCGTCATCGCCGTCACCGTCGACATCGGGATCGCCGTGCTGCCTTCCCCCGAAGACCTCCGGCTGCGGGTACCGATGATGGTGGGCGCGGTGCTGCTGAACGCCGTCAGCACGGTGCTCTATATCGGGGCCGGGCTGGGACCCGGCCCGCGTGACGGGCTGATGACCGGGCTGGTGGCGCGCACCGGGCTCTCGGTGCGGTTGGTCCGCACCGTCATCGAGGCCACCGTGCTGAGCGCCGGGTGGCTGCTCGGCGGCACCGTCGGTGTCGGCACCGTCGTCTACGCGTTCGGTATCGGGCCACTGGTGCAACTGATCCTTCGGCACATGCCGCGGCGGCTGCTGCTGCACGACTTCGGCGCCCCGGGGCGAGCGGAGCGAGCGGTGACACCGCGCGGTGCCGGGCGGCGCCGTCCGGTCGGGGGTGGCGACACTACGATGGGCGGGTGCCCGCAGACGAGCCCGTTGCAGCCGATGTC
>Ga0075012_10006902_pt1 | contig 10227 bp, 6 predicted proteins | sample All_14_2_FD_71474 | JGI IMG/M metagenome (GOLD analysis project Ga0075012, IMG submission 71474) | Freshwater microbial communities in response to fracking from Pennsylvania, USA - Allegheny Zone_MetaG_DW_15 | ecosystem: Environmental > Aquatic > Deep subsurface > Groundwater > Drilled... | reverse complement strand
GTTCGGCACACCAGGTGCCACGCCGCAGTCCACGACGGCGGTCACATTGTGCTGTTTGGCCAGTTCATCCAAGCCGAAGGCGTCTTCTGGGAAGAAGCTAATGTCCACCACGTTCTTGCCCGCCTCGATGCAGGCACGGAGGGCCTCGTAGCCCAGAAAGCCCGGCAATGCGCCCACTACAAGGTCATAGGGCTGCACAAGTTCCTTCAGTTTCTCTGAATTGGAAAGGTCGGCCTGCAGGGTGGGGATGCCGTGTGCGGCAGGTTTACGGAGCGACTCGGCACTGGCATCGGCGCTGGTGACGTCGTGCTGTTTTTTCAGGTCAATGGCGATGGCGCTGCCGACGAGTCCGGCGCCGAGGACGATTATTTTTTTCATGTGAAACTTGGATTTTGCGAAGCGCCAAAGGTAGGTAGGGAATTGAAATTAGATAATGGAGAAATGTAAGGCAATGGCATTTGCCCGTTTGTTCATTTATCCTAAATTTGCTTTATCCAATTCAAAAACCTTTACTTCAAAATTTTGATAATGAATATCTTAGAAATAAAAGGCAGCCTTTTCGATCTGCTTTGGAGCGTGGAAGACCCACAGACCCTCCTCAAAGTAAGGGAGGTCGTTTTGGAGCTTTTGGGAAAAGCCCAATCGGAAGAGGCGGATTGGTGGGAAGAACTCTCGCCTCAGCAACAAGTGAGGCTTGACAAGGCAATGGCAGATGCAAAGGCTGGCAAAAATTTGCTCTCCCATGATACAGCGATGGCGGAGTTAGATAAGCGCCTTCAAAAACTAACGAATGGCAATTAAAGTTACTAGGCACAGTGATGCGCTCCAAGATTTGATGGTAATTGTGGACTACTTTGAGTCCAAAGGAGAGGTGCAGGCAGCTTTCGGTTTTAGGGATAAAATAGCAGATAAAATTGCCTTCATCTCAAAATTTCCTAGGGCAGGCCGCCCTTCGAAAAGCCGCAAAAACTTTCGTTATATCTTGATAGATAAGCACCGCAGGATGTATTACCTCCACACCAGTAAGTCGCTGACCAACTTGGCATTTTTTGATGCAAGGCAAGCCCCCGACAAAGCACCGTTTTGAGGTTCTCCCGACCAATTTCCATGAAATCCACCAGACTTTCTTCCACCATCTTTCTCGCCTTGCTCATTGCCTGGCTTTTTTCCTTCTGTAAAAAAACGGGCACCAGCACTACCGACAGCCCCTTCCGCAACGTCCGGGACAGCGTTGCCTACGTCGGCATGGCCACCTGCAAATCCTGTCACGCCAACGTCCACGAGACCTTCCAGCACACGGGCATGGGGCGCTCATTCGACCACGCGACCCTGCAAAAAACCGCCGCCAAGTTCGGCCCACAGGCCGTCGTTTATGATTCGCTCCGCAATTTTTACTACCATCCTTTTTTCAAGGATTCGGTGATGTACGTCCTCGAATACCGCCTCGAAAATGGCGACACGACCCACAAGCGACTGGAAAAAATCAGCTTTATCGTCGGCAGTGGTCAGCATACTAACTCGCACATTATCAACGAGAACGGGTACATTTACCAGGCCCCAGTCACATGGTACACTCAGGAACAGCGCTGGGACCTGGCGCCCGGATTCAAGGTGAACAACAGCCGCTTCGGGCGCTGGCTCACAGATGAATGCATCACCTGCCACAACAACCTGCCGGAACAAATGCCTGGCTCCATGAACCGCTTCTCGAAAATGCCCACGGGCATTGAGTGCGAACGCTGCCACGGCCCCGGTAAGCTGCACGTGGAGGAAAAACTCAAGGGCATCGTCGTGGACACTGCCAAGCAGACCGACTACTCCATCGTGAACCCCCGCCGCCTGCCCCGTGACCTTCAGATGGACCTCTGCCAACGCTGCCATTTGCAGGGCGTGGCCGTTCTGAACGAGGGAAAGACATTTTACGATTTCAAGCCGGGGATGCAGTTGAGCGAGGTGCTCAACGTCTATCTACCCCGCTACACCGACACGGATGAGCATTTCATCATGGCTTCGCAGGCCGATCGACTGCGCATGAGCGAGTGCTTCAAGCAGTCCAAAGACCTGAGCTGTATCACCTGTCACCAGCCGCACCGCAGCGTGGAAATCACCCCGGCCAGCCAGTACAATGCGGCCTGCGTGAAATGCCACCAGCCCACCGCCTGCACCGAACAAGCCGCCACAAGGGCCTCAAAATCAGACAATTGCGCAAGCTGCCACATGCCCAAATCCGGCAGCACAGACATCCCGCACGTGCGCATCACCGACCACCGGATAGGGTTGCCTTCGGCGGCTTCCGCTTTGCAAAAAAAGGCGTTCCTTGGCATCCAAAACATGACCTCCCCAAATCCTTCGCCGCTCGACATGGCCCGTGGCTACCTCGCCACCCATGACAAGTACATCAATTCGCCTGTGATGCTCGACAGTGCGGCGTTTTACCTTGCAAAATCAACTGAAAAACCGGAGCGGCTGCTCCCTGTGAAGATTCATTTGTTGTTCCTAAAAGAAGATTGGAAGGGCATCATCGCTGCCGCAAAATCAATGCCTAAAGACCACTCTGACGGCTGGACGAGCTACCGCATTGGCGAAGCTTATTTCAATACAGGCGACCCTCAGACAGCACTGAGTTATTACGAAATGGCGTTGCAACACTACCCGCTGCACTTGGATTTTTTGGAGAAAAAAGGCGCTGCCATGCTGGCCCTGAAACGCATTGCGGAAGCGAAAAAAGTCTTCGAAAATGTGCTGCGGGAAAACCCAAAACGCCCTGTAGCGCTGCTCAATCTCGGCTACGCAAACCTTTTGACGAACAATCTCCCACTAGCCGAAAAGCTGTACAACCAAGCCCTCGCCCTCGACCCCGACTACGAGCAGGCGCTGTTGAACAAGGCGGCGTTGTTTATTTTGCAAGGGAAAAAGGCGGCGGCGAAGGGGCTACTGGAAAGGGTGCTGAAGTTGAATCCACGAAATTCTCAGGCTAAGGAAGGATTGCTCCATTTGTAAAAGTTGCTTTGTCACATAAGCAGGTAAATCTTTCTACATTTACCCCTTCAATAAAACAACCAACTTTTCACAAAGATGAATCAGAGCAAACCGTTAAAAAATTGGGCAATTTTTGCCGTTGGCCTATTATTTTCACTGGCATCCTGCAAACAAGAACAAAAACAAGAGGAGCTTCTCACAGTCCGCTTGGATGCTGCTTCGGCGGCTAAAACGGCCAAAGAAATCGAAGCGCAAGTGACGGCAAAACTGGCCGATGGTCTGCAAATCAGCCTTTGGGCCTCCGATTCGCTGGCCAAAGACCCCACCTGCATGGCGATGGACGACGAAGGCCGGGTCTATTTGACCAACTCGAACCGCCAAGCCAATTCCGAGTTTGACATCCGGGGGCATCGAGACTGGATGACCCAGTCCATTTCCTTTCAGACTGTGGAGGACAGGCAGGCTTTTCTTCGCAAGGAGTTTGCACCAGAAAACAGCAAAAAAAACGAGTACCTCAAGGATTTGAACAACGACGGCAGCCACGATTGGCACGACCTCACTATCGAAAAGGATGATATTTGGCGCATTGAAGATACGGATGACGATGGTTTGGCCGACCAGTCCACCCGGGTGGTGCACGATTTTAATACGGAAGTGACCGACGTGGCGGAGGGCCTGCTTGTGCGTGACCACGATGCTTTCATTGCCATAGCACCCGATTTATGGCATTTGGAAGATATGAATGGCGATGGAATATGGGAGAAAAAGACGAGCATCAGCACTGGCTATCAGGTGCATATCGGATTTGGTGGGCACGGCATGTCGGGTGTTCGGGAAGGGCCGGATGGTCGCATTTACTGGGGGATTGGCGATATTGGAGCCAATATCACAGCACCGGACGGGCGCAAATTTGAAAACCCAAATTCTGGCATAATCTGCCGTTCGGAGCCGGATGGCAGCAACTTTGAAATCATTGCAACTGGCGTCCGCAATACGTATGAGTTCGTTTTTGACGATTATGGGAACATAATAACGGCAGATAATGACGGCGACCATCCCGGGGAGAGCGAGCGCCTCGTTCATGTAGTGGAGGGCATGGATGCTGGCTGGCGTTCCAATTGGCAATATGGCAAATATACCGACCCAAAAAACAACGGCTATAATGTCTGGATGGACGAAAAACTCAGTGTGCCACATTGGGACGGACAGGCGGCGTATATATTACCGCCTTTGCAGAATTACCACAACGGCCCAACGGGCATGATATACAACCCCGGTACAGCCTTGGGAAAGGAATGGGTGAAAAAGTTCTTTTTGGTGGAATTCGTTGGAACAACTACGGGGTCGCATATCTGGTCGTTTGGCCTGAAACCCAAAGGGGCGACGTTTGAACTGGACGGAGAAAAGGATTTCCTCAACGGCATTCTGCCGACAGGCATCCAGTTTGGCCCAGATGGCGCCATGTATGTGGCAGACTGGATAAACGGCTGGGACCCCAAGGAGGATGGCCGTGTCTGGAAGATTGACGTGGCGCCAGACAAAAACGATTTGGCAGCAGAACGCAAAGAGACACAGCGGCTTATGCAATTGGATTATGCTAAAGAATCAGTTGAAAATCTGGGCAAATTGCTCACCTACGCCGACCAGCGCATCCGCCTGAAAGCCCAGTTTGAACTGGTAAACCGGGGCAAAACGGGTGCAGCGGAATTGAAAAAAGCCATCGCTCAAACTGAAAACCAACTGGCACGGATTCATGGGATTTGGGGCATTGGACAATTGCTGCGGAAGGACAAAGCTTATGCAGCCGAATTAACCCCATTATTAAAGGACGGTGACGATGAAATGAAAGTGCAGGCCATGCGCATGTTGTCCGATGCAGGCATCAATAATATGGCCGCTGAAATTATCCCATTTTTAAACAGCCCCAATGCCAGGCTTCAATATTATGCCGCTGAAACCTTGGGTAAAATAAAGCATGATGCTGCTATCCAGCCATTAATAGCCATGCTGAAAGCCAATAATGACAAGGATTTATACCTTCGCCATGCGGGTATATACGCCTTGGCGAGTATCGGGAAGGCAGAACCTATGTTGGCATTGGCAAAAGACCCAAGCAAGGCTTTGCGCACGGCAGCCGTGGTGGTGTTGCGGCGATTAAAAAATGAAGGCATGCAGATTTTCCTTCAAGATGCGGATGAATATATCGTAGCAGAGGCGGCCCGAGCCATCAATGATGATTTGTCCATAAAAAATGCGATGCCAGCCTTGGCAGCCATGTTGGCGGACAAGCGTTTTCCTAAAAATGAGCCGATTTATCGTCGTGCTATCAATGCCGCCGTGCGCTTGGGCGGTGACAAAGAACTGGGCCTGCTGTTTGAATATACCAAGCGGACGGATATTTCGGATGCTTTGAAAGAAGAAGCATTTGCGGCACTGAGTACATGGGCCAATCCTTCCGAAACCGACCGGGTGGATGGCTGGTACAGGGGCAAAGTCGAGCGTGATGCCGCAAAAGCACAAAATATTGTGAAGCCATATATTGCCACCTATTTAGCGGATAAAAGCTCTGTTGTTTTGATGGGAGCGGCCAAACTACTGGTCGGCTTGAACATCACTGAAGTCAATGATAAGCTGGCTACCGTGTTTTATGCGTCAAAAGATGCCACGGTGAAATCTGCTTTATTAACTGCTTTAAATGACCTTAAATATGCGGATTTGCAAAAAGCCATCAAAGCGGGTATGGCTGACGCCAACGCAGATGTGCGCACCACTGCCATTGGTTTGCTGACCAATGAAACTGTGAGCAAGGAGAGCTTGCCGGAATTGGTGAAACTCATATTCAGCAAGGGCAGCATCAAGGAGCAGCAGCAATTATTGGTGACGATGGAGAAATTGGACGACGATAAAACCCAACCTGTATTGACTGATTTATTTGGTCAATTTAAGGCTGGAAAATTGTCGCAGGACGTGCGTTTGGAGTTGAAAGAGGCCATAGATTCTTCAGGAGCTACCAATTTAATTGCGGAAATGGCTGCTATGAAAACGGACAGCTTAAATATTGGCAAATATGCTGACGCCTTATATGGTGGTGATGCTGGTTGGGGAAATGGCATATTTTTCTGGAACTCGACGGCGCAGTGCACTCGTTGCCACGCATATAATGGAGAAGGCAGTACGGTCGGACCGGATTTGGGCAATATCGGCAATGTTTTATCCAGGGAAAAAATACTGGAGTCCATTGTTGACCCGAGTGCCCGCATATCACCGGGTTATGGCAATGTAACCCTCAAATTAAAAGACGGCCACGAAGTTTTCGGCATGTTGACCAAAGAGACGTCGGAAGAACTGACACTGAAAACATCGGAGGCCGAGCCTTTGGTCGTGGAGGTTTCAAGGATAGAAAAGCGGGAAAATATGCCATCTGGTATGCCCGCAATGGGCGAGGCATTATCCAAGCGGGAATTGCGCAGCTTAGTGGAGTTTTTGGTGAATTCAAAAGGAAAATAATCGGCTTGGGGGCCTTCTATTCTAGGAGGAAGGCCCTCGCCAATTGTTCCCATTCCTCGTCCAAACTACCTGTGAAAACAGGCTTTCCAGCCTGCCGATACCAGTAGCCAGCATTCCACTGGTCGCCTTCTTTTCGATGCAAATAAGCATGCAGCCATGAACCATCATGGGTGTGTATTTCTTGGGCGATGTTGTGGGCGGTGTCCCAGTCGCCTTGGGCATCGTGCCATAGAGCTAACAACAAATCTGAAGTTTTGGGTTGATTTTTGGCCGTTATTGAGTCTTTGAAAGCTTGAAAGGTCATATCGGTATCAATTAATCGTTACGCAATTGGCCTTTACCCAGCCTTGTTTCTTGTCAAGGCTTTCAACTTGATACCAAGTCGGGGTGGCGTTTCCATTATCATCAGACATCAAACTTTTCAAAATAATAACTCCCTCGTATTGCTTGAAAAAACGGGTCTTGACGGCAGACTCCTTCGGTTCGATTTGCATTGCTACTTCTTTTCTACTTATATAGCCAGTCGGATAACCCTGGGGGTTTGAGTTTATGGTTGGTGCTGCTTGCATTGATGGCCTTTTTTTAGTTTTCGCACTCTTTTGTGCAACCGTGCTATCTATGGATGGTGCAGGGGAAGAGGATTTTTTTTGCGCTGTTGTACCAACAGGGTTTAGTGCTGTGGTGTCGGCAGCTATACTTTGTTGCAAAGGGGGTTCCATGGGCGCTTTTTCAGCTTGGTTGTCCCCGCAACTCAGTATGAATATAACCAAAACACATGACAATAACGTGGGTAGATTTCTTTCCATTGTCTGATTTTTTTCTACAAAATACGCCTTTTCATCAAGATTGTTCTTGCTAGGGATATTCTAAATTTCATTTATCAAATGCAGGAATGCGATGCGGTCCTACAACTACTGCTGTCAATTGCGTGGAATATAAAAAAATAGCCTCTACGTAACACAGTTTTACGCAGAGGCTTATTATGATTGGTTTTTAACTACAATTGTTAGAACAACCCACTGATATTCCCCTCCGCATCAATATCAATATTCTCTGCAGATGGGTGGTCGGGTAGGCCGGGCATCCGCATCATTTCGCCAGTGATGGGCACGACGAAGTTGGCTCCAGCGGCTATCTCGATTTCCCTTACGGTGATGGTGAAACCACTGGGGCGGCCAATCAAATCAGGATTGTCGGACAGCGATTTTTGCGTTTTTGCGATGCAAACCGCTGCCCCTGATAGCCCCAGTTTCTCGATGCGCTTGAGGTGGATTTTTGCATCAGCAGAATATTCTACCTTGGCAGCGCCATAGACCTTCGTTGCAATGGTTTCAATCTTCTTTTCAATCGGCCAAGCCCAATCGTAGAGCGGTGTGAACTGGCTGGTGCTGCCCTCTGCTGCTTCCGCAACGGCGTTGGCGAGGTCAATCGCACCTTCGCCGCCCTTTGCCCATACCTCGGCCACCACGGCCTTGAAGCCCATTTTTTCGCAACGGTTTTTCACCAAGGCGATTTCCTCGTCCGTGTCGGTCGTGAATTTGTTAATGGCCACGACGGCGGGGAGGCCGTACAGCCTTGTGTTTTCAAGGTGTTTCTCCAAATTCACCAAGCCTTTTTCTACGGCTTCGGGATTTGGAACGGTGAGTTGCTTCAGGTCGCCGCCACCGTGGTACTTCAATGCCCGGATGGTGGCCACGATGCACATCGCCTTTGGTGCCAATCCGGCACTTTGGCATTTGATGTCCATGAACTTCTCAGCGCCTAAGTCGGAGCCGAAGCCCGCCTCCGTCACCACCCAATCGGCCAGCGAGAGGCCCGTTTTTGTTGCAATGACCGTGTTCGTGCCCTGTGCGATATTGGCGAAAGGCCCACCGTGGATGATAGCCGGATAGCCCTCCAATGTCTGCACTAGGTTCGGCTGGATGGCGTCCTTGAGCAGCGCCGCCATTGCGCCCTGCGCCTTCAAATCCCTTGCGAAAATGGGCTGGCGGTCCATCGTGTAGCCCACGAAGATATTGCCGAGGCGGCGCTTTAGGTCTTCGATATTGTTGGAGAGGCAGAGGATAGCCATGACCTCGGAGGCCACGGCGATGTCGAAGCCCGTTTCCCGTGGGATGCCGTTGCCAGTGCCGCCAAGGCCGACGATGATTTTGCGGAGCGACCTATCGTTCATGTCCATCACCCGTTTCCAGAAAATCTGGCGGGGGTCGAGGCCGAGGCTCACTTTTTTGCTCTGCAAATTGTTGTCAATCAAGGCGCTGAGCAGATTGTGCGCCTTTTCCACGGCACTCAGGTCGCCCGTGAAGTGCAGGTTGATGTCCTCCATCGGCAGTACTTGGGAGTAGCCGCCGCCTGTTGCACCGCCCTTGATGCCGAACACTGGGCCGAGCGATGGCTCCCGCAACACCACGCAGGTCTTGCGCCCGGTGCGGTTCAGGCCCTGGCTGAGGCCAATACTCACGGTCGTTTTGCCCTCACCCGCTGGGGTGGGGGAGATGGCGGTGACCAGAATGAGCTTGCTCTGCTTGATTTTATCCTCGTTGATGAGGTTCAAGGGCAGCTTCGCCTTGTACTTTCCGTAGAGGTTCAGGTCGTCGTGGGAGATGCCGAGCTGGTCGGCGATGTGCTGGATAGGCTTGAGTGTTATCGTCCTTGCGATGTCGAGGTCCGTCATAATTTGGCTAGGTTGATTTTGTTTGAAAATTGGCTGTCGGAACCCTGTTTTGTCCCGACGAGGGGCTAATGTAGGGTGAATTTGGTAAAATGAAAGAGAAGTTTCCGTGAAATGTATCTTTCAGGTTGAATCCAGTTATTTAACAAAAATCGCCTTCTATGAAATTGATTTCATTGATTGTTTTCCTGCTTTTCGTTGGTCATGCTTTCGCCCAAAAACCCAATCTTGTCCTGAATCCCAGCTTGGAGGATTTTAAGCCGGGCAAGCAGTATAAATCATGTGTTTATGGCAGTTCAAATACGGCTTTCATCAATGCGATGGCCCATTGGACCACTTTTTTGGAGAGTACGCCAGATTTGGTGGTCTGGAACGATAGCTGCTTTTTCCCAAAACCTCATTCAGGTCAGAACGCTGTGGGCATCCTTACCTATCTGCCTGCCATTGATATTGGAAAAAACCTTGATTACCACGAGTTTATCCAAGCGAAGCTCAGCAAACCGCTTGAGATTGGGAAGGAATACACTTTCTCCTGCTATGTCCAGTTGGGAAGGTCAGCTGGGGAGAAACATATCCGCCAGCTTTACCACATGTTTAAGAACCTGGAGGTGCTGCCCGTGGCTGCGGGCGGCTTGGGCGTCTATTTTTCGGAGGCCGAAGAAAGAGACATGACCATTGATGTGGCTACGCCGCAACTGGTTTGGTATGAACCGATTGTCACGCAACAAGGCGAATGGCTCCAAATCAGCAAGACTTTCAAGGCAAGCCGACCTTATCAGTACTTTACCATCGGCAATTTTTATTCAGACAATGATACAGCGACCGACCTCAAAAATTTTGAGGAGGTTCAAAATTATAACATCGAAACCAAGAATATTCAACTCAAAAAACGCCGAGTTGGCTACTACCTGTTTGACGATTTTTGGTTGGGCGAAGGGCCACCGCCTGCTCCAACTCCAAGCATCGCCGAGGAGCTGAAAAAGTCGAAAGCTTACACTTTCAGGAACGTAAACTTTGAATCCGGCAAAGCGGATTTGCTAGCTGGCGCAATGCCCGAACTCGACGGCCTC